>Ga0265294_10000545_pt1 | contig 50335 bp, 39 predicted proteins | sample MunlanPumphouse3_FD_192504 | JGI IMG/M metagenome (GOLD analysis project Ga0265294, IMG submission 192504) | Groundwater microbial communities from a municipal landfill in Southern Ontario, Canada - Pumphouse #3 | ecosystem: Environmental > Aquatic > Deep subsurface > Groundwater | place...
CCCCCTAGGGGGCAACCACCCTTATCTACTCTTCTCTATACCAATAACTTCTAGCTTATCAAATGAAGCAAATCTAAATTCCACTTTTGATGTATACACCTGTCCACTTTTGATATATACACGACATGACAAATTTTGAATTATTTCTGAATCAGGTGAATAATTGAACACTGCCCGGAAGATAAGGTGCAGACAGGTGCCGTTTTAGGGCAGAGTTTTTGCGGCGATGAGTTTGTTGAGGGCTTCGGGGGAGTCCAGACCGGCAAAATCGAGGAACCATTTTTCGGGCTCGCAGCTGAAACTTCGCTCAATCCCGTCGCCGTCGCGGTAGGAGAGGCTCCGGGCATTGAGTGCTTGCCAGGGCAGGAGCAGTTCACGCCGTTGCTCTTCGGTGAGGCGTCCCTCAACCAAATCCAGGTAATAGCGCTCATTCAGGCCGTAGAGTTTATCGCCCACGATGGGGCAGCCGATCCAGGCCAGGTGGATTCGTATCTGATGCTTGCGTCCGGTGAGGGGGAATATCTCCAGGAGGCTGAAAGTCTGATCGCCTCTATTGAAGGTATGGAGGAGAGAATAGCGGGTTTCCGCGGGAGTGCCGTCGCTGCGGACGCAGTCTTTGATGGCGACCGGGCTCTGCAGGTCTTTGCCCAGAGGCTGATGGATGGTGCCATTTGCGGGAACGGGCACACCATAGACGATGGCCAGGTAGCTTTTAGTGAATTTGCCCTGTTGCAAGAGAAAACCCAGCGTCCGCGCGGCCGTGCTGTTTTTGGTGGCCAGGACAATCCCGCTGGTTTCCCGGTCCAGACGGTGGATGAGGTGAATCTGGGCGGCAGCGCTCTCTTCTTTCAAGGCGTGGTTGCAAAGGCCGTCGGCTCTCCAGGGGCATTGCCGGGGATTTTGCTGCAGCGGGCAGGAACCCAGGTGGATACGGAGCCGGGCCACGAGGCTGCTCAGGCAATCGGTTTTGGTGGGATGGCAAACCAGGCCGGCCGGTTTATTGACCAGCAGGAGCTCTGAATCCTCATAGACGATATTGAGGAGATTATCCTCTTTGGATATTTCCACCGGGCTGCGAGTCTATCAGGTTACGGAGTTTTTGTATCGCAGAAAAGGGCAGGGCTTATCTTACTCTTTCAGGGGAGATTCTTCGGCCGGAAGTTCAAGCTCGACCGCAAAAGTGTTCAGGAAAGATTCCACCCGTTTTTGAGCCATCTCTTTGTCGGGCTCCTCCGGCGTAATAATCTGATAGTGTTTCCAGATTTTGCGGTCCTTTCTCAATAGGCGGAACCGGGCAAAATTTCCCGTGGAGAATTCATCATTGGAGTAGACCGAATAAGCCATACAGCGGATGCCCCCGGTGAGGATTTCGAGCTCGTTCACCTGAACGGGGGTGCCGTGGACGTGCAGGTAAATCTGGCTTGAAGAGAGAATTTCGGAGCCGCCGGATTTCAGACAAATGGGCATCGGGTGCAGGTTGGTGATATCGGCCACTTCCAGAGCCAGGAGGGAAAGAGAGGACTGGTTGTCAAAATACTCCATTCGGCCAATCCTGGTGCAGCCGGTGAAGAAATCCAAGTCGCGCTGGGTAACTTCCACTTTGCGGGCCAGCCACTCGCCCGATTGAAGTTCCTGCAGGTTTAATTGAATCGGGGCACCATTCTGGACCAGTTGCCGCTGGGCAAGAGCGACCAAGGCTACTGCGCAGAGAGCCAGAGAAAAAATGAAACTCTGGAGCCTCGGATAGGCCTTCTTGTAATAAACCCAGAGGCTCCACACGGCCAGGAAGAACCAGGCAAGAGCCAGCTTGGCGACCACATAAGACAGGGCATTCTTAAGCTCGAAATCCATATAGTGGCCCACCCAGAAGGAGAGCGAGGGCGTCGCCAGAATCGCAAAAAAGACACAAGGCCACTGAGAGATAAAAACAGAGAGCCCCCAGCGTAATCCCGTAGCCAGATAAAAGAAGGCGATCCCCAGGAGGATGCTCAGTGCATGGACGCGGGTGGCACCGAAACTGAAATAGACCCAGGCGGCCGCAACGATCACGATGGCCGCGATGAACAACCCCCGGTATTCGCCTTTATGTTCCCCGGAATGGTTCCGGACCTGCCGGCGGATATACTCGCAGAGGAAAAGAGCTGCCCCGGCGCAAATCCAGATAATCCAGCCTCCGCGCTCCAAGGGCGAATTGATCCAGGTATTGTAGATGTAGGGCGCCTTGCTCACAAGCGGTAGAGCGGAGAGGAGCCAGAGGGCGTTTTTCATCCATCCATTCATACGGTTTTATTCTGAATCGGTTTTTTGGGGAAGAGATTGCCTATCCCGACAAAGAGCAGGATCGAGAGCAGCACCATCCCAAAGCCCAAGGAGGTATGAATCGTATCTGATAGGAAAATATCTCCTGCGGTCTGGATGCCGATGAGCGTAATGACCAGGCGAATCGTATTGGAAAGCAGGAGAATCGGCAGAAGGGTGAAAAAATGCAGGAGCTGAAACAGAGGTCTGAACTGCATGGAAAAGGAAAGTATCCAGCAGATAAAGAGCATGGCTTCCAGTTGCTCAATGCCGCTGCAGGCTGCCGTGATGGCGATCATTCTGCCATCGATGTTGACTCCCGTTTGCTCTGCTATCGAGTCATACCCGAAGAGGTTCAGTATTTCGGAAGAAAAACCGGCGCTCATGATTCTCATCGGCAGGCTGATCAAGTGCTGGAGATATTCCGCCTGGGGCAGGATAATCGTCCAGACAAGAATGGCACCCGCACCGTAAATTCCCAGCTTGAGATTCCCGAAGAAAAAGACTCCGGCCGCCAGCAGAACCGGCAGTATCAGGAGCTTGGGACCTGTGAAGATCAGGATTGCGCTCAGGGCCAGAAGAGCCCAGGCAACGACTTGGCTGCACTTCTGCGGACATTGCCACCGGCTCAGTTCAGCCGTATCCCGGGCGTAAAAGGGGTATAAAACAGCCAGCCCCCAAGCCCAAAGTGCCAGGCCCGAATCCCATTTGTAAGAGAAGGTCGCATGCCATACCCCCAGAAGAGCGGTCCCCAAGAGGAGGAGCCCCGGGATCGGCGGCGTGAGACCGACCTGGCTAATCAGCTTATTTAGCTTTTTCATTCAAAGCGGCCTCGGCTTCCAATGCCTCATTTGCTTTTTTCAGAATATCCAGAGCCGTTTCATTACCGGGCTCCAGCTTCAGGGCCTCTTCGGAATAAGATTTTTTCAACAGGTTTGCTCTCTCCAGAGCGGCAGCTCCATTATAGGCCTTGACCAGAGCGCCCACGATTCGGGTGTCGTTGGGGCCTGCCTGCCTGGCGCGTTTGAAATGTTCAATCGATTCAACAAAACGTCCCTTCTCCAGGAAACGCAAACCGAGTTGGTAAGGAGCTTCGGAGCCGCCGCCGCTGCGCTCATTGGCACGGAGCGCTGCCTGCATGGCCTGCTCGGATTGGCCCAGAGCGGCGTAGGTCGCCGAGAGAATTGCATAGGGGAAGCCATCCTGCTGCTGAGGAGTGCAGATATCCTTCAAGAGAGCGAGAATCTGCTGCAGGTTTTCCGGGGTGGTCTCTTCGAGCAGAAGCGCTGCGAGCCGGACTTTGAGATTATCGGAGGTGGGATTGTCTTTGATTCCATCTTCCAGGGTTCTGCGGGCATCGGTTTTGCGATTCTGAGAGTAAAGCAATGTCGCCAGAGCCGAGCGCACACCCGGTGCTTTCGGGTAGAGACCAATGGCCTGACGCAGTAATTCTTCAGCCTTGGCAGGGTCGTTCTCTTTCATCGCCTGTTGGGCGCGAAGACCTTTGGCGAGCATCTGTTTGGCAAGATCGGGAGAAGCTTCCAGAATCTGAAAGAATTTTTCCGGGTCCTGGTCCGTGCTGATGATGAAGTTACCCGCTTCTTCGCATATTTCTACCGGGACAAAAGGCGCCGCCTCGGTATATCTCTGTACGGCTTGCGCTATCTGGCCCGAATTGGAGGCGAAACGTGCCTGGAAAATCGCTGCTACGTGGTTTGTCGGCTCCTGCTTCAGTTTGGCATCTGTCCAGGCCACACCATCCCGGAAGAGTCCCTGGCCGAAGAGTGCGATACATTTGGCTTCGAAGGCAGGATTGCTGGCCGGGTTCTGCTTGAGCAGTGACTCGGCATACTTCAAAACGACGGGGTAATTCTGATCGTTCAGTGCCTGGACCATGGCGTAACCGAGGGCAACCGGTTGATCGGGTGCGATCACCAGGAGTGAAGTCGCCAGTGATCTGGCCGCATCCGTGTTTCCGGCCTTTTCCGCATCGGTGATCAACTCCAGTAAATGCTGCTGGAGCACCTCTTTGAGAATGGCAGGCAATCCGGAGCTCACCAGAGCCTGGGCAGATTCGGTCGCATTCTGCAAATCCTTCAACTCGCTGGCCAGCTTAAATTTAAGAATTCTCCCTACGACACGGTTCTGAAAGCTTCCCGCAAGATTGATGAACTTCAAGGCGTCCTCATTTTCTCCCGTAAGTGAGGCCACCAGTGAGCGCAGGTAATAGTCCAGGGCCAGGCCTGACTTGGAAGCGACATTGAGCTCCTCGGTCATCTTCAAGATGGCTTTGGGGTCATTATCCGTGAAGGCCAGCTCCACGCAAGTAAGCATGAGGGGGATATTCGCCCGCTGCATCCGATAGATTTCCTCATAAGCCGCCCGGGCCTGTTTGACCTCCTCTTGCGCCAGAAAACATTGGGCCTTAATAATCGTGGCGTCTATTCTCGCATACGGATCCGCCCCCGTGATGAGTCCGAAGTACACAAGCGCTTTTTCCAGCTCACCCCGGGCCAGGCTGTCTGCGGCCAGAGCGGCATTGGCGCAATCCCGCACGGCCTCAGACTGAGTCCGGGCCGCGAGCCCCTCGAATTGCTTGAAGACGTCGAAAGTGCCCGCGATCAAAGCCTCGTTTATCTGCAATAAATCCAGATAGGGCGATTTTCTCAGAGAGAGTTCTTCTTTGATCTCGAAAGAGACATCCTGATCCCTGCGGTTCATCGCGATCAGACCCAGCCGGTAGAGGATATCATCGGTCAAATCCTTGGCCGGCTTATTGATCAGATACTTTTCATAAGCATAGGTGCCCGCACCGCCAAACAAAGCTGTCTCGAAGAAATTGAGATGAGCCTTTTTATCGAGAGGATTCAGAACAATGACCTCTCCCCAAAAATACATGCTGGAGAAATAGTCTTTTTCCTTTTCTGAAAGCTCCGCCAGCATTCGGTAGGCATTCTCATTATACGGGTCGCGGCGAATGACGTCGGAAAGGACTTCTTTTGCCTTTTTGTCCTCACCGGTTTTGATCGCCTCGGCTGCCTGCGTCATGAGACGGGAGGTGGATTTGTGAACAAAAGCCAGATAGGCTATCCCTCCCATAGAAAGTAATGCAGTCAGTAAAAGCGCTATGAGGACGATACTCTTAAATTTCATTATTTTGGCTCCACTTTCCACACCCGGCAAAGATCACGTCCCAGCAATGGGTCATTTCAACCGGGGGTGTTTTATATTTGTTGTTTTGGTTTTAGTCTTGCATTTCCTGCGAAAGTTTTCCCTCAGCATATACAAGAACCCTTGGGGAGTGTATACAACCCCTTGTTTGTTTGGAAGATATTTCTAAACTAGAATGAAAAAAAACACGCAATTGTTTTCCATAGTTTCCCCCGAAAGGATAGAATGGGTCCCGGTAAATGGATGTATTTGCGCTATGAATCAGAAAAGTATGAATAAAAAAACGATTCTGGCACTGTCTCTGGGCCTTATTGCTTGGGGCGGTTGCTTTTCAAATCACTCTCAGGCAGAGGATTATTCGGTACTCGCAACAGCATGGACCATCAAGTTCGGCGGCAGCTCTACTCAGGATGCGGTCGGGGTGGCGCCTATTGACCACCAAACCTGGACGCCGCTCTTCGCGGGAATAGATTTCCGGAAGGCCGAAGGGAGCGATCCGCTCCAGAAGGTATGCGTCATGAGAATTGATACCCGGCAAGAGGGTTTGCTTTTCTACACCAACGGGCGCTACAAGGATTTCAAAGAGAATGAAAGAGAAACGGAACGGACGACGACGGCCGATTTCCTCACCGAAAACGATCTGAACGTGGCCGTCAACGCCAACTTCTATTCTCCCTTCAATGCCGAGACCCGGACGACCCGCGGGCCTTCCAACGTCATCGGCCTGGCTGTTTCCGAAGGGGCTCTGGTTTCTCCCTCTGAGGCGAGTTATCCGGCTTTCACGGTTTCTTCCAACGGCGTCGCGGCGATTGGCGTCATCCGGCCTGGCCAACCGCTCGAAGGGGTGCGCACGGCCGTGGCTGGCAACATGATCGTCCTCAAAGAGGGCAAGGTGGTCGAGCAGAGTGATAAAGCGATTCACCCGCGGACGGCGGTAGGGATTTCTCAGGATGGCCGCTATGTTTATTTAATGACGATCGATGGACGCCAGCCGACTCACAGCATCGGGGCCACTTACGAGGAAGTCGGCCGCTGGATGCTCGAATTCGGCGCATGGGAGGCTCTCAACCTGGATGGAGGCGGCTCCACGACGATGGTCGCCAGAGACGCTCAGGGGAAGGCCAAAGTGCTGAATTCACCCGTCGGAAACGCGAACCTCCCCGGGTACTTGCGCCACAACGCCAATCACTTAGGCGCCGTGCTGAAGAAGGTAGAGTGAACCGTATCTAAGCCGATGCCGCGAAACGGTTACTTGCCTAAATTTATAAAATCGATGTTTGACAATTCCGGTCTTCTACTCTTAGACTACCCGTCGCGTTTTTTGGGATGTCCGAATTTATTTAGAATAAAACGCCAGACTCCAACGTCTAAGAAGACGGGAAACTGAAAGGTTTTTGTGATGAAAAAACTAGTCTTAACAACCGCTGTGCTGGCCGCTCTGGCCGCGATAAGTGTGAGTGCTGCTGATGCCAAGCTGGAAAGCTTCACTGAAGAAGTGAAGTTGGCCGGAGGCAAGAGCTTCAAAATTGATATGGTCGCCATTCCGGGCGGCAAGGTCACAATCGGTGCTGCCGAAGGTGAAAAAGGCCGTGGAAAGCTTGATCTGGAACCGGCTGAGGTGGAGGTCAAACCCTTCTACATGAGCAAAACGGAAGTAACCTGGTCGCAGTATGAGCCCTGGGTTTGGGATAGCTCGCTCAAGGTCCAGCTGACCAAGGAAGTGCTCAAGAAGGAAAATGTGGATGGAATTTGCAGGCCCAGCTCACCCTATGGGACTATTGCCCGTGGTTTGGGAGACGGCCGCAATTACCCTGCACTGGGTATGAGCCCCTTTTCCGCAGAGAAATACTGCGAATGGCTGACCAAGCAGACCGGTAAGAAATTCCGTCTGCCCACTGAAGAAGAGTGGGAGTATGCGGCCCGCGCCGGAAGCACCACCCCTTATTTCTGGGGCGAGAGTGCGGATGATGCCGAGGAGTATGCATGGTTTGAGGACAATTCAGATTTTACCACCCACCTGGTGGGTAAGAAGAAACCCAATGCATTTGGTCTTTATGACATGGCCGGCAACGTCGGCGAGTGGGTTCAGTTCAGGACCAAAGACCAGCAGTGGGGCATTCTCCGCGGCGGTCACTGGGAAAGCACGGCGGAGGGTCTCCGTAGCGCTTCACGCGATGAAGAAACTGCCAAGTGGAACGATATTGATCCTAACCGGCCCAAGAGCATTTGGTGGCTGGCATCGGCAAACTGGACCGGCATCCGCCTGGTCTGCGAAGGCGACGCCAAGTAATACATAAAGGCCGCAACGGCCGAAAACAAAACTCTTTCAGGAGTTATAAAAAATGGGACGCTAACTCAGCGTCCCATTTTAGTTTGTGCCGAGCCTGTAGATTGATCAGAACTCGTGTCTATTGGTGTTCATTAGTGGTTCTGGTCTATGAAATGCCTTTATTTTTAAGCAAGGTGTCCAATTTTTTGCCTTTCTCAGATATTGACAGGCGATTGAAAAATTGAGAGACTCGACCGAAGTTTATGAGTGCTCTTACTTATACGATTCCAAAATTTGAGCTTTTTGCGGTTGATTGGGCAATCCTGATCATCTATTTCTTTTTTGTACTGGGTGTCGGCTTCACCTTGAAGCGGTACATGAAGACCAGTACGGACTTTTTCCTATCGGGTAAGTCCATTGCGGCCTGGATTACGGGTCTGGCCTTCATATCGGCCAACCTGGGAGCCCAGGAGGTGATCGGTATGGCAGCATCGGGTGCCAAGTACGGCATCGCGACGAGCCACTTTTACTGGATTGGTGCGATTCCGGCCATGATCTTCGTCGGTATCTTCATGATGCCCTTCTATTATGGCTCCAAGGCCCGGTCGGTTCCCGAATACCTGAAATTGCGCTTTGACGAAAAGACGCGCGGCTTCAATGCGCTGTCGTTCGCGGCGATGACGGTTTTCTCTTCGGGTATCTCGATGTATGCCATGGGCAAGCTCCTGAACCTGCTCCTGGGCTGGGATTTCAATACCTGCGTGCTGGTCTCGGGCTTCATCGTGCTGCTGTATACATTCCTGGGAGGATTGACTTCGGCTATCTATAACGAAGTAATTCAGTTTTTCCTGATCGTTTTCGGTTTTATCCCTCTGGTATTCCTGGGATTGAAGAACGTCGGCGGCTGGGAAGGCGTGAAGGCGCGGCTGGCTCAGGAAGGCTGGTTCCGCTCCGAGATTCTCTCCGAGAACATGAATCCCGATGCGCTGACCCACTCCTGGAAGTACATGGGGGATGCGGCCAGCAACCCGATGGGTGTGGAGTGGTTCGGACTGGTGATGGGGCTGGGCTTCGTATTGAGCTTTGGTTATTGGTGCACGGATTTCCTGGTGGTGCAGCGCGCCATGGCGGCCAAGGATATGAGCGCGGCTCGCAGGACTCCGCTCATCGCGGCCATTCCCAAGATGCTTTTCCCGCTTCTGGTGATTTTGCCCGGTATGTTGGCGATCGGTATTGCACCGCTGGCTGATAAGGCATTGCAGCCCAAGGCCGACGTCAAATCGGCGATGACGCTGCAGATTGAAAAGAGCAACCCGGAGCTTGCTCAGCGCCTGGCCGCTCATAACGTGCCGAGTATGGAAGAGCTTACGGCTCTGGGCGGTCGCGGTATGGTCCCGCCCAAGATTGACATGGATACCGTTGTGCTGACCCCTGAAGGAGGTAAAAAAGGCAATATCGTTTTCAAGAAACAGAGTGATGGGCAGCCGATTCTGGATAAGGCCGGCAAGCCGATTGTCGAGCTGGATTATGACCTGGTGATCCCGATGATGCTCCACAAGTATTTCCCTGCGGGTCTCCTGGGCCTGGGTCTCTGCGCGCTGATGGCCTCTTTCATGTCCGGTATGGCGGGCAATACGACGGCCTTCAATACGGTTTGGACCTACGATATTTATCAATCCTATATCCGCAAAAACGCCCCGGATAAACATTATCTCTGGATGGGACGCTATGCGACGGTGGGAGGTATCCTGCTCTCAATGGGGGCCGCCTATGCCGCGACCCGTTTCAATAACATCATGGATATCCTCCAGCTGGTCTTTGCCTTCGTGAATGCGCCGCTCTTTGCCACCTTCATGCTGGGTATGTTCTGGCGCAGAGCGACGGGACACGGTGCCTTTTTTGGGTTACTTTCCGGGACCCTGGCGGCCCTTCTCCACCACGGTATGACTCTGCCTTATGGCTCCATGGTGGGCCTCAAAGGCGGCTACTTCGCTGTGGTCCATACGTATCCGAGCGAGATGGCTCAAAACTTCTGGACGGCTATTTTCGCTTGGACAGTCTGCTTTGTCGTGACCATTGTTATTTCGCTGGCGACCCGGCAAACCAAGAAGGCTGAAGAGCTCAAGGGTCTGGTTTACTCGCTCACGCCCAAACCTAAGGAAGACGGGATACCCTGGTATAAGCAACCGGCATATCTGGGCGGAGCCGTGCTGGCAGTGACCATAGTTTTGAACGTCATATTCAGGTAGAAGAAAGGAAAATAGAAAGATGACTGCTGATATTCGAATTCCGATTGGTGCCATGTTTTCCCTGATGGGATTGCTCCTGGGTCTTTATGGCTGGAGCACCTACGGCTCGGAGATGTATGCGAGATCCCTGGGGATGAACATGAACCTCTACTGGGGATGCGCGATGCTGCTCTTCGGGGTCCTGATGCTCTTATTCGGGCTGAAGGCTCAGTTCTGCGGCAAGAAAAAATAAATGGCGATTCGCTTGAGAGAGCCAATAGTGAAAAATTGAGAATGGCTTTCGGAGTCGTTCTCAATTTTTCTGTTTCTTTTTTTATATAAAGCCGATGCGCTTGATCGATAGATATTTACTCAGGGAACTTCTGATCCCTCTTTTTTTCTGCCTGGCAGGAGGTTTGGCCTTTTACATGACCTTCGACCTCTTCTCCTGCATGGATGATCTGCGCCGCAATGAGGCCGGAGTGACGGGGGTGCTGCTTTACAGTCTGGCCAAGGTGCCGCAGCTCCTGGTGCTGATCTTGCCGCCGGCCCTGCTTCTGGCGCTGCTCTACGCTATTTCCAATCACTCCCGCCATAATGAGCTGGTGGCCATCCGTGCCGCCGGGGTCAATATCTGGAGAATCTGCGCTCCATATCTGGTGGTGGCTGCGCTTCTGGGTGCGTTGCTCTTTTACCTGAACGAAGAGTGGGCGCCTCAGGGTGAGAGATTGTCCCAAAGCATCCGTAAGGGGAGGAAGATCGAAACGGAGCAGGTCTTCGAGAATATCAATTTCATCAATGCAATGGATGGGCGCGTCTGGAATATCGGCAAATACCATGTCAAAGAAAAGCGGATGGAGAGTCCCAGCGTGGAGTTCATTCGCCGGTCGGAAACCGATGTGCCCGAGCCGCTTTCCATCGTGGATCGGAACCAGCCTAAGGGCGATACGGTAAAAATCATGGCTGAGAGCGCCCAGTGGAAATCGGACGCCTGGGTTTTCAAAAACGCGCAGGTTTTCACCTATCTTTACGGAGGAGAGGGGAGCCCGGCCAGCCTCCCGGTGCCCGAGAGATTTTCAGAGCTTTCCCTGGCACAGATTGACGAAACCCCGGAGCAGATTGAATCGGAGATATTTATCAGCACTTTCGACTCCTTTAAATCGGCCCGGAAAGCCCATCTGAGCCTCTCGCAAATTCGGCTCTACCTCGATTCCCATGCCGGGACGGATAACCAGCTCATCCGGCGCATCAAAACGTTGCTCTATTCCCGGCTGGCGTCTCCCTTTACCTGTATCGTGGTCGTGCTGGTGGCTTTACCCTTCAGTTTACAGGGCGGACGGCGAAATGTCTTTGTCGGAGTGGCCAGTAGCATCGTGATTTGTTTTTGCTTTTTTTTGCTGAACGAGGTAAGTTTAGCCCTGGGGGCTGGCGGTTACATGAGCCCCTGGCTGAGTGCGTGGTTACCAAATCTCCTTTTTGGCTTGGGAGGTTTTGCCGCGGTCAGAAAACTCGTCTAATTCGACAGGCCTTCGGACAAGACACAACATTTGCACCGACTTTGCACCAAAACACAATAGGGAGATTAAATGAATAATCGCAGACTGGCACGTGAGCGTGCCGTTCAGTTTCTGTATCAATTGGATTTGAATTCCTCAAAAGAAATTGAGGAAGAGTTGGAGCGTTTCTGGGATGTGCATCGGGCTGAGTCGTTTTTCGATGATAAAGCCAAAGCCACCTGGTCATCCAAGGAGAAACAGGAGCTGCCGCCGCCCACACTGCAGGACCTGGCAGCCAAGGAGTTCATGGAAAGCCTCGTCAAGGGAGTCCTGGAGCATCTGGAAGATCTGGATGAGACCATCGGCCAACATGCCAAGAATTGGAATTTGCGGCGAATGGCGGCGGTGGATCGGAATATTCTGCGCCTGGCGGTTTACGAAATTAAGTATCGGAACGATATTCCCCCGGTTGTCAGCATCAATGAAGCGGTGGATATCGCCAAGAAATACTCTACGGAGGATAGCGGGAAGTTTGTGAACGGGATCCTGGATAAGGTTCGAAGTAATACCCTGAGGCCTTCGCGCCAGAGCATAGAAGAATAACCAGGAAAATGAGTAAAGTGAACACCGCCAACCCTGTCGCAGACCTGCACCTGCATTCCCAATACTCTGACGGTACTTATACTCCCGAAACCCTGGTAAAAAGAGCGCTCAAGACGGGACTCTCCTGCATCGCTCTGACCGATCACGACACTCTGGAGGGCTGCGACATTACCCGAAAACTCTGCACTGAGGCCGGGATTGATTTTATCCCGGGGGTGGAGATGACTGCTTATGCGCTGGGAGAAGAGGTGCATATCCTGGGACTGCATGTGGATTTGGAGAATGAGCCGTTTCTGGAAAGAATGAAGCAATTCCAGGAGGGCCGCAAAGAACGCATCGTCAAAATGGTCTCTTTGCTCAACCGGGAAGGGGTAGGCGTTACGGTGGAGGATATCCTGAGCATTGCACACTGCAGTGCGCCGGGGCGGATGCACATTGTGCGGGCTTTGCTCAAGGGCAAGTATTGCAAGAATCACGACGAAGTTTTCAGCCGCTATATCGGCGAGGGGAAAGTGGCCTGGGTCCCCAAAGTGAATTTAAGTATCGAAGAAGCCGTGGGACTTCTGCACGGGGCCGGAGCTGTGGCGCTGGTTGCCCACCCCGGGGTGCAGAGGGATGAAGCGGGTATTTGCCGCTATGCCATGGAAAATGGGATCGACGGCTTCGAATGCTACCATCCGCACCACTCCAACAGCACCACGCGCCGCCTGGTGGAATTGTGCCAGGAGCATCGGTTGCTCGTTTCGGGCGGCTCGGATTGTCACGGTGTGGAAGACAGGATTTCTATGGGGAGCATCCGGCTGCCCATCCAGTATGTGGAACAATTGAATCAATGGGTCTATTCCAAAAATTTAAAGAAGGACTGAGGAAAACTCAGGAGAAGGTATCTCGTGAGATCAAACGCATTTTCACCGGGTCGCCCAAGCTGACGCTCGAGAGTATCGAGGAGCTGGAAGCGGCGCTCCTGGGTGGTGATTTTGGTGTGTCAGTGACGTCGCAGATCATTGCCGCGGTCCGCAAAGAATACGAAACTCAAGGCCGCAACGGCCAGAGCGTATTGGAGATCGCTCAGCGGGAGCTTATTTCCTGTTTTCCAACAGAATCCCGGGGGCTTCAGGCGTACGACTCCAAGGGCCCGGTGGTGGTCTCAATGGTCGGAGTCAACGGCGTGGGCAAAACGACGACCGCTGCAAAACTGGCTTGGAAAATGAGCCAGGAAGGCCATAGCTCCATGCTGGCGGCCTGCGATACCTTTCGTGCGGCTGCCATCGAGCAGCTCAAGCTCTGGGGTACCCGGCTCAACGTGCCGGTCGTTGCCGCAAATTATGGAGCGGATCCGGCATCCGTGGCACATGATGCCGTCGCTTCGGCGATTTCCAACCAGGTTCACTATCTCTTTATCGATACGGCCGGGCGCCTGCATACCAAGAGCAACCTGATGCAGGAGCTCCAGAAAGTCCATCGGGTGATGGGCCGCAAGCTGGAGGGCGCTCCGCATGAGACGCTGCTGGTGCTCGATGCCTCTACGGGGATGAATGCCCTCATTCAGGCACGGGAATTCCATAAAGCCGTCCCGCTGACGGGGCTGGTCATTACCAAGCTTGACGGAACCAGCCGCGGCGGCATGGTGACCGCTATTCAGAAGGAGCTCGGTCTGCCCGTGAAGTTCATTGGTCTGGGGGAGCAGCATGACGACCTGCAGCCTTTCGATGTCCAGCAATATGCAGAAGCGATTTTCAGCGCGTAATTTCTCCGGAAAAACTTTAGAAGGATACAAGACATGGAACACTGTAAGAGTGTAACTTTTGAAGGGGAGTTCAAATTGCGCAGCGGCCACTCCTTTCCCCGGATCACTTTGGCTTATGAGACCTACGGAGAGCTCAACGAGGATGCCTCCAACGCCATCGTGATTTTCCATGCGCTTTCGGGGGATTCGCATGTCGCCAGCCACGGACCGGATGATCTCCCCGGTTGGTGGGAAGATGCGGTGGGCCCGGGCAAGGCCTACGATACGAATAAGTATTTCATTATTTGCAGCAACGTCCTGGGCGGCTGCAAGGGGAGCACGGGGCCGATGTTCATCAATCCCAAAGATGGGAAGCCCTACGGGATGGATTTCCCGGTGGTGACCATTGAGGATATGGTTCGGGCGCAGGTCAAGCTCCTGGATTACCTGGGGGTTCAGACGGTGTTTCTGGCATCGGGCGGCTCCATGGGCGGAATGCTCGTGCTGCAGCTCGCGGTTTCCTATCCGGACCGGGTGAAGAACGCTCAGATTCTGGCCTCTACCGGTTGGGTTTCCCCGCAAACGATTGCTTTGAACGAAGTGGCCCGCCAGGCCATCTACGCCGACCCCAACTGGAATAACGGCGATTACTATGACAAGGGCCAACCGCGCCCGGACAAGGGTCTGGCCGTCGCGCGGATGATTGAGCACATCACCTACCTTTGCGAGGACTCAATGCAGAATAAGTTCGGCCGCAATCTGCGCGATCGCGAAAGAGTGGGCTACGATTTCAAAATTGATTTCCAGGTGGAGAGCTACTTGCGCTATCGCGGCGAGAGTTTTACACGGCGCTTTGATGCCAATTCGCTCCTCTACGTCACCAAGGCGATTGATTACTTTGATATCGCCGAAGGGTTTGAATCGCTGGACGAGGCTCTGGGGCGGATTCAGGCGAGGATTCTGATTGCCAGCTATTCTTCGGATTGGCTTTTCCCGCCGCAGCAATCGGTCTCTCTGGCCAGCGCTCTCTTGCGTAACGGGATTGATACGACCTATGTCGGCATCGAGAGCCGCTACGGGCATGACTCTTTCCTGCTGGAAGTGGAGAAGCTCAGCGAGCTGACCCGGGATTTCCTCTCACCGCCTTCGCAAATAGCGTTGGAGCCCCTTCTGGTCGCCTGCAAATATCTGAGCGATGAAAAGCGTCAGGATTATTCTCTGATTCTCAATATCATCCCGCCTCAGACACGGGTACTTGACCTGGGGTGCGGCACAGGGGAACTCATCGAGCGGCTTTCGCGCGAAAAGAGGGCCCAGACCCGAGGTGTCGATTTGAGCGAGGAAAACGTCCGGGCCTGTATCGCCAGGGGACTTTCTGTGCGCCAGGGCAATATCGAAGATGGATTGCGTGATTACCCGGAAGGGGAGTTTGACTATGTGATTTTGAGCCAGACTCTGCCCTATCTGGATAATCCCGCCGCCGTGGTGAAGGAGATGCTGCGCGTCGGACGCAGAGCCATTATTTCTTTTGAAAATGCCGGCTATTGGGTCGATGCCTTTAATGCCGGATTGGGTAAAGGTTTGGGACCCACACTTGTATCGGGTGCCCCTCGCGCCCGTGCCATTACTCTGGAGCAGTTCGAGGCATTCGCCCAGAAGATTGGGGCAGTCATAGAACGGGCAGAATATTTCTGCCAGGGCAAGCCCCTGGGAGAATCCGAAGAGCTCGCAGAACTCCTGAAAAAGAGCGAATCGGGACTGTCCGCAAAGGCCGCTCCGGCCTGGTTGGCCGATACCGCCCTTTACGTTTTATTGAAAAAGTAGCGAAAAAGCATTTTTTCACCGGTCCAGAGCGTAAAAGGAGGAATTTCCTATTGAAATGCTACCTCGGGTAGGGTTATTATCTTGGTGAGGTACAATGATTGTATGAAGACAACACGTAGAAGTTTTTTGAAATCTGCCCTTACATTGGGCGGTGCAGCCATAGCGTTTCCCACTATTATTCCCTCGACGGTCTTGGGCCGTAACGGGAAAGTGGCTCCCTCAAATCGAGTCTGCATGGCTTTTATCGGTACCGGTAATCAGGGTACCGGAGATATGTCCAATTTCCTCAGAGACAGAAGAGTGCAGGTGGTCGCCGTTTGCGACGTCAACCGCGAAAGCGATGGATACTGGGATAATGCCATCGGCGGCAGAGAACCAGCACGGCGTAGGGTTAATGATTACTATGGCCGGAATAAGGATAGTGGAGTTTATAAAGGATGTGCGGTCTATGCCGATTTCCGTCCGATGATTGAACGGCCCGATATTGATGCGGTGGAAGTTGCCACACCGGACCATTGGCATGCGCTTCTCTCCGTCGAAGCGATGAAAGCCGGCAAGGCCGTTTACTGCCAGAAGCCGCTTTCCCTGACCATTTCCGATGGCCGCGCCATTGCTAATGCCGTCAAGAAATACGATGCCGTCTTCCAATGCGGCAGCCAGCAGCGTTCAGAGAGAAATTTCAGATTGGCTTGCGAATATGTACTCAATGGAGGTATCGGCAAGCTCGAAACCGTGGAATGCGGATTGCCCGGCGGATGGGCTGATTACGGTAAAACGGCGCAGTTTAAGACGCCTACCGATGTCCCCGATGGTTTGAATTACGATTTCTGGCTGGGACCCGCACCTGTGGCTCCCTACTGCAAAGCACGTTTCGGCGTCAATTTCCGCTGGGTGAAGGATTACTCCGGTGGACAGCTGACCGATTGGGGTGGTCATCATCCTGATATCGCGCAGTGGGGTATGGGTACCCAGTATACGGGCCCGGTGGAAATCCTGAATGCGGTCGGCAAAGCGCCCGAAGACCCTGTTTATAATACGTTTACCGAATTCCGGTATGAATGCGTCTATGAAAACGGAGTCCGGCTGACGATTGCCAATGATCTGCGCGGCGGCGTGACCTTCAAGGGTACCGACGGAACCGTATGGGTCAACCGCGGCGGTCTGGAAACCAAAGACAAGGCCGGCAACAAGGTTGATCTGTATGAGATCGATGAAGAGAATTTCAAGGTGAAGCTCTACCAGAGTGATAATCATTACCGCAACTTTATTGACTGTATCTTCACGGGCAGAGAGTGTATCGCTCCGGCCGAAGTGGCTCATCGCTCCATCACGCTTTCTCATTTAGGCAATATCGCCATGGCGCTGAAGGCCTCCAAGCTCAAGTGGGATCCGGAAAAAGAACAGTTTATCGGTAACGACGAGGCCAACAAGATGCTCGTACGCGAGTATCGGAAACCTTGGGTTTTGAGCGTCTAGTTTGTTTGGAGTGTCTGAGTTAATCAATCAACAAGAACAAATCCAGGAGCTGGTTAATAAAATAAAATCAGCTCCCTGGGTAAGCGTCGATACGGAGGCTAACTCCATGTACGCTTACCCGGAGCGTGTCTGCCTGCTTCAATTGAGCACGGAAGATACGGACGCCATCGTGGATACTCTGGTGAAGGGGCTCGATTTAAAGCCCCTTCTGGACGTACTGAGGAAGGTGCCGCTCATCATGCACGGTGCCGATTACGATTTACGGCTTCTTTACAAGGGCTATAAATTCCGGCCTCAGGAAGTTTTCGATACCATGCTGGCGGCCAAGCTCCTGGGAGAACCCTCCTGCGGTCTGGCACAACTCTGCGAGACGTATATGGGGGTGCATCTGGTCAAGAAGCACCAGAAAGCCGATTGGGGAAAACGGCCTCTGACTCAGGAGCTCCTGAGCTACGCCATCAAAGACTCCTTCTACCTTTGTGAGCTCAAGCGGCGGCTGGAAAAGCGCCTCATTGAGAGCGATAAGCTCGAGTGGCATCGACAGAACTGCCAGCGCCTCATTAAGGATTGCACCACACCGGTGAAGACCGATCCGGTGCGCGAGTGGCGTCTGGGTGGTTCAGAGACTTTTTCGCGCAAAGAACTGGGGATCCTTCGGGCCCTCTGGTATTGGCGTGAAGAGGAAGCCGTCAGCAGCAACCGGCCCCTTTTCTTCATCCTGCGTCCGGATACGATGTCCTTGATAGCCAAGCTGGCCGGAGCCGGGAAAGATTACAAGAGACTGATTCCCCGCTATTCGCCCGAGAGAAGAGCCCGTATGCTCAAAGTGATTGAGGAAGCGCTGAAGCTGCCTGTGCGCAAGCTTCCGATGCCTCTTCGCAGAGAGTATTCGCGTTTTTCTCCCTTTCAGCAGCGTCAGCTCGAGTTCCTCACTCAGCTCCGGGATCAGAAAGCCCAAGAGCTGGATATGGATCCGACCCTGATCGCCAGCCGCGCGGACCTGGTTGGCTGCGTGCGTGAGGCAGATACTTGCCATCTGACCGACTGGCAGAAGTCCACTCTGGGCTTTGAGCAGCAGGATGGAAAGTGGATTGTCCCTTCTGCGCCGGTCCATATTCGGCAGAAGAAACAGCGCAAAAGAAGACCCTTCCGTAAGCCTTCCCGCTCCGGATCGAAAAATGGAGCCCTGGCTCCATCGGCTCCGGTTCCGAGCGCACCGGTACCTGTCCAACGGGTGGAATCCGCTCCGGTCAAGTAAAGTAACCGTTGAAAACGTTTTTGAGGGGCAGTCCGTTTAAGGCTGCCCTTTCATTTTTGGCTGTCGTGGGAACATCAAAAGTGGATAGGTTTTCACTTCGACGCGGCTTGTTCAACCAAGGGCGTAATTGCTGGCTCCGCAGCAAGATACCCTTTATTGTTCGATATTGGCCTTTTCGATGACTGGCACCGGACCTCTTCCTTTCCAGAGTAAACCTACTCGCCTACGCACCGGATCAAACGCACAAATCTGGTCATCGCCAAACTGAAAAAGAACCTTGTCAGAGGGGAGGTGGACGGCGTTCCTGACCTCCCAGGCTCCAAAGAGGGTTTCGTATGAGACCCGCATCGACTCACCCGTCGCCTTATTCGAAGCCGCTAGACCCTCTCTCGGCCAGTTCCCAGCCAGAAACTCCCAATGGCTGTTCGTCGCACTCCCAAGGCTTTGAACCCACCCGTAGTTGCCCCATGTTCCCTCATACATAGGTGGGTGAGCGAGACTGCGCCGGTCTGGTGCCGCTTCAACCATCATATTCGTCAGCACATCCACGAAATGCGGATTACTACGCCACTCGGTATCATCAAGACGCGCCACCAAATCCCAGCGGTTCGAATCCGTTGTGCTCGGCCGGATGAAAAGTCGGTCGTTGAGGTTTGTCGAGTGCAGCTCAAAAATCTTCTGCTCGCTTCCAGCCGTCAACTGCCGTTTGTAAACGTCGCCGTCCGCCGGGGAGATGAAGTAGACGAGCACGGATTCGGGCAGGGCCAGGTCGGCTGAAGCGACGATATCCATCCTGGTGTAAAGGGAAGTGCCGCTGGCCATCCAGTACCAGCCGAATAAAAGGGTATAAGACACGCTTTGGACCACGAGTGAGGCCCGCACGCTCTGTCGAAACCAGTCCCGAGTGCCACGAAAACACAAAGCGATAAAAGGCCACTCCAGTAACAGTGTCATGCAGTATGTCAGTACCACCATTACCCAGAACCAGATCCATCCGTTGTTCAGATCCATCGGCAATGCGTGCACTATCGCGCTTCCGATGAATAACCCACCCAACCATGCGGAAACGTAATTCGCGAGAATCGCGAGAATCATGACGGAAACACTTTTGCCCTTTGGCACCGAAAATAGCAATCCAAGCAGGAGACCTTCGCCAATGCCGATGAGGGCATTCCCGTAGAACAGGTGCAGCAACTCAGCCCACATCAGCGGTGTCCCCGCATTTGCACAAGCATGCTGAGGGAACGCAACAACGCCGAACAAAACGAGGAAAAGCAATGGGCGGGATTTAAAACCGAAACGCATAGCGGCTGTTCGCTCCACCCGATTGTTGAACAAAGCCACTGCACGGCGGAAAACTTCGCGCGCGACTTTGCTCATCCAAACAACCAACGAATTCATAGAGCCAGTGTATTAAGATCCCGGTGTATGAACAACACAAATATGTCTTTCTGTCGTGGAAACGCATCGCATTGCCTCAAAAATATGCGTCTACACGCCACGATATCTTAATATATTGACACAGAGGCCGCAGAATGTAAGGCTACGGGCGACAAATATGCATCTTTCCAGGGTGCTGCGAACGGGTAAAAAAAGGAACCAGTAAAAATGAAGAAAATTATATGTGTAGCGTTTACGCTACTGGCGTATTACGGATTGTTTCAGGTACAGGGAGCTCTACCGGAGGACTCTGCCGTTGCCAAAGAAGGATTGAGCCAAGCCAAGACTGCGGCGGGGAGTGATAATGCGGAGGCATCAGAAAAGGAATTGAAGAGCCGTCCGGCTACCTCGAATGTCCGAGGGGCGATGTATCCTCAGGTTACTGACAAGGGGCATGCGATTTTTAGACTCAGAGCACCCGAGGCCCAAAAGGTGCAAGTTGACCTGGGGCGCAAGTACGATATGGTGAAGAATAAGGATGGAATCTGGGAGGTAACGACCGATCCGCAAAGCGAAGGATTCCATTACTATTCTCTGGTGATTGACGGGGTATCGGTATGTGATCCGGGCAGCGAAACCTTTTATGGTATGAGCCGAATGGCCAGCGGCATTGAGATTCCTTTTGATGGGGATGGGTATTATGCTGTCAAAGACGTTCCTCATGGTGAACTTCGGAGCAAACGTTACTATTCTTCGGTGAGCCAAAGCTGGCGGCGGTTCATCCTTTACACTCCCCCGGGTTATGACCAGGCCCCTGAGGGTACCACATATCCCGTGCTTTATCTTCTGCACGGCGGTGGGGAGGATGAACGCGGATGGGCTACCCAGGGGAAGACGGACCTGATTATGGATAATCTGATTGCCGAGGGCAAAGCCAAACCTATGGTGGTTGTAATGCTTGATGGTAACCTCGTGCTGCCTAATTTCAGGGAAAATTTTCTCAAACTTTTTCAAGATGATTTAATCCAATGTGTTATTCCTTTTGTAGAGAAAAACTACAAGGTGAAGACAGATTCTAAGAACCGTGCTCTTGCCGGGCTCTCGATGGGCGGTATTCAGACCCTTTATGTGGGTATCTATCATTCGGATCTTTTCTCCTACCTGGGTGTATTCAGTTCGGGTTGGTTTCAACCTCAAAATGATTTGGCCCAATCCCAGTACAATTTCTTGAAGGATAACGCCGCCACCTTCAAAGATAATGTGAAAGAATTTTGGTTTTCGATGGGGGGCGAGAGGGATATTGCCTATCAGAATTGCAAAAAAATGTTGGAAAAGTTTGATGAGCTGGAGGTTCCCTACACATATCGCGATTACCGCGGTGGCCATACTTGGCCGGCTTGGCGGGAGAGTCTGCGGGATTTCGCGCCCGTGCTTTTCAAGTAATCCAATACACGGCAGTCAGGCATCGGCGGCAAATTTTGGAGGAAGGTATCTTTTTACTCCCAGGTTGCGTAGATAAGCCCGATTTCTAACTGCCGAATTTTGGATGACAAAATAGGAATCCAGGTGGAGAAAAGTTGCTCACCTGGATTTTTAATTTTTTGTCAAATCCAGTTTAATTCTTTGAAAAATATGTCTTGTACCCACTGGAGCAGGATGTTATAAGAACTGCGTATTGGACCATTAACTATTTTTCGATGATCATGTTTCATCATACCGGGCAGCCGCCGGGTGTAGTGATTGGAAGACCAACTTTTTTCCCATTTATCGAATGGAATGTTAGTGCATGAAAAACAAAAATATCGTTCTTACAGCAGCGCTGAGTTGCGTACTTGCTTGTGGTGTTTTATTCATCTGGAATACCCAACGTTGTCACCTCTCATCCTCGCAACCCGCTTCATCGACCGCAACCACAAATAAGCCTCTACCTTCTCTTGCCCAAAATAGACAGCACGTCAAGCTGGCTTTTACAGCCCCGGCTGATCTGATTGCGCGCCTCCAATCCATCCAGGAAGCTAACCAATCAACCGTCAGCGAAGCCCTCTTTTGTTTCCAAGGTTTAGTGGATGCCGGCACAAATTCGCTTCCCTCTATTGAAACGTATTTCCTTACTGGTCACAACATTTCCCTGGTCGGCCGTGGCTATGAATGGGAAGATCTGGGCGTTGATTACACAGAGGTCAAACGTTGGGAGAGCGACCCCATCCCGCACGCTATGATGATCCCGCAAACAACGCGCATTGGATTAATTGACGCACTGTGCGATATTGGAGGTACAGCCGCAGTCGAAATAATTAACCAGGTTTTCTCCCTCCCATCCGATCTTCATGAGTTCATTTACGCCGCCATAACGCTTTACCGCATTGATCCAGCCGCCTACAAACCAGCAATCGTGGCTGCCATTCGCGACAAAATGCCTTTGGAAATGGGGACAGAAAGAACACAGCTTCTGCGGTTGCTGGCTCAGTTGGGAGACAACGAAACTGCCGACTTGATGCTCTCCTATTTGCGCGTAGATGGTTTGATAGATTTTGGGGCTCTTGATTTGGTGACCAGAACCCTGGGTGAAAAATCCATGTACGCACTCTCAACTCTATTTCACGATTCCAATATCGGTTTTGATGATCGCACAATCCTGATGAAACATGCCCGGAAATATGTGGGTTCCAATCAAGATGCAAACGAAATGTTTAAAACCTCCTTTGCCGAAGTATTCAGCGAAACGCCCCCATCGGATACAGATGCCGCGCAAACCTATAACCGCCTTCAATTTTATCAAAATACGCTCCTAACAGAGCTCTGCGGTTATAGTTATGAAAATGTACGAAGCGGTAATATAATTGGACGTCAACTGGTTCACGACACCATCACGCCTGAAACGGCCCAAGCCCGTCTGGAACTTCTAAACGAGTTGCGACAAAAGTACGCTCACGAAGGCAATCCTTATGGCGGCTACTTTGACATCGTGGAAAAACATCTCCAATACGCCCTCAACCCCGGCGCCGCTACAGAAGAACCCCAATACACTCCCGGAATGTTTTCTAAGTTTGATCCCTCCGGTTCTGGCTCCTCAGGTGAAACAAAATAAAGACCCCAAGTTTGCGATGATTCACTAACAACATAAATACTTATGCCCTTATGAACACTAAAACACTCACAACACTCATCTGCACTGCGGGCGCCATCGGCATTGTTGCAGCCTACTGGCTGATATGCGAACACCAATACCGTCTTTGTTCCCAAAACGTTGTCCATCCCCAAACGACAGCAACCACCCCGGAAACCACGCAGGAACCCGCTCCACAAATAGAAGAGAAAACCCTCTCGAACGTCGATCCTGCAATGATCTTTCAGCGCCTGAACCAGCTTCGCCCCAACACCCGCAATACCGTGCGCGAAGCATTCTTCTGCTTTCAAGGATTCCTGGATGCCGGAAGCAATTCTCTTCCCGCCATCCGCAAATACGCAGAAAGTGGGCACAATGTCATCCTGGCAGGAAACCGCTGGTCGGATATCGAACCCCGCGACTCCAAAAAAACGCCCTATTATCAATCTAACGATAAGCTCATTATCCCTGCCTCAACCCGTATGGGACTGGTGGACGTTCTAAAAGAAATCAACACTTTGGAGGCATTTAACATTTTGGGTCAAATTTTGCCAACTTCCCAAGACGCTTTTGAAGCCGTTAAAATTTCTCGAATTCTTTTAGCCCGGGATTCAAGTGCCTTTGCCGAACGTATCCGCGAAACGGCCCGTGTAATGCTGGCAACCACAAAAACCAAAAAAGAACGCTACGAATTACTCAAACTTCTGGCCGAGGCAGGGGATATTGAACTCATCCAATCACTGGCACAAGAATTAGTGGATAATGGCAAACTTGATCGTTTCGCCCTGGAAGTCTATTTCAATACCCTCAAAGCAGACGCTCTTCCCACATTTTCCGCCCTTTTCAAAGACCCCAACACCAGCGAACGAGACCGAAAACTCTTGCTAAAAACGGCTTTCTCCTACGTGGGCAACGATGCTTTGGCTAATGAAATGTACCTTTCCTCCTATGCAGCCATTAATCTATCTGAATCGGCTCCGGTTTTTGATGCCAATAAAAACCCAATCAATGCCAAAATGATGCTCCTTTGTGAACTCCTGGCCGAAGGCAAAACGCAGGTGGGAATCTCTGGTACTGACGAAGACGGAAAAGCCTACTTCCAATTTACTGAGGATGATCGCGGAACAATCACACCCGAAATTGCCCAAAACCGTCTGAATTTCCTGAACACCCTTCCCGAAAATGACGAACAAATGACATTTTATATTGATGCAATTCGCGAAAAATTAAACTCTAAAATCTACCCCGAATCCTTTCCCGAAGATTACCAATTCCAGTTCGATAAACTACCTAGCACCCACCACTCCATCGGATACTTTGCTGAAATAGATTTTTAACTGCAGAATTTGCCCGATGAAATGCAACCCTGGAAAATCCGTACCCCCATCCACCCCTTTTTCACTTGCCCGGTGCTGCTTAGGGCTTGTTCGCTAAGGATTGGGGTTTAAGGCTGCCCCTTCATTTTTGGCGTGCATTGGGGGGAGGTTTATCCCCATACTTCAGTCAGTGTATGAACACTGAGCCTTTATTAAATTTGGAGCTCCCGGGAATCAAGAAAGTGAAGAGCGGAAAGGTCCGCGAAGTTTTTGATCTGGGTGAGTATTTACTGTTTGTCGCCACAGACCGCATTTCCGCCTTTGACTGCGTGATGCCCAACGGCATACCCAATAAAGGCAAGGCGCTCACTCAAATGAGCCATTTCTGGTTTGACGGTACTGCAGGGATTATCGGCAACCATCGTGTGGGCCGCGCCAATGACCCGCTGCCGGCCGTGCTCAAGCCTTTTGAATCGGTGCTGGCGGGCCGCTCTATGATCGTCCGCAAGGCTAAGCCTCTGGCCATCGAATGCGTGGTCCGCGGCTACCTGGCCGGTTCGGGCTGGAAGGAATACAAGAAGAGCCAGACCGTCTGCGGGATAGAGCTGCCGGCGGGACTTCTGGAATCTTCCGAACTACCGAAACCGATTTTCACCCCGTCCACGAAGGCCGAAGAGGGTCACGACGAAAATATCAGCTTCGAGAAAGCTCAGGAGGTTGTCGGAAAAGAAGTCGCTCTGCGCGTTCAGGAAGCCAGCATCCGGCTCTACAGCTGGGCGCGGAATGTTGCCCGCAAACAGGGGATCATTATTGCCGATACCAAGTTTGAATTCGGTATCTATAACGGGGAGATTATTCTGATTGATGAAGTGTTGACCCCGGATTCCTCCCGTTTCTGGCCGCTGGATGATTACCAGCCCGGCAGAGGGCAGATGAGCTTTGATAAACAGTTCGTGCGCGATTACCTGGAGACGCTCGACTGGAATAAGCAGCCCCCGGCACCGGCCTTGCCCGAAGAGGTCGTCCGCAAAACGGCCGATAAATACGCCGAGGCCTATCGCCGCCTGACCGGCAAAGAACTTTGCTGAGAGGCCGCCCCCAGAGCCCCCGCCGCAAGCCATGGAGAGATTGATTGACGAATTCCTGCTCCATCTGCGCCATGAGCGCGGAGCCGCAGAGAATACGCAAGAGACCTATTCGGCAGTGCTGCGGAGGCTGGGTGCCTGGGCCCTGCAGAGGCGCATCCGAAGCTGGGGAGATTTCACCCTTTCAGACCTGACCGAGTTTTTGAGCCAGGAAAAAGAGCGCCCGGTTCTGGACCGCAAAGGGGCCAAGCCTCATGAGCCGAGCGTCTCAACTCTGTACCTGGTGATTGCGGCGCTCAAGGCGTTCTTCAAGTTTTGCGAGGCGGAGAAGGTGCTCCCTTTCAATATCGCCGAAAATCTCTCTTTGCCGCGCCGCTGGGATGCGCTCCCGAAGGCTCTGGAGAGCGACCAGATCGAGCGGCTCCTGCGCAAGCCACCCCAAATGCGCCCGCGTGATTATTGCGATCAGGCGGTTCTGGAGCTCGCCTATTCCTCGGGCCTGCGCCTCTCTGAGCTTTGCGATTTGAGGCTGGAGCAGCTTCACCTGGAAGAGGGCTTCATCACCGTGATCGGCAAGGGGAATAAGGAGCGTGTCGTGCCGGTCGGAAAAATGGCGATCGACTCCATCCGGCAATATCTCTCGCAGGGCAGACCCGATTTATCCAAGCCCAAATCCCCGGGCAATCTTTTCCTGACCTGCCGCGGCACCAAGTTCGCCTCAGTCACGCTCTGGCTGCGGATTAAGAACCGCGTCAAGGCTGCCGGCCTGCCCGAGAGTATCACTCCGCACGGCCTGCGGCATAGTTTTGCCACGCATCTCCTGGAGCATGGCGCCGACCTGAGAGTCATCCAGGAGCTTCTGGGCCATGCCAGCATCAGCACGACCGAGGTCTATACCCATGTGGCCAAAGCCCGCCTCAAAGAGGTACATCACCGCTTTCATCCGCGGTCCTGATTTTTCCACCTTTTCACCGAAAAAATTTTCCTATTGCGCTTCTCACAATGAAGCGTTAAATTGATTCATCGCTAAAGTCATCTTTAGAATAATCTAAAGTCACCTTTAGAATAATAATACAATACAACGCAAAGGAAAATTATGTGTGAAAAAGGAAAAGATTTCGAAGTCTACATCCACAACGAATATGAGTGTTGGAGAACTCCTCCCGGCAACATTGGTATAATTAATTATCGCTATCTCCTGAAGAAAGAAGGTAATAATCTATTGATTATCATCGGCTGTAATCCAAGCACCGCAAATGAGATGCAACACGATCCAACAATGGGATTAGTTGATAGGTTTTGTCAAAGAACCGGATATGGTGGGTACATTATGCTCAATCTTTATCCGCAGATTGCGCCTAATGTTGAGGCACTTCCAGCAAATAATGATCCTCAAATTAATCATATTAATAAATTTATAATTGAAAAAACATTAAAAGAAAATAAAAATTCAGATATCTTGTTTGCATTTGGGCAATTGATAAATCATAGAGATTATTTGTATGATCCATGTTACGTTGATATAAGAAATCTGGTTAGGATATATTTTAATAAAAAACAAATAAAGAAGCTTGCATTGGGGGATGCAGAAGGTAATGTTGTTCGAAAATTTGATTATCCTCCTCATTTTCGCAATCAAGCGTTTTGGGGAAATGGAATAGATCGTGCGGTGGTTGTAGACTTTAATTTAGAAACATATCATATACAGAATCACAAAAAGACAAAGCTCAGCAGGATCCAATCTAAAAAAGCTAAATAAGTCTCTTGTTTAAAGGAGGTTGTCCGAGGTTCCACTCGAGGGCATAAACAAGAACTCCGCCTGCCGGGGGGCAGACGGAGCGCCTGAAAGGTTTATTTAATTCTTCTAACCTGTCTCGTCAGATATACTTGGGAACGACGAACGGGTAGCGGTAGTCGCGCGTGAGCATCGCATTGGCGCGGTCGCTACCGACGAAGAACTCCTGATTTTCGTACATTTCCAGCACGGGCCCCAGGAAGGTCTTTTCTTTCTCCAGATCGATGCGATTGGCCTGCAGATGGTTCCAGACCCGTTCGCCGGCCTCGAACATATGCGGCAATTGACGCAGCGCCTGTTCGACCTCGTCCACCGTAGCCAGTTTGCCCAGGCGATAAGAGATATTGCCCGTATGGCAGAGAGCGCTTGAGAGATGGCCCTCCAGAATATCGGCATTGAGATCGCTCACCTTGCGGCTGCGGATTGCCTCAATCCAGTTCGCATGATGGCTGCCGCCGGCCGAGAATTTCTTCAGCTCCTTGCCTTCCAGGTCGTAGGCCGTGGCGCTGCTGTAATTGGGATTGACCAGGTAGCCGCCTTCGCACTCGACCAGTACGCCGATGCTGGCGCCTTTGAGATTATCCATCTTCTTATCCATGGCAGAGGTCGGCAGCCCGCGCACCTCGAAAATGAGCGATTTCTTGCCGTAATCGTGATAGATCAGCTGGGTATTGGCCGTTTCGCCGTTATCGATGTAGCCATAGCGGCCGCCGGTGCTCCAGACGCGCCGAGAGAGCGTATTTACACCCAGGAACCAGCGGGCGATATCCATCTGATGGATGCCCTGATTGCCCAGGTCGCCGCAACCGGTTGCCCAGACCCAGTGCCAGTCATAATGCAGCCGCTTGCGGGTCAGAGGCGCCATCGGTGCCGGACCGCACCAGAGGTTGTAATCCACGGTGGAGGGAATCGGCTGAGCCATCTGCACGTAGCCGATGGTGTCGCGGCGTTTGTAGCAGAGCGCGCGGGCGACGTTGATCTTGCCCAGGTTGCCTGCCTGGACCCATGCCACCGCTTCCTGCAATCCGCGGCTGGAGCGGCATTGGGTGCCGGTCTGGACGATGCGTTTATATTTGCGGGCAGCTTCCACCATTCTGCGGCCTTCATTGACGTTATGAGAGACCGGTTTTTCCACATAGACATCTTTGCCCGCCTGGCAGGCCCAGATCGTCCCCAGTGAATGCCAGTGATTGGGAGTGGCCATGGATACGGCGTCGATTTCCGGGTCATCGAAGACGGCGCGCATATCGGTATAGATCTTGACCTTGACGTTCTTTTTCTCGAGCTCAGCGACACGCTGCTTCAGAACGGCCGAATCGACATCGCAAAGGGCCACGATGCGGGCTCCGGGTGTCTTCAAAAGTTCGTTAATATGGCTGTTACCCTGGCCGTGGATACCGATGACCGCTACCCGGATATCGCCGTTAGCGCCTATGGGGCGGGCGGTGGCCTGAGCATGTACCTGGTTGATCCAGGAAGGCAGGGCCAGAGCACTCGCACCCAGAAGTGAGGATTTAATGAAATCCCTACGATTTAATCTATGTGTCTTACTCATAACAATACTCTCAATTGCTAAAGGGGAGTCTACCCCTTAGGTTCCGGGGGCGACAAGTCCTATTTGCCCGAATCACGAAAAAACGCCTCAGGCCTCCTGCAGAGCCAGCCAGAGCGCGCGATAGTAGCGCATGATCCGGACCGGGTCGGGGTTATGCGGGATTTCCGCCAGGGTGTAGCCTTTGAATCCATCGCGCTTCAGAGAGGAGAAAAGTTTGCGCCAGGGATAATCGGCGTTCCAGAGCTCGGTGATATGGCAAACGGTGATTTTATCCTTCACGAGGTTATAATTGTAATCCCAGCCTTCGCCCTTCAGGTCGTCCATGTTTGAATTCCAGCAGACATTGGCATTGGGATGATCGGCAATATCGATAATCTTTTTTATGTTGGGCAGGAGGCAAGTCTGGTTGCCGTGCACCTCCATCCGAATATCGATCCCGAGCTCGGCCCCGTAGATGGCGACCTGTCGGAAGGATTTTCCGATCTGCTCCAGAGTCTTCTCCGGCGGAACACCTGAGGGCAGGTCATTGGGGCGGACCTTGACCGCCTCGGCGCCTACATCCCGCGCCAGGCGGATATATTCCCGTGTGCCCTCGATATCCCGTTTGAGTTTATCGGGGTCAGGCGTATGGTAGTCGAACGCGCTGCCCAAGCTCACCAGCTTGACCGGTGAATCTTTAAAGCGCGCCTTTACCTCCAGCCGTTCGGCCTCCGAGAGATTGACCTCCACTTTGTGCGCATGGGTGGTGCGGAGCTCGACTCCTTCAAAGCCGGTCTGGGTACAGGTTTTAATCAGGGCGGCAACGTCCATGTCTTTGCCCAGATTGTAGGTGACCAGCCCCAGCTTGAAACCGCCCGGGGAAGAATCTTGAGCGCCCGATGTTTGCGCTTTTGCCTCAGGATGAAAGGGCAGGGCAGCCGCAACAGAGAGCCCGCCCAGAGCTTGAATAAAACGTCGACGATTCATATTTTCCTCACATGCGCTGTGCGCTTTACTCGGTGAATTTCCGGAATTCTTCAGCGATCCCGGCCTCCGTTTCGTTGCCTTTGTGGAAAATAACCCGGTATTTGAAAGTCAGAGTTTCATCTTTCTTCAGGATATAATCGCCTGCACCGGCCGGGGTGCGCTCTCCGGCAGCGGTTTTGGGTTCAAAATCGTGAATGCCGAAGGGGTTGGCCGCAAAGAGCCCGTAATCGCGTGCATGCCACCAGGTGGGGAAACGCAGATTCTCCGGGTGGTCCAGAATGGCGATGCCGACAATCTGGTCCTGAACCGGGCCGTAGAAATCGACCCAGGCGGCTCTCTTGCCCCAGGCGGCACCCTCTTTGTTGCCCTCGCTGTTCACGATGTGGCCCTTATTGAGTCCGCCCTTGAGACGCATACTTTCGGCAATGCGGATACCAAAAGTTCCCTCTTTAGTATCGCCCAGCTTGGCATCTTCACCGATAGCCGTCAGAGCGATGGTGAGATCCAGATAACGTTTTTCGCCGTCGCCGAAGAATTCATATTTGCGCTGGTCTTTGAGCTGAACCGTCCTGCCGTCGGGTTTGACCCAGTAATTGAGCGACTCAATGAGGCCCTTATCGCCCGATTGAAGCTGGATAAAATTTTGGTGAAGGATGCGTCCGTTCTTGCCGCTTTCGGTCCAGTAATCGACGCCGTTGACGTCGCCGTGAGTAAACCAGAGCGACTTCTGATGAGGGTGGTCGGTCTCTTCATTTTCCACCTTTTTCATGGGATAATTTCTGACCATGAGCAGATTATCGGGACCGAAGATCGGGTAGAGGAAGGGTTTGGCTGCATCCCGGTAATTGTAGGTGAAGAAAAGGTCTGAGCCTAAATAAGCCTCCAGAGCGGTATCAGTGGCCTGAATTTTCGCCGGAGCTTCCGCGGCCTCCGAGCTTGAGGAGCCGAGACCCCACGCCGCCGCGCAGAGCAAGGATAAGGATAGAATCCCAACTGATTTAAACATAGGGCTATTAAGAAGGAAAACAGCCCACAGGTCAAGCGCGTTTAAAAACAAGAAAAACGGGGTATCGTTGCCGACACCCCGTCAGATGAGTTAAAAGAACAAAACGAAACTATTCAGCCTTGGGAAGCAGGAGGATAAATTCACCACGGCGATTCTGAGCGTAACTGCTCTCATCGGCTCCGATAGCGGCGGGCTTTGCTTCACCCCAGGAGCGGGTCCGGACGCGTCCGGCCTGAATACCATCTTTGGTGATCGCTTCACGAGCCGAGAGGGCGCGGCGCTCACCCAGAGCCTGGTTGTATTCTTCGGTGCCCCGTTCATCACAGTGGCCGTCAATCAGGAGATAGCAATCGCCATGAGCCTTGAGGTAATCGGCGACGGCGGTGATGTTCGACCTGTCAGAAGGGCGAACGGCAGAGCTGTCAAAATCGAAATGAACGGTATAATCCTTGAAAATCTCGGTATCCATGGGGCGCCCTTCAAAACTCTCACGGCTGGCCTGGCCGATTCCGCTTTCATCAAAACCCACTTCATCCACGCTGTCCACTCCTTGAGGGGAGACGTTATTATTGCCATAAGAGCCCGAACGGTCTCCCGCAGGTCCCGTGCCCTGGTTTCTTGAGCCAGTCAACGGCCCCGTTGTTCCGGCCTGACTGATCTTAGGATCCAGCTTAGGGATGCTTGATGTGGGAGTCTTGGGATTCTTACACGAGGTGAGAAGAGAAACCGCCAAGCTAAGCCCCAGGATCAGGACAAGTTTCGTGATTGATTTCATAGTCTACAAGTTCTTTTTTGATTGTTCGTTACCGAGTCCAGCAGGGCTGAGACGCACTGCCGGTGACGTTTGCTATAGTCTTGGCCTTTTTAGTCGGAACGTCAAGCATAACAAGTGTACTTTTTTTGCCTGATTTTCTGCTGAAGACCAAAGTTCGTGAGTTGGGAGCCCAGCTGGGGGATTCTCCCTCAGCCAGAATTTCAACCATTCCGCCGGAAGCCGGCACTACGCAAATCTGGAAGGATCTCCGGGTCGTCGTGGTAAAGGCGATCGATTTACCGTCCGGGGACCAATCGGGCTCAGTTGCCGAGCCGACACCGGTGGTGGAAATCCGTTTCATCTTTCCACCGGAGGCCGGCACCGTATAAAGCCGGGCACTGCCGCTGATACGGCTGGAAAAACAGAGCTTCGAACCATCGGGCGACCATGTGGGAGAAGCTTCATCGGCAGCCGTTTGCGTGATGCGGACCAGACCGCTGCCGTCTACGTTCGAGACGTAGACATCGGGGGTGCCGTCTTTACTCAAAATCATAGCTACCTTTTTTCCATCGGGCGAAATGGAGGGACTCGTATTGAGTCCGGTGAAATTGGCGATCACGCTGCGCTTGCCCTCAGCCAGATTGTGGAGGTAGATATCGGGATTGTTCCTCATATAGGAGCAATAGAGGAGCGATTTGTTTCCAGCACCCCAGGTCAGACCGCGGATGAGGCTCCCGTCCTGAGTCACCTGCTTGGCGTTAAAACCATCGAAATCGGAAATATAGATTTCGTTTTTATCGGTGCTGGTATTGATGCAGTAGGCGATTTTGCAGTTGAAAATGGAGTCCTGGCCTGTCAAAACCTTGAGGATATCCCCGGCCAGCGCATGAGCCTGGGCACGGGTGGTGCCGTTTTTGTAAGAACGATTGAAGTACTGAACGCTGCCGGTCTGGTCGGTCAGGCGGCCGGTAATGTTTTCACTGTTGGAAGCATGGACCAGATAGGTAGCGGCATCTTCTGCGACAATATCGCATCCGCCTACCTCCAGGTCGAACTTGAGAACGCTCAAGGCCTCAGAAGCCAAACCGCCCTTGATATGAATGGGGAAGGGGCGGTTGGAGAGGCTCGCCGTTCGGTCAATATCCAGTTCAGCGGTGGTCTGAGCCCACAGGGTGAAATAGAAAACAGTACACAGAATCGCCAGGATTCCGCCGGTCGCTCTTTTTAAGGTACTTCTGTTCTGCATAGTTCTTGTATTTATAAGATATTAGCTCCCTTCAAGTTAAATCGTATCGTATAGGTTCGAGTGCTATCCGTTGATCCTCTGGGGAAAGGGGGTAATTTGACCACGCTGTCGATGGCTTTTTGTACGCTGGCATCCAGGTTTTTATCGCCCGAGCGGGTAGTGATGCTTGCCGATTTAATGCTGCCGTTGCGGTTGATCACGACGCGGACGACGGTCGTCAGCTTATCATCCTTGAGGCTGGAGGGGCTGATCCAGGCGTTGCGGTAGTAGGAGCGCACAGCCTGTGCATAGTTGGCAACGGCTTCGCCGCTTCCGGTTCCGTCACCGGTACCGAGTGAGGCACCCGTAATTTTCGCCTGAGAAGCAATCCCTGTTTCCTCGGAGGAGGAGGAGCTCCCGGAGCCCTCCTTGATGGTTCCTTTGGCATTTGAGAGGACATCGGCCCAGGCTTTGCGCTGCCTTTCGGCTGCTGCGGCCGCCGCTGCTTCAGCGGCTGCCTCGGCTGCTGCTTCTGCCCGGCTCTGACTCTCGCTGGCGATCTTGGAGGGGTCTAATTTTGTTTTAAGCTTATCGAGGTTGATTTTTTTGGGCACCGTTTTTTTAACCGGGGTTTCTGCCTGAGTCTTCTTTTTGGTTTCAACCTTGGGAGGAGTGACAGTCTTCTTTTCCGGGGCAGGTTTGGGAGTCGGTTTGGCTACAGGAGCCGGTGCCGGCTTCGGTTTAGGAGCCTCTGAGGGAGTCTGAATGGGACCGATTTCCTGAGCGCCTCCGGGATTGTAGATCAGCTCATCGACCAGGTTGGAAGGAATCTGCTGGATGGTCGGCAGCGGAGCCACATCGTCGGGGTTCTGAGGCACAGAAGAGGAGACAAAAGCTGAGCCCACTCCCAGAGCGGCCAGAAGGGCGGCGTGAATCACCACCGAGCCCAACATACATTTTTTTTCCCGATTTATCATCGCTTGACCTCAAACTCGGTTTGCAGAGAGAGAGTCCTCATATCGTTTTTCTGGCAGCGGTCAATCACGGCTGCCACGTACTTATAAGGGCTGTCCTGGTCCGCGCGAATATGGACGACCAGCTTGGGGTTCATCCGGTAGAGATGGGTCAGGCTCGCGGTGAGCTGGTCCAAATCCATCGGGCGCTTTTCCAGGTGCATCAATCCCTGCGGGCTAATTTCAATGGTGGCAATATCCTGAGCTTTGAGCGGGGTCGTATCCAGCTCTCCGCCGCTGGGCAGGTCCAGCTTCATACTCTGCTCCAGGAGCGGGGTCGTGATGACGAAGATAATGAGCAGAACAAACACCAGGTCCATCAGCGGAACAATATTGATTTCGCTGAGAGTCACCAGGGAGTTTTTCTGAGAAAATCTTCGCACTTCAGACCACCTTGCCTTTTAATCCTCGAAGAGGAACTCCGTTTCAATTTTGGAAGTCAAATCTTGGGCGAAATTATCCATCTCGACCGTGAAAACCCGCAGGTTATGCACCAGCCAGTTATAGCCGAACATGGAGGGAATAGCAACCAGGAGTCCGCCTACGGTGGCGATGAGCGCACCGGCCACACCGGGAGCCATCGTCGCCAGGTCTGCGCTCTGGGCCACGGCCACATAACTGAAAGCGCTCATTACTCCCCATACGGTTCCCAGAAGGCCCAGGAAAGGCGAGCCGCTCACGGCAATCGCCAGCATGATCAGGCCCGACTCGAGTCTGAGAGATTCCTCAGAGACCGAGCGCTCCATGTTCCTCTTGATATGCTCAATGGTTTTGATGCTGATCTGCATCTGCGGAGGCTGGGGTTCGAGCGAGGGCTGGGGTTGCTGCTGAGGGGCCGGGGAAGAGAGCTGGAAGGGGATTGTCTGGCCTGCATCCAGGCTCATTGTCGTTATGGGCGCCATGGGTGAGGGCTGGGGGCTCAGGACCGGCTGAGGCGCTGCCGCATACGCTGCCGGTGCGGCGGGCGGATTGGAGGCCGAGGGCAGGACCGGATGGAGCCTTGCTTTCACGACAGAGCAGGCATCCCGGTAGACATTAAAAAGTGGACAGCCATCGACGCGCACATCGCGGTCAAAAATATCGAGCACTTTCTTCTGGTTCCGATATTCCTCCAGGAAGATGCGATTAAGCTTGCGAGCTCGGCGCATCTGAATCGTCTTGGAGGTCATCACCGACCAGGCAAAAACAGACATGATGGCCAAAGCAAAAAGAACGAACTTAGTTTCGAGTGTGGCCTGTTGCCAAATATAAACCAAGTCCGGCTCAGTGTGTGAGGCGGCTAGTATTAAAAGGTGATCGAACATTTATTTGCTACTCCCCAAAGGACCCTAGGTCTTCATAATAAAAAAACGCCAAAAGGTCAAAGGGAATCGGATATAAAAGACAAAAAAAGAGCATTTGCCCGGAAAGCAAGACTCTGCCGCTTTGGCAGGGCATCGGCCCTTCAAGCGGCAGAGTTTTCGGGAGGCTGTACGTCAGACTGTTACCAGCCGTTGCAGTGTACGTACTCGGCTTTGTAACGGGTGCGAGGTTCCTTGACCTCGGCCGGGTAGCCGATAGAGATGGCGTTCACCGGGATAATTTCCTCGGGGAGCTTGAAAAGCTTACGAATCCCGCTAATCCGATCTTCATTGGGGTGGACACCGAGCCAGACGCCTCCCAAGCCCAGAGTGTGAGCGGCAATGAGGATATTTTCAGTCGCGGCGGCGCAATCCTGAAGCAAGTAGCTCAGGGATTGGCTATTGGCCTTGGTGATATCACCGCAGACGACGAAAGCCAACGGAGCCACTTTGAGCATCTTTCCGTAGGGGAGCAGCTCTGAAAGCGAATCGATCAAATTGCGCTGAGTCAGTACCAAAAACCGCCAGGGATCACAAGCACGAGCCGAAGGAGCGGCCATTCCCGCCTGCAAAAGTGTCTGAATGCACTGCTCGTCCACGCCTCTATCGGTGTAGAGGCGGATCGAGCGCCTGCCAAAAATACAATCCAGTTTCGATTTCTCAGGGTATATTTTCATTTATATCAATAGGTTGTTCGGTAAAACAGCATCTGAGTGCCTTGCGCTTCCAGTGGCCAGGGACTCTGCGCCGCGGGCAGTCGCTGCCAGCGAACCATATCTTGGCTTATTTCCAGTACTCCGGTAAAGACTAAATAATACCTGCCATCTTGCAGGACAAGGTTGAGAGAAAGCGGCTCGGGCTCCAAAGGAAGAACCGCTTCGGTGCCCAGATCGTAATTCATTGCTACTTCAGCGTCGGAAAGCACTCCCTCGTAAATGCGGAATTCATCGAAATCTCCCGCAAAATAGGGATCGGCCCCCCACTGTGATTTGCCCAGCCACATGTTGGGGCAGCCTCCGAACTGGGTCGGGTTGAACTCCTGCCTGTCCTGGCCTGAGAGGATGCCGTCGGTGTAGATGCGCCCGGTCAATGTTTCGGCGTCATACGCGTAGACGATGTGGCGGAAAACGCCCTCGCCAACCGGTAGAGTGGGTGCTGTGACCACATGCTCGGTGGGATCCATCCGGACACCGTCGCGCATATCATTGTTGGCGGAGCGCCAGGTCATCATCGTGTAGTTCTTGCCGTTGCCGATTGTGCCGTCGCCATTGGTCGTGCAGTTGCCAAAGTCGAAGAGCCTCATCCAGGCCCCTTTATCCAGAGTAGCCCGGGCCCACATTTCTACCGTGAAAGAGGGGAAAGTGGAGATCAAATCCGGCGGCAGTGCGACAAACGTGCCGTTCGTGAAAGAGCGTTTATCGCCCTGGCCGTCCAGCATCAGGTAGCCATCCGTAATCGCCGCAGAACCGAAGAGCGTGCCGTGTGCGCCCCCGACTGAATCCCATGCCACGGGAATCTCATTCACCAGAGCGGGAGAGAAGCTGTAGCGGTGTGCCAGCTCTGCCCGGGCGTAGGCCTCCGGATATTGAACCGTGACGCTCACGGTCTGGCTGACGGCGCTGCCCAGTTGGTTTGAAACTTCCACATGGTAATCGCCTGAATCGGAAATCTTCGCCTGATCCACCGTATAGGCTGGGCTTGCGGCCCCTTCAATAGCGTTACCGTCTTTGTACCACTGCCAGGAGAAAGGCGCCGAGCCGCCTGCCGCAGCACTGAGCGTGAAAGATTGGAGCATGGGTACCTCCACATCCTGAGGCTGGAGGGTGATTTCCGGTGCCCGTGGAGGTGCGGGGAGATCATCGGGCCCCAGCGTGAAATTCAGCAAAACCTCATCCGCCAAGAGTGCGCCGTTATAGATACGGAGCTCATCGAAATCTCCCGCAAAATAGGGGTCGCCGCCGAACTGGGATTTGCCAATCCACATGTTGGGCGAATCGCCGAACTGAGTCGGGTTGAACTGCTGATTGCCTGCGCCGCGCCATACCCCGTCTGTGTAGAGGGTGCCCGTCTGGGTCTTGCTCTCATAAACGTAGACGATATGGTGGAAGACGCCGTCGCCGATCGGCAGAGCCGGTGCGTAAATCTGATGCTCGACTCCGTTCAGGCGAACACCGTTGCAGAGATTGTTGCCCGATCTCCAGGTGGTCATGGTGTAGTTGAGGCCGCTACCGATAGTCCCGTCATTCTTGACCTCGCAGTTGCCGAAATCAAAGAGCCGCATCCAGGAACCTTTATCCTGAGTGGCACGGGCCCACATCTCCACCGTGAAAGAGGGAAAATTGGAGATGATATTGGGCGGAAGCGCCAGGAAGCTGCCGTTGGTAAAGGAGCGGGTATCGCCCTGGCCATCCAGCGAGAGGTAGGAATCGGTAATTTTGGCCGTGCCGAAGAGAGTCCCGTCCGCCAAGCCGATCGAGTCTCTGGCAATGGGTTTATCCCCCTCATAAACGGGGTAAAAACTGTAGCGGTGAAAGAGAACGGCATCAACGTAGGAACCCTTTTCCTTGACCGTGAGCTGTGCTCCCTGACTCGTCTGTGTGCCCTTGGCGTTGCTGACCCGGACCGAATAGATTCCGGCATCACTGAGGCTCGCTGAGGCAATCACAAAGTTGGGTGAGGTCGCCCCTTCGATGGGTGAGCCATCCTTGAACCACTGATATTCCAGAGGAGCGGTTCCCGTGGCCGAAACGCTGAAAGAGACTGAGCCCTCCAGGATGACACTTTGATGAGAAGGTTCCTTCACGATGACAGGAGGGTAGGTGGGCGGCGGGTCGACGTGGCCCTCTTTGCCGGTGCCCGGAGTGCCTCGGGGTTCTCTGCTGGGTTCCCAGTTTTCGGCGGTGCTCCAGAGGGGTTCCTCCGCAGTCAGGTCGACTGCGACCAGGCTGTAGCCCTCCGCATCGGTTTGCGGATACCAGCTGTTGGAGTAGGTATAAGAAAGAAGAATCGAGCCGTCGGCAGCACTCAAGGTGACCTTCTCTCCTTTTCGGGAAAGATTGCTCTTGTAGCCGCCCAGAAGCAGCATCTGGCGGGTATCATAGCGGGTCGCGAAAGCGGTCGGGTTTTTGCAGAGGACCAGATATGCCCCCGGAGCCAGCAGCGTCTCGGGGAAGGTGTATTCGATTCCTTCGGTGAACGCGGCACCCTCAAGGTTCATCCAATGGTCAGAGGTGTTCCGGAGCTCAATCCATGCGAAGTCATCGTTGGTGTAACCCAGAAGCGATTCTTCTTGCGAGAGATCGGCCGAGTACATCATTTCGCTGACCCGCAGGAGGGTATCGGCCCCATGGTCCAAGTCGCGTCCGTCATATTCACTCAAGGCGCTCCAGACGCCATTGCTCAGGGCGCGTGCCTTGACCCAAGTGTTTTCACCCGTGATCGGAAGGGAAACGGAAGTTCCATAGGCCGAATCCCGACTGAGCGTGAGGGAGAGATCAAAGCTGGTAGTGCCGGCCGCAGAGACGGTGAGGAGATTTCTGCCCTGGCGCAAGAGGGAAGTTTTGAAGCTGCCCTGCTTGATGCTGGTGCCGTTGAGGTAGACCGTTCCGGAGCCTTTGACGATATTTAGAGTGGCAGAGCTGATATCGGTCAGATTTTCCAGGACGAAAGATTTGCGCAGATAGGCCTGCGTGGCGGAGAAGCCATTGGACGGCCGTTTCTGGCTCCAGTCATAGTCGTTATAGAGACGGTGGTTCCAGTTTACCGTGGAGTGATTCCGTTGATCGGGCGGGGCCTCTTCGCCTTCGTAGCATCGCCAGAGAGATTGCTCGGGTACCACGACTTCGTCAATAAGCTCAGGCGAATTGGAGACGGGCAGGAGTTCCAGAGCATCCGGGTTAAGAGAGCCTCCCGGCAAACGAGGATCGCTTCCATCAAGCATGAAATAAACGGGCGCATCCGCCGTCGTAATATTCACGAAAGAAGTCTCACCCACATTTTCTGGACGCACCTTCGGAGCCTCCACAGTGGGATACCAGCCATGTTTGCGCAGAAGAGGGAACATCTCGAATTCGCGGCCGATCAGGAATGCATCGGTGACCAGATGACAAGCCGATTTCCAGGTTTCATATGTGTAGCGGCCTCCCCATTGATTGCCCCAGCGGGCGGATTCAGCCACGACTGGCTGCTCAATGGTCTCTACTCTCTCGTTCCAGCGCTCCAGAGAGTTTTCATAGGAGAGAGCACCGCCTTCCTGATACTCCTTGTTGGCCAGGTCGATAAATTTCTGATAGTACTCGGGATGCTGCATCAACCTGCGATGAAGGTCCATCGGGTTGAAATCGCTCCACCGGCTCCAGTAGGTGGAGTTCTTGAAGTATTCGATCGAATCCTCTATTCCCAGGAAAGCTCCCAGAGAGAGCTCGGCATCGTGCTTGAGCCATTGGAAGCCGGCCGGGTTTTCGCGGTTATAGACGGCGTTGACGTTATTGACCACGTTAATCCAGGAAAGGGGGCTATCGGCGTCGGCCGTGTACAGCGTGGTCAGGATATAGTGAATGAGATTCTCCTGGTCCAGAAGAACCGGATAGGCCGGGTCGCGGCTGCCATCGGGTTTGAGGCCGAGAACCTTCCAGTAATTTCCCTCATATTCTCCGGTGAAGCCGCTGCGTGCGTATTCATAGAATTGCATGTAGGCATCGGGCGTGCCGTCCTTGACTTCGATCACCCGCGCGCTGGAAGTTTTCAGGGCATCCCAATCATCGGATTGGCCGCCTTCGTAGGAAGATGCGAAATCGGCCTCGCCTCGCTCCTGGCTCTGGTAAAGTCCCCAGTAGGTTCCGTTGATGTAGACGTGATAGTAGCGGCTGCGGGTGTAGAGCTCGCCCATATCGCGCTGGGTATCGCGTGAAAAGACCTCTCGGGCGAAAGTATTCTGCCAGGGAGCATCCACATTGGAGGACCAGGAGTTATTCTGCTCGGCCCGGAGGTCCACTTTGCTGAATTCGGGCGCTCCCTCATCCCCGAAAAGCGGGAAAAGGAGGTTGCTCTCATAGCTCGTGCCGAAAAGCAGGCGCAGCGATTTCTTGGGAGCCGAGCGGCCCACGGCTCCGCGGATTCTCATGCCGGCGTAAATGTCAAATTCCGCTCCGCCCTTGGGGTCGATCAATTCCACCGAGACTGGCCGCTCCCAGTCCTCTCCGGATTGGTAGTAATTATCGAAAATGCCGGTGGAGCCGTAGAGGTTGGAGGAATCGGTCACCAGAGAAAGCGTGGGGATATCTTTGAGTCCGTCAATGAGGCGCTGACGATAGAGGCTGTCATTGACGATAGTGCGGCGCATCGTACTCTGTTTTATAACGTCATCAATGAAAATCCAGGTACGGCTTTCGACCTGGGAAGGGAGATAGTTATCTTTGAAGGCAACGGCCCGCAGTACGGTGGTTTTGTAAACAGAAATCGGCTGAGTGTAAGGCGAGGAGCTCTGAGTGGGTGTGGAGCCATCCAGGGTGTAATAGATAGCCGCATCGCCTTCGGGTGCGCTCAGGCTTACGGAGAAGGGCTGAGTGCGGAAGCCGCGCTCCTGACTGAATTGGACGCCCTGGAGCCGGCCGTTGGGAATCGCATCTTCACTATTGGCCCGGCGAGGGCTCGGGGTTGTGAAGTAGCCATATTGCGGGGGTGTCGCCGCATCATAATTGCCGACCACCCCATAGGAAACGTCGGTATATTGCTCCGGGTAAGTCGGGGTGAACTCATCCTCAATAACGCCGTCGGGCCGGATCAGCGCCAGATATTCGCCTGTTCGGCTGAGACTGAAATTTACGTGCCATTGGCCGCCCACGATCGGGGATTCCGAGCCGCTGGCGAAGAGTAGGAAGTAGCTGTTGGCGCGGATGGGAATCTGAGCCGTCACGGGGAATTGAAACTTGGTCGGATTTTTGACCGAGTCGGTCAGATACCAGCCGGCCAGGTTGATATCCTGATCTGTCAGGTTACGGATTTCGATCCAGTCCTCCCTTTGACCCGTCGCGTTGGTGATGCCGGTTTTGTTGGAGGCCGAGAACTCATTTATTCTCAAGGTTTGGCCGCCCTGGGTAAACGAGATCGAAGCGAGCAACACCGATAGAAGTGTCCCCTTCAGCAAAAAAGTATTAAAAAAATCATGCATATCAAAATAATCCCCCGGAACATTTAAGGCTCCGGCAACGGCTCCTTTTTTCACCGCAATTATCGTACCAGGAGAGGGTAGCACAAAAATGAGTGATTAAAAAAGAGAGTTTTTGAGGGGCTGCCGGTTCGTCTCCCGTTTTCAGGTGAGAAAAGAGGAAATAAAAAAGGCACGGGCTTTCAATTTCCCCGTGCCTTTTCATAAGCGATTCAGATTTTTTTATGCGAATTCGGCTTCGAAATCATCGCTTTCCAGGAAGCCTTGCAGTTGGCGGATACGTGTCGGGTGACGCATCTTGCGCAGTGCCTTGGCCTCGATCTGGCGGATGCGCTCGCGGGTCACCTTGAAGCGCTTGCCGACCTCTTCCAAAGTGCGGGAGTAACCATCGCCCAGACCGAACCGGAGCTCCAGAACTTTGCGTTCGCGCTCAGTCAGCGTGGTCAGCACATCGCCCAGACGCTCCTTGAGGAGGCTGTAGCTGGTGACGTCGGAGGGATTTTCCGCGGATTTATCTTCCAGGAAATCGCCGAAATTGGTGTCTTCGCTGTCGCCTACCGGTGACTGCAGAGAGATAGGCTGCTGGGCCATTCTCAGTACCGCTCTGACCTTATCGACATCCATGTTGAGCTCCTCGGCGATCTCTTCCGGGCTCGGCTCTCTGCCGTAATCCTGCAGGAGCTTCTTCTGCGCCCGCATCAGCTTATTGAGAGTCTCAATCATGTGGACCGGGATACGAATCGTCCGGGCCTGATCGGCAATGGAGCGTGTAATCGCCTGGCGAATCCACCAGGTCGCATAGGTACTGAATTTGTAGCCGCGGCGATATTCAAATTTTTCGACGGCTTTCATGAGCCCCATATTTCCCTCCTGAATGAGGTCCAGGAAGGAGAGACCGCGGTTGGTATGCTTTTTGGCAATGGAGATGACCAGGCGCAGGTTGGCCTCGATCATTTCCGCCTTGGCCTGATGTGCCTCGCGGGAGTATTTGCTCAGGAGCTTAAAGCGCTCGAGAAAAACGTTCTCTTTCATGCGGACCAGCTTCTCGAGCTCCTGCAGCCTCTTGTAGCGTTGGCGAATCAGCCCCTCGGCATTGGCCGAGCTGTCATTATGGCCTTCGAGTTCATTGAGAACACGGCGGGTGGAGAGAAATTCCTCATGGATATTGGCGGTCAGCTGGGACATCTCTTCAATGACCTTTTGCTTGAAGTAGAATTTGGGCAGCATTTTCTTGAGCTTCACATGCGCTTCCAGGAATTCCTTCTCCAGCTTCGCATAGCGCTTGGAATCCTCGTCGCCCTTGCAATTGGTGAGATTTTCGAAGCACTTTTCGACTTTCTCATCCTGAGCCATCACGGTCTTGATCAGGCGCTTGAGAGCACGCGCATAGGTGTCGCGGCTTTCGGCTTTCTGATCCTGGACCAGCTCAAAAGTGGATTCATCTTCACTTTCCATGCCCGGTCTGCTCACCAGGGCCGTGTTTTTATCCTGAAGTTTCTCCTGAAGCTGAACCACGCGGTCGAAGCGCTCGCGGGGTGTTTCGGCAATCAGCTTCTCTGCCAGTGCCACATGCTCTTTGCCGGCAAAGCCCATGTTGTAAATGATATCCTTGACCTGATTTTCGGCTGTCTCGATGCGCTTACTGATCTCCACCTCCTGGTCCCGATCCAATAAGGGCACCTGCCCCATCTGTTTCAGGTACATTCGCACGGGGTCATCGAGAATATCCTGATCGGTCTTGGCTTTATCGTCGTCGGAATCATCGCCGGATTCTTTGGCGTTCAATTCGGTGTCTTTTTCCAGCTCGATATCCAGTTTGCGCAGTTCCAGAAAGACGCGGTCCAAGTCGTCAGCGGTGGCATCGGGTAAAATTTCTTCCACATCGCTGTAGCTCAGGAAATCATCTTCCTTAAAGCGCTTGACCAGCTCGCGAACTTTTTCCTGCAGGAACGCGCTCAGCTCTTCAACGGGTGAATCTCCCTGTGCAACGGCGGGAGTTTTGGGTGCCGCCGGAGCTTTGGCTGCTGTCGCATCTTTTGCCGCTTTTTCCTGATTCTCAGCCGGTGCCTTGGCTGCCGACTTCTTTTTAGACGCTTTTTCTTTGCCGGACTGCAGGGCCTCGGCAACCGGAGCCGCCTCGACTTTCGATTTTTGAGCAGGAGCCTCAGCGGCTTCTTTTTTCTTCCTGGGGGCGGTTTTGGTTTTGGCCGGTGCCGCTGCCGGAGTGCTGGGCTCAGCCTTGGATTTTACGGAAGGGGCCTGTTTTCCCTTTTTTACGGCTGCCGGTGCCGCCTCTTTTTGAGGGGGGGTGGCCGCGGTTCGAGTTTTAGCTGTGGGAGCCTTGGCCGGAGAAGTGTCGGTTTTGGAAGCGGCTGCGTGTGCCTTTGCCTTGATTGATGAAGTAGCTTTCCGAGATTCGGGCTTGGCTTCCGGCGCTTTTACCGGGGGAGCCGCTTTCTTTGAGACTTTACCTGCCGAGACCGGTAAAGCCTTCTTTTTCTTTTCTATAACCTTCTCCTTTGCAATGGGTTTTTTTGATAAAGTCTTTTGCTCCTTCAGTTCCTCTTTTGGGGTTTTTGAACGAGCCGCCACAGCCGCTTTCTTGGCTGTGGTTGGTTTTAAAACAGAACTTTTCTTCGCCTTGGAATTAGAATTCGATGCCATATACAAACCTGCTCCGAGATGCAGACGGAAAACCCTATCACAAAAATGGGTTTTGCTCAAGTAATTCTGCGATATTTTTTCTTTTTCCTGAGTTCCCCGGGCTGATTTTGTTTATTTCAATATAACACCTATAGCTGCAAATGGTTATAAATTATTTACCGGGAGGCTACCGTTTCCAGGTCACGCTCATCTTATCTGGCTCGGGTCGGTTCGGATCTTTGTTGGAAATTAATTCATATCCCGTTCCGTCGAGTTTATAAGTCAGGGTGCCCTGTTTATTCCAGCCGATGGGCATTGTTTCCAGATACGTGGGGACCAATTCCTCTTCCAGCTTTTCCGGGTATCGACCGTTCTTGAGGTAGTACCGTTCCAGTGCGCATCCCAGGATGGTAACATCCCGGGTTGATTGGATACGAAGCCACCTGTCATCGACGTGATTCATACCCCCTACATTCTCATTGGCAAGGATGGAGCGGATGATTCCTCCCCGTTTCAGAGCGGCGTTCCAGCGGGTATTGTCCAGCACCTGTTGCTGTGTGTCGATACAATCCCCGAAATCCCAGCACATTTGGATCAATTCGGCCTCATTCATCCTGAGGATACCGGGGATCACATATCGGAGCAGAACACCGATCAGAGGAGGTTTTCCGTAGATTCGGCGTTCTTTAATGAAGGTATTATGAACACCAAAGGAGTCTCCTTCCAGGTCGAGCGCAAGGTAACCCAGGGGATTCCAGTGATTCAAACGGGACTGTATGGAGAGAAGCTCTTCATCGGTCAATGTTCCTTCCAAAATGAAACGATGAATCGTTTCGCAAGTGTGAGTTTGAATCAAAATAGCGATCAGACCAGAGACTACATCGGAAGGAACACGCTTGAGCTCGGAGAGATGAAACAAGTACCCCAATTCTGAAAGTGCCTCTGCCTTCATCCCCAGGCGAGCATAGAGTGCCGCCCGTGCAGATGCCTCTATGGCTATATGCTTCGGAAGAACATTCATAAAAAAAAGGCTCGCAATTTCTAATTCGGAGGAATTATTGGAGGCGTCAATGAAAGAGCTTTCCTCAACACACTGTTTGAGGAGCTCATAGGTTTCATCTCCGATTTTGCGAAACCCGAGCAGAAGAGCCGCAGCCTGTTGATCCGGCGTCATTGCCGCATAAGCCTCGGTAGAAGCAGTCGTTTTATTAAACTCGGTAAGATATGAATTCCATTCGGGCAACATTTTCTGAATGGTTTTTCGATCCCATTCATCAAGATAGATTTGCAGATCGGCCCGATTCGTTACAACATTTCGTGCGGAATTTGTTGAAGCTTCAATCTCGGCTATACGGGTTTGGATATGCTCGAGCTGCAAGGAATAGTTGGGGAGCTCGGTTGTCTCTAGACTTCCCGGTCTCGGTTTTCTGTTTTTTGGGGGACTTTGGGATGAAGAGGCTGAATCCTGCTCTTTTGCATATTTTTCAGTAACTTTTTCTGAAGTCACTGATAAGAAGGAAGATACATTAGAATATCTGTCCATCCAGAGAGATAGGGCATTACTGTCGGTGTATATTTCAGAGTAAGTCTCCGGGTTTAGATAATCGCCACTGATTAGCGGACTCGTTTCGGCCAAAAGATACTTTTTCAAAAGCTGAGAATCCAGCAGGTCGTTTCCCTTGGGAATCTCCGTAATTCGCTGAACCATGTTCTGCCAGCGTTCACTATGAGTGATCTTGTGATATTGATAACTTCCCCAAAGATTCGAAAAAATTAAAGCCAGGATTGCCAATCCCAGAAGGGCGAGAAACCCTATTCCTAATTTTTTGCAGACTGTGGTCAATTTCATAGCATTAAAAACTGGCTTCAGGGTAGTTCTTTAAGGGAGATATTTAAATAACTTTTTCACAATTATTCCCTTTTTCAGAATTCTTCAAAGTACAGCATATCGATTCACAGGAAATTATTTTCCACTCCGAAGGCGCGGGGAAAAATTAACTCTTTTGGGGAGGTGCCTTGCGCCTGAGGGACCGGATTACGTCTTTGGTTTCCCGGTCCACCCGGAAAGAATCAATTATTTTCTGGAGAGCCTTGTTAAAGGTCTCATCATCCAGGTGGTTATTTTGCAAGTATTTCAGTGTTCGTTCCGGGAACTTGATGAAGCAGGCCGATAGCGCCCAGGCTACAGCCATTTTAACGTAGTAGCCCTCGTGCCGGATTCCATCAAGCAGGCTGAGGATTCGCTCCAGATAGGGTTCTGTGACGAAGTGAGCCAGCATCATCACGACGCCGAAACGGATATAGAACTCCCTCGACTCGTTGAGGTAGGGTTGGATGAAATTCCAGTAACGTTCAGGATATTTCCGGGCATCCTTGAGTCCGTCGCAAAAGACGTCGCAGGTTGCCCAGTTGGTGATTTTGGGGATGAAAGTCCGGACGAGTTCGAGCCGCTCTTCCGGTTCCATCCGGGCCTCACAGATGATCATGGCTTGCAAAACGGTTTCCTCGTGGGAATCTTCTGTGGCCAAACTGAGCCATGCGCGCCAATCATCGCGGCAGATTTCGTGTGCCAGGGCTCTGAGCTTGGGAGTGCGTACCCCCAGGATATTGACGGCGCCCGGGATAATCGTGCTGGCAAATGTCTGGAGCGAGGGCTCGGCCAGCTCCCGGAGGCGGCATTGAACTTTCTGATGGATTGTCGGCTTCATCTTTGTCTCGGGCGATGAGGATAGTACAGAGAGCCCTGAGGAGGAAAGAGAATATCTTCAGGAGGAAGGAATAATAGGGGGAAGAGCTTTTGAAACATATTACACAAAAAACAGGCGAAAAATTTTGGGCCTTGTGGTAGGATTCGGGTGAGATGAGATGAAGGACGGGTCCCAGAGAAGACAAACCGGATATCGGAAGACGGTGTTGGGCCGCATTGGCATCACCGAGGAAGGTGGTTCCATTACGGCACTCTTTTGGGAGAAGGGTGTTCCCGGCGCGGATACACGAGCCTTGGAGACATCGCTTTTGGGTCGTGCTTTTGCGCTGCTGGAGGCCTACCTGAGAGGAGAAGAGGTGGATTGGAGCCAATTGCCGCTCTTGCCCCGGGGGACTCCCTTTCAATTAAGAGTGTGGGAAGAGCTCAAAAAAATCCCTTACGGAGAGACCCGAACCTATGGGCAAATCGCAGCCTGCGTGGGCAATCCCCGGGCGGCACGTGCCGTCGGCAGCGCGAACAAGAGAAACCCGATTCCCATCATAATTCCTTGCCACCGTGTGGTGGCAGCCGGGGGTAAGCTCGGCGGCTTCCTGTGGGGAGTGGAGATCAAACAGAAATTACTGGCTTTGGAAGAGGTTGAATATGAAGATACGAAAAGTTGAAGCGAAAGATCGTGCCGTTTTTCTGGAATTGGCCGATCAATTCTGGCACACCCCGGCGGTGCATCAGCCCATTGAGCGGAGTCATCACGAAAAGACTTTTGATCTCTTGATGGAGGGAACGCCTTTTGCTGTGGCGCACCTGATCGAATATCAGGGCAAGGTCGTCGGCTACGGTCTTCTGGCCTTCACTTATTCCAATGAGGCCGGGGGAAACGTGGTCTGGCTTGAAGAGCTCTTTGTTCGGCCGGAGTTTCAGGGAATGGGTCTGGGCCGGGATTATATCCTCTTTGTCCATGAGGAATATGGAGACTGGGCGGCGAGATTTCGCCTGGAAATCGAATCCCGCAATAAGGGTGCCGCTAAACTCTATGAACGGCATGGCTACAGGAAAATGCCCTACCTGGAGCTATATCGCGACGGGAAAAATACCTCGCAGCCCGATTGACAACTGGAGGTTAAGCCTTTAGGATAGCGCGGTTTGGACGTGGTTGATGCCTGCACTAGAGCAGAAGCGAACCTCTTCCCAGAAAATTTGAGATATGGATTATAGAACCTACTTTAAAGAATACCCTAATGAAGAGGGTCGTTTCGGAGAATACGGCGGCAGCTATCTGCCCCCGGAGTTGATTCCCGCTTTTGAAGAAATTTACGACGCCTATAACGCCATCTGTCGATCCGCTCAGTTCATCAGTGAGCTGCGCCGGATCCGCAGAGAGTTCCAGGGGCGCCCGACTCCCGTCTACCATTGCGAACGGCTTTCGAGAAAACTGGGTACCTGCCAAATCTATCTCAAACGCGAAGACCTGAACCATACCGGAGCGCATAAGCTCAATCACTGCATGGGTGAGGGGCTTCTGGCGAAATACATGGGCAAGAAGCGCCTGATTGCCGAAACGGGTGCAGGCCAGCACGGTGTGGCGTTGGCGACGGCTGCGGCTTATTTCGGGCTGGAGTGCGAAATTCACATGGGTGAAGTCGATATCGCCAAGCAGGCACCGAACGTCGCGCGGATGAGGATTCTGGGTGCGAAGATCGTCCCTGTCTCCTTCGGCCTCAAGACGCTCAAAGAGGCCGTGGACTCGGCCTTCATATCCTATGCCAAGAATTATAAGGATTCCATCTACTGCATCGGCTCGGCGCTGGGACCTCATCCCTTCCCGCTCATGGTGCGTGATTTCCAGATGTGTGTCGGTATAGAAGCGCGCGAGCAATTTCTGTCCATGACCGGAATTCTGCCCGACATGGTTTGCGCCTGCGTCGGCGGCGGCAGCAATGCTGCGGGAATGTTCTCCGCCTTTCTGGGCGATCCGGTAGAAATCTGCGGCGTTGAGCCTCTGGGTAAAGGCGAAACGACCGGACTTCATGCGGCGTCGATGACTTACGGAAGAAAAGGTGTCCTCCACGGCTTTGAAAGTATGCTCCTGCAGGAGGCCGATGGGAGTCCTTCTCCGGTTTACTCCATCGCCAGCGGCCTGGATTATCCGGGCGTAGGCCCCGAACACGCTTTGTGGAACCAGCTCAAGCGCGTCAAATACGTCACGGCGACCGATGAAGACGCGGTGGATGCGTTCTTCAAGCTCTCCCGCTATGAGGGCATCATTCCGGCTTTGGAATCTTCTCATGCCGTCGCTTACGCGATCCGGCGCGCACGCCAATCCAAGACCGGTGCCATCTTGGTCAACTGCAGCGGCCGCGGCGATAAAGATGTCGATTACGTGATCGAGCACTACGGCTATGGGGATAATTACAAATTCCCCGAAACCGAATAAAGGTCGGCTCTCGAACTTTCAGGGTAAAGACGCTTGTTGCGGGAGAGGGAGGTGCTTCTCAGGGCTTCCCCATCTTGCGGAGCGTCTTTACTGTTTTTGCGGAAAATGAGCCCTCGGGCAGAGAGGGAATGGAGAAAAATGGCCGGAATAATTCATGAACCCATGACTCGGGAAGGCTCCTGCCGGGGGATTATCTTCCGGCTCTATCCCTATTCGGATACGAGCCTCATCTTCCACGTATTGAGTGAGGAGCTGGGGTTGATTTCTCTCATTGCCAAAGGGGCCCGGCGGCTTAATTCCTCTTTTGCCGGGAAGCTGGATTTATTTTACTTCTGCCGGTTCGAGTTCATCCCCAGCAGAAAATCCGACCTCCATACCCTCAAAGAGGTGCAGCTGCTGGATGCACATTCGAATTTGACGAGGAACTATGAGCTCCTCTGCGATGTGAGCGTCAATGCCCGAGCCCTGGAGCGCCTGATTGAGCGGGGAATACCTGTGCCGGAACTCTTCGCCCTCTTCAGCGATTATCTGAAATATCTGCCGGCTCATGCTGAGCCCAGGCTGGGAAATATTCTCTTCCGGATACGGCTTCTGGCTCTCCTGGGCAATGCGCCCAAGTTCGACCGGATGAGATTATCCGAGGAGCGGATGGAGATGATCCTGAATCTGCTCAAGAAAGAATGGGAGGAGCTTCTGCCTCTTGCTCCCGGCAAAGAAGATCTGCATTTTCTCGAGTATGTGGCCGAAGCCCATCTCAAGGATTGCTCGCGCTAAGAATCGTGCCGGCACCCAGAACGGTTGGCCCGTCATAAAAAACGACAATCTGGCCCGGAGTGACCGAGAGCTGCGGAGAGTCAAAGCGCACTCTCACCTTTGAGGGGTCGGATTCCAGACGTACGAGCTCTGCCGGAGCGGCCTGATGGCGCTGGCGAATTTGCGCCTCCACCCGCAGCGGTGTCTCGGGTGACTGGTGCAGCGAGACCCAGTTGAGCTGATCTGCCGTGAGTTCCCGGGCATATAAATCTTCTTTCCTTCCCAGCGTTACCGTATGAGTCTGCGGGTCGATCTTGAGAACGTAGAAGGGAATCCCGCCTCCAATGCCGATGCCTTTGCGCTGGCCGATCGTGTAATGGATAATTCCGCGGTGGCGGCCCAGAACTTTGCCTTCCAGATTGACGAAATTCCCTGGCGGGCATTCCTTATCCCTGAAAAGAGGGGAGTAATCGTCGCAGGCGATGAAGTCCTGGCTTTCGCTGCGTTCCAGGAGCTCGGTCCAGCCCAGTTTGAGGGCGATTGCCTGAGATTCCTCTTTGCGGTAGCCGCCCAGAGGCAGAATCAGATCGCTCAGCTGCTCCTGGGATAAATGCGAAATAAAATAGGATTGGTCTTTGGTGGGGTCGATGCCGCGGGCGATCTCAAAGCGTTGGCTCGCGGGGTTAAAGCTCACGCGCGCATAGTGGCCTGTGGCGAACCGGTCAAAGGAGACTCCCTGTCTGCG
>Ga0265294_10000547_pt1 | contig 50220 bp, 56 predicted proteins | sample MunlanPumphouse3_FD_192504 | JGI IMG/M metagenome (GOLD analysis project Ga0265294, IMG submission 192504) | Groundwater microbial communities from a municipal landfill in Southern Ontario, Canada - Pumphouse #3 | ecosystem: Environmental > Aquatic > Deep subsurface > Groundwater | place...
GCTCAAGCCCGTTCTGATAATCTGCTCCGACCATAGAAGCGTTCACGGCGATTCCAAGGAAAACCGAAAAGGAGAAGAAGAGAAGAAGTCCCTTGAGAACCCCCGTTTTCAGAGAAGACACCTTGAGATATATGGCGAACTCTCCAGATATCACGGCTAATGGAAGACCCACGATCGGGAAAAACAATAATAAAGCAGTACAGACAACCGCAAGCAGTGGACTGATAGACATCAGGAGGACAAACACGAACAGAGATGCCAAAAGTACAAACCTTGATGAACCTGTCCTAGGAGAGACGATCTCTCCAGAAATCAGCCCTCTGTAATTCAGATCCTCATATACTTCGGAAACCAAATGATCGTAGTCGAAATCGTTGTCAGGTGTCAAAAAAAGTATTGCATCAACACTTCTCTCTCTTATTGCTCTCAGGTATCTTGTCACTGCTTTCTGGATATCGTAGTTTGGATACTCTTTCTTTTTCAGGTTATGTACGCGGAATACCAGAGACTTATTCTCCCTTGCCCTCAGAACTTCAAGGACATAATGGCCTCTTTCATCAAACTCCATATATCCTGCATAAGCGGAGTGGCTGTCAAGAATTGAAGCCAGTTCAGAGACGGTATAAGGAGAAACGCCGGTAAGAATTACGGGTATCTGAAGTTCCAAAATCTCTTCAAGACTGAACCAGTCTTCCCTGAGATCGATCAGAACAACTGAAGATTCAAGCGCGGTCGCCGTCTCAATCTCCTTTACATAAACAAGCTGTTTGGATGGAACTCCTTCAACTGCTTTCTCAGTTATTAACGCCGCGCTGCTGTAATTAGAATCTAGAGCAACTCTCCAGGGAATGTAAAGAAGAATCAATAGCAGTCCAACAATGAAGGCAATGAGGACTACTCCGTTTCCAAGACTTACTGTATTCCTTTTTCTTTCGTTTCTTTGTCTTCTTCGAGGCTTCTTAGGTCTAACGGGAACTTCCGCCAATACTTTTCTCTCCTCCCGATTAGAAGATAAAGAAATAATACAACACCGATTAGAAATGGAGAATACGGCAAAAGAACAATCAATCTCCAGCTCGTGATCATTGAACCAAGACTTGATCCAAAAACCTTGACAAAAGCGGGACTAATATCTCTCTCATCGGAAAATTCATCTATTACTCTAATTAGATCTCGGTAAGAAAATCTCTCCAGAATATAACCGGCAAAGCTCGAAACCGCGCCGTAGAATACACTCTGATCAGTCTTCTGAGGATATCTCCTATCAAATTCCGTAAAATCAAAAAAAGCGGCTCTCAACTCGGGTCTCCTTGTCCGAGTATGGAGATTCTGAAACCCTTCTGCAATAAGCTCATGATACCATAGAGGGATTTCATCGGGATTAAGACCTTCACTTCTTAGATATTCGAAGAAATAGACGTGCGCAAGTTCATGCCTTGCAACTCCCGACCTGTAAGAAGAGGTGTAGAGAAATATCTGATATATCCCGTTGTCATCAATCGCTGCAGGTTGCTCATGACCTTCGCCCTTAAGAATCGTAAGGCTGTATTTTACGGAGAAACTGTAGATCATTGATAGCTCAGCATTTGCTTCTTCTATCTCTTCTCTGATTTCCAACTGACCGAATCCAGAGACAGTCGCTAAAGTAATGACTAGAATCAGTAATATTGACTTCATTTAAGGTTGACCAACACTTTCTTGAGGTCAACAGCAAGGTGGGAAGCGATCTCGATTCTCTTTCCATTTTCTCTCGTGAAGGAGAGTCTAGAGCAGTGAAGAAAATACCGCTTGAGTCCCGTTATCTTCTTAAAATCTCTATTGAAGTCCCTGTCACCATACACATCGTCTCCGACAACCGGATACCCCGCTTCACTCAACTGGCGACGTATTTGATGCTTCTTCCCGGTAAATAAATCAACCCAAAGCAGTGAGACCGATTCAAAGCACTTTTCAACCTCAAAAGCCATTGACTCCACGAATTTCTCTCTACGCGAGATTAACTTTCGGTTTTCCTCTGGAATACCTTTCACTAGCGTGTAGTAGCCCTTTTCTACTTCCCGCTCTCTAAAAAGCCTAGAGAGCTCTCTAGCAGCTTCCGGCGATTTGGCAAAGACAATCACTCCGGAAGTGTGCTTATCAAGCCTGTGAACTGGGCGGGGCACAAAACCTCTGGCATCTCCATATGCCATCAGCCCTTCGATGAGCGTTACTATCTGAATTCCCTTACCGGGATGAACGGATATCCCCGAAGGTTTGTCCACCGCTACTATCAAATCATCTTCGAATAGAATAACAAGGGGAATTTCGTGAGGAGTCAGTTCGCGCGTTTCTTCAAGACGCTTTAGTCTTGAAGGATCTCCTGAAAATACTACATGAATTACATCTCCAATCTTCAGTCTCGAGGAACCGTCTTTCACTCTTTCTCCGTTTACTCTTACGTTTCCCTTTCTCAGAAGCTTGTAAATAGACGAAAGCTTGAGATCCGAGAGCTCTCTTCTCAAGAATCTATCAAGCCTTTCATAAAAATTATCTTTCACGACTTTCAGTTCTCTTTCGATAGAAATCACTCCACTAAATTTTAAGGGGGCTTCAAGCCCCCTTACAAACCTCAGTCCTCAACGCCCAGACCTTTGTTGATACTCTCCACAATATCTCCAACAGTAGAGATACTCTCGATCTGTTCATCCTCAACCTTGAAATCAAATTCATCTTCGAATGCCATAACAAGGTCGACCAGATCAAGGGAATCGGCTCCGAGATCCTCGGTAAGATCGGAATCCATGGCGATTTCATCTTCCTCTACGCCTAGTTTCTCAGAGATTATGCTTTTCACTCTGTCGAAAACTTCATCTGCTGTCAAAGGATTTCCTCCCTTCGAATTCTTTCTGGAAATCGGAACAATTATATTGATCGAAAGCTCCAAAGTCAAATGGGTCTCGATTCTCAAAAGCTTTCATTATTATATAATAATTTGAAAGGCTTTACTTTCGGAGGTTTGCTATGACAAATTTTGAAGAGATGAAAAAGACAGTAATCAAACGAGTCAATCTCGTGCCGAAGGCAGCGCTAATACTTGGATCGGGTCTTGGTTACTTGACGGAGCAGTTTGCTGAACCAACGGCAATAGAATACTGCGAGATTCCTGGCTTTCCTGACACTACAGTAGAAGGTCACTCAGGAAGGCTCGTTTTTGGTATTTTCCATGGACTCCCTGTTGTTGCAATGGAAGGACGTTTCCATTTCTACGAAGGTCATGAGATTAAGGACGTTTCTGCCCCAATATACTTGTTCAAGGAACTGGGAGTGGAGAATTTGCTGATCACAAATGCTGCCGGTGGAATAAACAGGAGTTACACTCCCGGAGATATCGTAGCAGTGACCGACATTATTAACTTCGGTTTTCGAAACCCCCTAAGGGGTCAGAATGACAAGCGTTACGGAGTAAGATTTCCCGACATGTCTGAGATCGTCGACAGAAATTGGCTGAATGAACTACGGGTGAGACTTGACAACAAGGGAATAGACTTGAAGGAAGGAACGTACTGTTGGGCTCTAGGTCCAAGTTACGAGACTCCCTCAGAGATTAAGGCATTTGAATCCTTCGGGGTCGATCTCGTCGGAATGTCAACCGTTCCGGAAATCATCTCAGCCAAGCACTGCGGAATGAAGCTTCTTGTTCTTTCTTGCGTGACCAACATGGCCTCGGGAATTCTTAAGGAAAAATTGACGCACGCCGATGTTGTGAAAACAGCCAACAGAATCAGACCCAGATTCACTTCTATCGTGCAGCAAGCAATCGAATCAATAAAGGTGAACAAATCATGATAAGAAGAGTTAACAGTGTCCTTTCATGCATTCAGGAAGCCAATAACGTACTTGTCGTCGGCCATATAATGCCCGACGGAGACTGCATTTCTTCCGTTGTATCTCTTTCAATGGGTCTGGAGAAATTCGGCAAGATAGCCACACCGGCAATCGACTGGAGGATCCCATCGAGTTTCAGTGCCTTTCCTTGGGTAGAAAGAATAAGGGAATATAGCGAGGAAATCTCTGAACCGGACTTGATTATTGTTGTTGACGCATCTTCCCCTGATAGAATCGGTAGGTTTGAAGAGTTTCTAAGAAAGGGCATCCCCTCAATAGTGATTGATCATCATGCCACAAACACTTATTTCGCAAATGAATGCTGGGTAGATGCTTCATATTCGTCGGCTGCCCAGATGGTTCTCGACCTCCTCAAACTTATGGATGTTGAATATGACAGCGATCTTGCCCTGATGAACTACCTTGGCATAGCGACAGATACAGGATTTTTCAGATATTCTAACGTGGATAGCTCGGTCTTTGAGGCTGCGGCTGAACTCGTCAAATTGGGTGCCGATCCCGCCTTTGTTGCAACAACGATTCTGGAGACCAGAAAGATCGAAGAACTATTCTTAGAAAGAGACGCAATCGACAACATTAAATTGATTTCAGAGAACAGGTTTGCTTATTCTTACCTCACCATGAGGGATTTTGAAAGGCACTCTCTGACGGAGGACGATTTTACTGGATTTGTTGGTGAATTGAGATCTATTGAAAGTGTTGAAGTTGCCCTCTTTGCTTCGGAAGCCTGCAAGGGACAGGCCCATGTCTCTTTAAGATCTAAGAGATATTTTGATGTAAGTGAGATCGCGGTCGCGTTCGGAGGTGGAGGACATCAGAAGGCTTCAGGCTTCACTCTCAACTATGAAAGCGATCTAAAAGAGGCTCTCAGAGAGGTCGTCGAGATGATCGATTCCAGGCTTCGAAATGAAACGAATTAGGCAATCAACCTCGCAAGAAGCTGTATGAATTGTGTTATTGGCCACATTATCAACTGAATTATGCCCATTAGAGACAGAACAAGAAGAGTTAGTATTCCGTAGAGTTCATACTTGACCAACCAGTTGACCTGGCTTTCGGGAACGAGCACAGTAACAATATTCGCTCCATCTAGCGGTGGTATTGGGATTAGATTGAATAAAGCAGTGTTGAGATTGATTACCATTGTCCAGTAAACAACATCCGCGATGTAACTGGCAGGAAATAAACTGACACTATCCGGCAAAAAAGTTGAATACTGGTAAAGACCTGAAAGATAAAAGAGAAGACCTGCAACAAGGCCCAAGGAAAAGTTAGCAATAGATCCCGAGATGGAAGTCAGTATAGCTCTGAAATACCCAACTCTTCTCAGTTTCCAATAGTTGACAGGAAACGGTCTCGACCAACCAAACTTAAAAAAGTAATACATCAGAAGGCCGACAGGATCTATTCTTCTAATGAATCCCGGCGCTCCCCATTCTGGTTTGATTGCTTCGAACTTTTTTGCGGTTATGAAACGAGCATACTCATGGGAGAGAATAGTTGCCGCAATTGCTGGTGACAGGCAGAAGAAGTTCCTCATCATTTCAAGCATTTTGATTCTCCCTTCCCGAAAGAACGACCGTTATCTCTCCCTTCACTTCGGAAGTTCCGAATCTCTCAATTGAATCAGATACTCTCCCAAAGAACGATTCCTGGAAAAGTTTGGTCATTTCTCTTCCAACAAAAACCTCCCGATCGCCAACTATTTCAAGGAGATCGGTCAAGGTCTCGGTCAGTCTGAACGGGGACTCGAAAAAGACTATGACACTCTCCGCATAAAGCCCTTGAGCAATCTTTCTGAAGATCCTTCTGCGATTCTTCCCTCTTGGAAGGAACCCAAGAAAAGTGAAGTGACTCCCCGGAAAACCGCTAATCGCAAGCGCAGATGAAACGGCGCTGGGACCAGGGGCGATATCGATTTCGAATCCTCTCTCGCGACAGACTCTAATAATCAGAGCTCCTGGATCCGAAACCACAGGCATTCCAGCGTCACTAGAAAGGGCGATTTGCGCTCCCTTTTTTAACCGCTCAATCACGAAAGGCACTCTTTCCTCCTGGTTATGCATGTTCAGAGATACGACCTCTTTCTTGGATATTCCAAGAGTAGAGAGTAGTACCCTCATTCTCCTTGTATCTTCTGCGAGGATAACATCTGCAACTTCCAGTATCTTCCTGCCTCTCACTGTCATGTCATCTAGATTGCCGATTGGAGTTCCGACAATCCAGAGTTTCCCAGTATTTTCCGTCACTTTGAACCTCCGAGCGGTGACTTTGAGGCCATTCCGACTCTCCGTGGAAATTCCGGCGGTGTTTCAACTTCCTTTTCGTAGACTACCAAGAACCTGGTAGATCCGTCTGAAAGACGATATTCCTTCTCTTGGGATAGACTAAGTCCAAGCCTCTCTTCCGCAATTCTTGCGAATCTTCTCTCCTCATTCCACCCAGGTCCCTTATAGAGAACAATGCTGCCACCAATCTTTACCAGTGGGGCCGCGAGCTCCATTGAAATGTCACTCCTTGCTACTGCTCTGAGAAAGGCCGAATCGAAACTCGCTCTTTCCTCGAGAGCAAACTCTTCAGCTCTTGCCGTCTTCACTGTAACATTGCTAAGTTTCATCTTGAGAGCGAATCTTTCGATCTCTTGAGTCTTCTTTGCAATCGAATCAAGAAGCACCCAACATGATTTTGGAAAAACCGCTGCAAGCAAAAGACCGGGAATCCCCCCACCACTTCCGATATCCACATAACTGCCTGTCAACGTAGAATTGGCAAACGGGATCAGAGTGTCCTCGAGGTGCACTGTTACTGCCCTTTCGAATATCCTAACTGATGTGAGATTATGTGGAGAAGAAATCACTAGCTCTAAAAGCATATTACACTTCGAGCGAAGAGATGGTTCAAGCGACTCAAATGAGAACATTACGGCTCATTCCTTTTCGATGCAAGCGTATGCCTCGTGATTGTGAATTGACTCCTGACTGATCACTTCTACCCTGTACCAGTTGATACGATCATCCTCTTGAAGAAATAGAACGACTTCTCGCGAAAGATCCTCTACAAACCGGGGGTTATCATACGAGTGTTCTGTAATATATTTCTCGTCTTCCCTTTTTAGAAGAGAATAGATCGGGGCGCTCGAAGACTTCTCGACGAACTCGATGATTTCTTCAATCCATACAAGAGAATTCATTCTGACGGAGGCAAAGACTTCTGCCCTTTGGTTGTGAGCTCCTCTGTCACTTATCTCCTTTGAACAGGGGCAAACGGTCATGACGGGAACTTTAACTCCAAGAATAAAATCAAACGCCCCATCCTTCATGGTATTGAAAGAACATCCGAATGAACTGAAACTCTCACTACCACTTACCGGAGCATTCTTTCTGATGAAATATGGAAACTCAACCTTAATGTGTGCAACATCTGCTTTAAGTGATTCTTTCATGTCATCAAGAATCGATTCCATATTTCTCGGGGTGATTTTTCGATGGTGTCTCTCCAAAACCTCCACAAATCTAGACATGTGGGTACCTCGAAAATCCTTTGGAAGATCTACAAAAAGATCGAATTTTCCAATTGTCTGTTGTGTCCCGAACTTCCTGTCCAACACAACTATTGGATACTCGATTGACTTTATCCCAACCATATTGATCTTTATGTTCCTCTTGTCCTTCTCATTCTGTACGTCTCTCAAGATTTAGCACCCCTTGAATCTGAAGTATCAAAGAGGTATAATTTTCTAAACGGAGGCGTATCCTAATTGGCTAAGGAGCCGGTCTTGAAAATCGGTGGGGTTGACGCCCCTTGTGGGTTCGAGTCCCACCGCCTCCGCCAGAACCGGGGTTTCCCCGGTTATTTCTTTAATGGGCCAAAATCCGATAAAGGCCAAATGGTAAGCATCGGGCTCCCAACTATCGCTTCCTCCGGAACAAAGCCAAAATACCTGCTGTCGAAGCTATTGGTGGAGTTATCTCCCATCATGAATCTGAAACCTTCTGGAATCGTGACTTTGACTTCCCCGGTTGCAGGGTCCTGACTAATATACTCTTCCATTCCAAGAGGTCCCAGTACTGTATCATAGTACTCAGTATATTCGATTAGCCCCTTGTATGCCTGGTAAAGTCTGTAATACGGCGAAATCCTGACAGAGGGATCATCGGGATGAGCCAGCCCGAAATAGAACATCGGATCGTAGAATATTCCTTCCCTTACGTATCGCTTTTCTTCCAGCGCAGGAGGGATATCCCCATTGACGTAAAGCTGATAGACTGGATTAGCGGAAGTGTAGTCTGGAGCTTTTCTAAGTTCCAGTATGTCACCCGGTTTCCCGACCAGCCGTTTGACGTACTTTACATGACCCCTGTACTCGGCAGGGGCGAATAGGTCCATGAATTTATCAAACCCCCGCAGATACTTCTGCGATTCGATATCCACATACGGAGTCCAAAACACGACGATATCCCCATAGTCCGGTTCTCTATATTCATAGGTGACTTTCTCCACGAATAGTCGAGCGGGAGGGTTAATTGTAGGTATCATCGAGCCAGTCGGAACTAACATCGTCTCAAAAACAAACAGACGAATTATCGTACCAAAGACAACCGCGTAAAGAATCGCCTTTCCCCACTCTCTAACTTCGTGGAGAAAGCGCGATCCTTTCTTTTCAGAGGCCTTTTCCGACATTTTGGCAGACACTTAGCCTCAGTCCCTTTTCTCTTTAATCTTTACCTTACCCTTCACATCTCGAATGTAGTAGATCTTAGCTCTTCTAACCTTTCCCCTTCTGAGAACTTCTATCTTCTCTAGAGACGGGCTTGTGAACGGGAAGATTCTTTCAACTCCAACACCTGCCGCTCCAACTCTTCTAACGGTGAAAGACTTTCCGGTTCCACTACCTCTGATCCCCATAACAATACCCTCAAAGGCCTGAATCCTTTCTTTGTTACCCTCTTTGATCCTTACGCTTACCCTTACCGTATCGCCCGGACCCATCTTCGGCAGATCTTCCCTCAAATGTTCATTTTCCAGAGACCTTATGTACTGATCCATCTTAATCCCTCCTAACATCTATTGTATCCTCTCGAATTAATCTATCTAATACTATTGCAACCGCCGCTCTCACAGAGAGGTGATTGAAATCCGAATTAGCTCTCAGTGGTTCCAACGAGTAGTTGCACATTTTTTCTATTTCCTCCGGCAAGCCCCAGCTAGTTCCAAAAAGAAGAAGATGCGGCTTTTTGCTCCCGGCAATAATGTTTCTCATGGCTCCGTAAGTGAGCCTGTCTCTTCCCCTTTTAGCAGAAGTGAAAACAAGATCAGGCTTTTGACCTTCGATCTCTTCTATATCTTCAAGAACATCTTCAATATACGATGCCCTCTTAACAACCGTCAGCGCTTCACTTCTGCTTGGATTGTACTCTTTTCCAAACTCCTCAAGCCAGTAGTTGAGGACGTTATCTACTATCTCTCTCTGCGCGGGAAGATTGCTTACCACAAAATAACCCTTTAGATTGTAAGTTCTGCAAGTGCGGGAGATATCGTGAACGTCGAGATTTGTAACGGCACTCGAAACGATGTTCCCATGTCTTCCCAAAACCGGGTAGTGAATCAAAGCAAGATATATGTTATTCAACATCCTTTTTCAGCTCCTTGAAGAGCATAAGTAAGGCCTTCTTATCAGAGAGATCAAACTCATGCTTCAAAAAGATGTCAGGCCTTCTTTCGATTGTCCGCCTCAAACTCTCAACTCTTCTTTGAATTTCAATCATCTCGTGATTACCACTGAGAAGCACCTCGGGCACTTTAATTCCATTCACTTCTCTAGGCCTTGTGTAATGCGGGTGATCAAGGAGTTCAGAGAAAAAGGAGTCATTAATGACTGATTCCATGTCTCCAACCACCCCTGGTATGAATCTCGAAATAGCCTCTATCATGAGTATGGTGGGAACTTCCCCACCGCTGAGCACGAAGTCACCAATCGAGAGTTCTTCATCAACCACGCTCATAACCCTTTCATCAATCCCTTCGTAACGGCCACAGATGAAAGCAATATGATTGAGTTTGCTGAGTTCAAGAGCTTTTTTGTTATCAAAGACCTTTCCTTGAGGAGAAGGGTAGATTATGTATGGCCTGCTACTTTCTGTAAAGCGACTCGCAACTGCCCTTAGAATCGGCTCGGCCTTCATTACCAAACCGCTCCCTCCACCGAATGGATAGTCGTCGGTAGTTCTGTGGCGATCATCAGTGAAATCTCGAATATCTAAGGCTTCAAAAACAATTATCTCGCTCTTTAACGCTCTCGAAATTACACCCCAGTTGAAAATCGTTTCGAAAAGCCGTGGGAATATGGTTAGAACATCTATCCTCATTCAGGCTTAACCTCTTCAAATTCCAAAGACCTCGCAATAATCGTCTTATCATCAAAGTTTAGCTCTATAATACAGTCCCTAATCATAGGAATGAGTTCTTCTCGGATCGAAAAGTCTTTCTTGGTTTTGACAACAACCATTACATCATTCGAACCGGTTTCAATAATATCGTCTACAATACCAATGAAGTCCCTATTCTCATCGAAAACTTTGCAACCAAGAACCTGAAAGTAATAATACTCTCCTTCACTCAGTTCTGGCAATATCTGTACTTCGATGTAGAGATGGAAGCCAGCAAGTCTTTCTGCCTGAGCCACCGAATTGATACCTTCGAAATGCAGGATCCATCCTTTTGTTGCTCTACGGGCTCCGTCAATTGAAGCCATGAAATGCGATCGCGTTTTTTCGTTGTAAAGAAGAACCTTCCCAACGTTCCTGAAGACATCTTCATCTTCAAGGGAAACTTTCACCTTCATTTCGCCGTGAAGACCATGGGGCTTCACTATCCGCCCGATAGGAATCATGTTTTCCAGAATATCGTCTTTCAAATCGCTCATCTGACCACCTTAAGAATGAAACTTTCTTTTGATGAGCCTGCAAGAGCGTTGAGCAGCACGTTGATTGACTTGATTGTCCTACCATCCTTTCCAATAATCTGGCCAACATCTTCTTCTGCGGCACCAATTTCAAAGACCGTGTTCCCGTTTTCGTCAAGTGTCTCTGAAACGGTTATCTGATCGGGCTCTCTAACTATTCCCTTCAGAATGTGTTCAAGTACTTCCCTCATTACTCTGCTTTCTCTCCAACTTCCTTGACAAACTTCAGTTCGTGAACCTTCTTCATAACTCCGAATTTTGCAAGAATCGATCTTGCAGTCTCTGTCGGTTGAGCCCCCTTCATAATCCATTCCACTGCCTTATCAACATCGACGCTCATGATACCGGGATCTCTTATAGGATCATAGAAACCCAGAGAGTCAATATATGCTCCGTCTCTGCGTTTCTGAGAATCGACTACAACAAGCCTGTAAAAAGGCCTGTTTCTTCTACCCATTCTTGTTAGCCTTATCTTTACCATTCTTTGCGTACACCTCCTGATTCTCTACTATCTAAAATGGAAATCCTTTCATACCTTTTAGAAGCTTTCCTTTCCTTCCAAACTGCTTCATCATACTCTTCATCTGATCATATGATTTCAGGAGCTTATTCACATCCTGAATTGACGTTCCGCTTCCTCTTGCTACTCTCTGTTTTCTCGAGTAATTGAGCAGCTTTGGATTTCTTCTCTCCTGTGCATTCATCGAACTGATAATCGCCTCTGTTCGCTTCATACTTTTTTCGCTCCCGGCCAAATCCACATCTTTCGGTGCACCGGGTATCATTTCCATAATATCTGCGATCGATCCAAGTTTCTTTACTTCTTTCAATTGCTCAAGGAAATCCTCAAGATCAAACTTGTTCTTAAGGAATTTCTCTTCCATCTCTTTCGCCTTTTCCTCGTCTATGTTAGATTGAAGCTTATCTATTAGAGACAACACATCTCCCATGCCAAGTATCCGTCCAGCAACTCTGTCAGGATGAAAAGCTTCGATCCCATCGGGTTTTTCAGAGACTCCAATGAATTTCACTGGCTTTCCCGTAACATGTCTTATGGATAGAATAACTCCACCTCTGGCATCCCCATCAAGTTTTGTAACTACGAAGCCCGAAAGCTCTAGTGCTTCGTTAAACGCCTTTGCAGAGTTAACCGCATCCTGACCCGTCATTGCATCAACAACCATGAGAATTTCATCGGGCTTGACTGCAGTTACTATATCTTTTAGCTCTCTCATCATAGTGTCATCAATATGAAGTCTTCCTGCAGTATCAAGAATCACGACATCATTTATGTTCTTTACGGCCTGCTGCATTGCTTCCTGTACAATACGAACAGGGTTCTTTCTGTCACCCGTGAAGACAGGCATATCTATCTGTTTCCCCAGCTGCATCAACTGATCTATGGCAGCCGGCCTGTATACATCTGCCGCAACAAGAAGCGGCTTTCGGCCTTCTTTTCTCAAAAGAGTACCAAGTTTCGCGGTGGTTGTCGTTTTTCCGCTTCCCTGCAATCCAACCATCATGATCTTGGCAGGTTGACTCGAAAGTTTCAGTGGAACGTTCTTTTCACCCAGCATATTTATCAGTTCATCTCTCACAACTTTTATGAACTGCTGATCCGGTGAAAAAGATTTGAGTACTTCTTCACCAAGCGCCTTTTCTGTTACACCGCTAATAAATTCCTTGACTACCTTGTAGTTAACGTCTGCTTCTAAGAGCGATAGTTTGACCTGCTTAACGGCATCTTCTATGTTTTTTTCCGAGATTCTTCCCTTTCCGCTCAGCAATCTGAATGCTCTGCCGAGTTTGTCCTGGAGATTTTCAAACATCTAAACACCTCCACAGCTTGAAAAGTATACAACGCGTCTGCACGCGAATGTTGAACTTATCTAAACAACAACTGTGATTATCTTCTACTTATATTAAATTTTGATTACCGGAAAGACATCAATATACTTAATTCACCTATGTTCCTTCGAGGAACATCTCTAGTAGATTGATCAGCAATACTTGCTGAAGAGAACACACCTCGCTCTGGAAGTAATTTAACGACGCAAGCAAACACTCATTTGTGATTCAATGAATTAAGTTTTATGTAACAATCTCTGCAGACTGCAATGTATTTCTCCATTCCCCCAACATCGATTTCTGTATCGATTGCACCTGAAATCCTGTGAGTTACTGTTGCACTATATTCTCCACAAATATGGCAGACGGCCTTTTTCTTTATCACTTCATCTGCTGCAGCCATCAGATTTGCAGTTACAGCAAACGGTCTATGTTTGTAGCTGAGATCGAGTCCCACGCAAAATACATCGATCCCAGCGAAAATCATCTTCTGTACCACTTCTAGCAGACCCTGATCAAAGAAATTAGTCTCGTCAATGAATATTGCATCGAGCTTCTCATTTTCCCGCGAGACGATCTCTTCTATTTCAGAAGAGTCATACACATTTATCGCTTCCGCCATTTGGCCTGAATGACTTACAACATGATTGGATGAGTATCGGGTATCAATTATTGGCTTGAAAACCCTTATGCGTTTCTTCCCAAGAGTGTAGATTTCAACCATAGAGAGAAGAGTCGAAGTCTTCCCGGAATACATTGGTCCTACAACAACCGTGAGTTTGCCCGACATAAACTCAGCTCCTTATCACATAATCAAGACTGTCCCTAATGCCAAGCAAGAACTGTCCGACTGATTTTCCTTGATAACAATATTCTCCACTTGTCTTCACAGCTTCTTCTATTGCCTCTTCAGGAGAAGCCCCTATCGTAACCAGCAGCGAAAAGATTGCTCCAAAGAGATCTCCGCTGCCAAAGCGATTTTTTCCGATTCTCGGAGGCAAATACTCCTTCTTTCCGTAAAATGCACCTTTTGACGAAGCCTTCATAATGACTCGTCTGTCGTCTCTATCAAATGACATATAGTCATTAGCGAGAATGAAATCGTACTTCTCTAAACCCTCAAGTCCTTTGAACTCATGAAAGGGGGAAGGATCTATTATCTTAATCCGGGACTCTATGGAAGCTGCCTTTGAGGCCGCAAATTGGCCAATCTCAAGAGTACTGTACAGGAGATCGAATCTCTCCCCAGAAAGAAGCTCGAGCAATTCCTCATCAATGCTTACTAATGAAGGTTTCTCAACTGCGATAACCTCGGAATCTCTAAAGAGGAAGATCCCACTAGAGCAATTCGAGGTGACCGGAATAGACTCAAAAGGCCATTTTCGCGAATCACCGACGCCAAAACAGCTCAAAAATAGAACATCGGCGCCAATCAATGAAAGGCAGTTAGCCACATTGAAACCCGACCCCCCCGGAGTCTGTTTAATCTCGGCGTTGTGGCCACTGCCCGAAATCTCGATATCTTCCAAGTAACCACCTAAAATGAGAGCACGAAACTTACTTCGTCCTGTAGAGTCTATCACCGGCATCTCCTAATCCAGGAATGATATACGCATGGTCATTCAGTCTTTCATCAAGAGCTGCAGTGAAAACCTTCACGTCAGGGTGGTTCTTCTCGATGAGTCTCACACCTTCGGGAGCTGCGATGAGACACATCAAAGAGATCTGCTTCCCTCCGGCTCTCTTTACCAGCTTCAAAGCCCAAGAGGACGATACGCCAGTTGCAAGCATCGGATCTAGAACGAAGATCTGAGTAGTTTCGTCGATCCTGGGGAGCTTTGAATAGTATTCAACGGGCTGAATCGTGTCGGGATCTCTGTATATGCCAATATAGCCAACTGAAGCATTGGGCATTAGAGAAAGAACCCCCTCAACCATGCCGAGGCCGGCTCTAAGAATAGGAACTACGGTCACTTTTTTATCTTCGATGGACTGACCGACCATCCTGACGAGGGGAGTAGTAATTTCCTTCTCATAAGTAGGTATGTGTCTTGTCGCCTCATATGTCAAGAGCAGGGTTATTTCCTTGAGGAGTTCCCTGAATTCTTTGGGACCGGTCTGATCATCTCTCATTATTCCCAACTTGTGCTGAATTAGAGGGTGATTGACGATTGTAAGCTGATCAAACACACTCATCACTCCTGTGTATCAAATCAGAATAAAGGGGGAATCTTTCCGTCAAAGCCTTGACTTCCCCACCAATCTCTTCCACTTTTGATTCAGGTATCTCGCCCTTTTCACCTTCTATGTTTTCAAGGACCCGGATCATCAAATCGGCAATAATTGGCATTTCCTTCTCCGTCATACCCCTTGTAGTGACGGCGGGAGTTCCAATTCTTATTCCACTGGTAACAAAAGGAGATCTCGTCTCCTTTGGAATGGTATTCTTGTTAACCGTAATGTCTGCTCTCTCAAGAGACTTTTCAGCAGCCTTCCCTGTAACATTTATCGGATTAAGATCTACAAGGAAAAGGTGAGTATCTGTTCCACCGGAAACTATCCTTAATCCCTTCTCTTCAAGAGATTTCGCTAACTGACGAGTGTTCTCCAATATGCTCTGCTGGTATACTTTGAAGTTATCCTCCAGAGCTTCGCCGAACGAAACTGCCTTAGAAGCAATGACATGCATCAACGGGCCGCCCTGAGTTCCCGGGAAAACCATCTTGTCTATCGACTTGGCAATCCCTTCATCATTTGTAAGAATCATGCCACCCCGAGGACCTCTAAGGGTCTTGTGTGTTGTCGTCGTTACTACGTGAGCAAAGTCTAGCGGATTGGGGTACAGACCCGCAGCTACAAGACCGGCGAAGTGAGCCATGTCTACCATAAGAATCGCGCCTACTTCATCCGCTACCTCTCTAAACTTTCTGAAATCGATTATTCTGGAATAAGCGCTTCCACCGGCAATAATTACCGAAGGTCTAGCTTCGAGGGCAAGCTTTCTAACTTCACTATAGTCAATGAGCTCGCTCTCCTCGTCGACACCATATGCTACAACATTGAAAAGCTTCCCTGAGAAATTAACCGGAGAACCGTGAGTTAGATGTCCTCCGTGGCTCAAAGACATTCCCATTATAGTATCGCCAGGCTTGGCAACCGCCAGATAGGCAGCCATGTTTGCCTGTGATCCCGAGTGTGGCTGAACATTTGCGAATCCAGCATCAAAAAGCTTCTTGGCCCTTTCTCGAGCAAGCTCTTCGACTTCGTCAACATAGACACATCCACCATAATATCTTTTGGACGGATAGCCTTCCGCGTACTTGTTTGTCATGACAGATCCCATAGACTCCATGACTGCCCTGGAAACGAAGTTCTCAGAAGCAATCAACTCTAGCCCGTTTCTCTGTCTTTCTAGCTCTTTGACCATGATATCGAATACTTGCTTGTCACTATTCTTTAAAGACTCCCACATGTAAAAACCTCCTCCAGGATTCTATTCAAACATTTTCTTGAGTGAAATGTTGTAAGGTGGCCTTGCAATTCCCTTTTCCGTGATTATTCCGGTTATCAAATTCCATGGAGTTACATCAAAAGCGGGGTTCAAACATTTTACATTGTCGGGAGCAATCTGGTAGCCTCCTAAGTGAGTTATCTCGCGGTGATCTCTTTCCTCTATGGGGATTTCATCTCCTGTAGGAGTTGAGAGATCCACAGTACTTAAAGGAGCAACTATGTAGAAGGGAATTCCATGTCTCTGAGCAAGAATCGCCACTGAATATGTCCCTATCTTGTTTGCTGCATCACCATTTGCTGCAATTCTGTCCGCTCCCACTAGCACTAGATCTACCAGTCGCTTCTTCATTACCCAACCAGACATATTGTCACAGATGAGCGTGACGTCGACTCCCGATTTCATGAGCTCCCACGCCGTCAATCGAGCCCCCTGAAGATAAGGACGTGTTTCATCGGCGTAAACGTAGATCTTCTTACCCTGTTGAACAGCAGCACGCATTACTCCGAGCGCCGTACCGTAGTCAACTGTTGCAAGGGCGCCAGCGTTACAGTGAGTGAGTATTCCATCACCGTCTCTCACAATTGCTGCACCGTTCTTCCCTATTGCCTTGTTGATCTCGATGTCTTCACTGGCTATTTTCAGTGCTTCGCTTTCGAGAGACGCAATCAGACCTTTCCTTTCCAGCTTTCGGAGCTGGTTAAGCGTCCTTTCCATTCTATCAAGAGCCCAGAATAAATTCACAGCAGTAGGTCTGCTCTCTGAAAGTCTTTTCTTGACCGATACCATGTGTCCGAAAAACATCTCTTCAGAACCAGTTCTAGCCTCTCTTGCACCGAGAAGATAGCCGAATGCTGCACTTGCACCTATTGCCGGCGCACCTCTGACAACCATATTTTTGATTGCAAGATATACGTCTTCGTGAGTTAAGCATTCAACATACTCTTCCTTTGAAGGAAGGCTTCTTTGATCGATGAGTATCAGTCTGTCTTCTTTCCATTCAAGCGTCATGCTCTTGAACTTGCCCACTACAGCTTCACCCTCTGAACAATCTCTTTCACAGTCTCTCGATAGGCGGCTTCAAGCTCGGAACCCCTCATGTGTGTCACTATACTCTTACCAATATCCGAAAATCCTACTAGCGCCGGATCAAAGGGAAGGGAACCTAGAAGCGGAATATCAAAGAGATTCTCAAGGTCCTTTCCTCCACCCTCTCCAAACAGCTTTATTACCTCTCCACAGTTTGGACATTTCATGTATGACATGTTTTCAACAATGCCGAGAGGCGTTCTGTGCATGGTCTTGACAAGATTTATCGCTCTTTTCACGTCCTGAACCGCAACGGCCTGAGGTGTCGTCACCACAAGCGCCATTATGTCGGAAAGAGTCTGGAGAGCAGTTAGCGGCTCGTCTCCTGTACCTGGAGGAGAATCAATAATGAGAAAGTCGAGTTCGCCCCACGCAACGTCACCCAGAAACTGGTATATTGCCGTAGTCTTCATAGGACCTCTCCATACTACCGGGGCATCATCTTCAACAAAACTGGAAATGCTTATAACCTTGAGATTCGGCAGGACCTCTGGGGGAAAGATCTGATTCTCAATAACCTCAGGTTGTTTCTTGAGTCCGACCATTCTCGCCACATTCGGACCGTGAAGATCAATATCCATGAGACCAGTTCTGAATCCCTCATCGGCAAGAGCCAGCGCTAAATTCACTGCAACAGTGGATTTACCCACTCCTCCTTTTCCTGACATCACAAGTATTTTGTGCTTTATTGACTTGACATTGTTTCTTATCTTCTCCATTGCTTCCGCCATCTCTTGTGGATTCAATTTTCTTCACCCTCATATTCAATCCTCATTGCAAGATCTACCGAGTTCTTCAACATAGCAGAGACAGAGCAGTATCTTTCCTGCGAGAGATTAACTGCCTTTTCAATCTTGTCCTTCGGAAGATTCTTGCCGGAGAAATGGTAGACGAGTTCAATATTTGTGAAGACTTTTGGATGTTCTTTAGCATACTCATAGTTTGCAGAAATCCAGTATTCGTAGTCGTTGACCTTCATCTTGGAGAGTATGGAAACAACGTCCATCGACGTGCACCCCATCAATGCAGCCAGAACCGTCTCCATTGGGCTTGGTGCAGACCCATCTCCACCTGAAGCTTCCTTGGCGTCCATATATATATCATGACCTGAGGGGGTTTTTGCGTAGAAGGCCATCTTTCCTATTCTCTTAGCAGAGTATTCCATTGTCTCATCTCCTCTCAAAAAAAAAGGGCCTAAGCCCCTTTTAATTTCCGTTCAGTGCCGATTTGGCGATCTCGCAATACTCCCTAAACGTATTGAAGTCATTGACTGCAAGGTCTGCAAGCATCTTTCGGTTGATGTTCACACCAGCGATTTTCAAACCATGGATCAGATCATTATACTTAGTGCCTGCGATTCGCGCACCGGCATTGATCCTGGTTATCCAGAGTTTCCTGAAATCTCTCTTTCTTATCTTCCTTCCCGCATAGGCATAGACACCGGATCTTATATAAAACTGCTTTGCCAGCCTGTACCTTCTGCTCAAGGCACCTCTATAACCCTTCGCGGCTTTCAGATATTTCAGCTTTTTCTTCTTTGAATTTACTCCACCTTTTACACGCATCTAAATCTCACCTCTCAAAAGGGTCAAATGCCCAGGCTTTTCTTGACTTTCTTCTCGTATCCGCCTTCGACCAGCTTCCATTTTCGAGCCTCTCGGCGACTGCTTTCACTCTTCTTACCGGTATTATGACCAGTTCCTGATTGGTTCCTCATGATCTTTCCACTACCGGTAACCTTATACCTCTTGGCACTTGCCTTATGAGTCTTCATTTTTACTTTGTTGCCCATTATCTTTACCTCCTTGAGGAGCTGCCTTTGGCTTAAGAATCATCCACATATCTCTTCCCTCCAACTTTGGAGGCCTATCGATATCGGAAATCTGCTGTAGCTGATCTGCAACTCTTTCGAGAATCTCTCTTCCTTTATCTGAAAAGACGATTTCCCTGCCTCTGAACATTATGACGACCCTAACTTTACTTCCCTTTTCAAGGAATTCTTTTATCCTGTTCGTCTTGGTCTGGAAATCATGCTCATCAATCCTGATTCTGAATTTCATCTCTTTAAGCTGTGACTGCTTGGTCTTCTTCTTTGCTTCCTTCTTTCGCTTGTCCTTTTCGTACTTATACTTTCCGTAATCCATTATTCTTGCAACCGGCGGATTTGCCGCAGGCGCCACAAGAACTAGATCTAGACCCTTTTCTCTGGCATTTTTAAGCGCTTCTGATGTCTGAACAACACCCAGCTGTTCCCCGTTAATGTCAACAAGTCTCACCGTCTTCGTCATTATTTCATTGTTTTTCGGTGTTGAATCACCTCTTGCGATACTACATCACCTCTCATATAAAAAATTGGCGGAATAACCCGCCATGTCAATAACCTATTCTTAAGGTATTGACCCCTCAACCTTCGGGCGGGGGTGGGAGAAAATCTCCACTTAATTTACACTCTCTGGTGAGCCGTGCAGGGATCGAACCTGCAACCTATTGATTAAGAATCAATCGCTCTGCCTGCTGAGCTAACGGCCCACTAACGGTATTTATTGTATCTCATGGGAATGAACCTGTCAACCGGGTTTCAAACGTATAGATCGTCTCTTAAGTTAGAAAAATACCCGTGAGAATCACGACTCTCGTTGAATCGATATCTCTTGACAAGCTTAGTGTCAACATCGGCAAAAGCAAAACCTTCTGCGCCACCACAATCTGCAATGATTTCCCCTGAAGGCGAAACGATTCTGCTTTCTCCGACAAAGTTCATAGACTTATTCGATCCAACTTGACTGGCTGCCGCAAGGAAGCACCCGTTTTCAATTGAACGAGCTCTGGTCGCAGTATCGTAAATCAACCTTCTCTCTCTTCCAAAGGCGAATGGAACTAAGAGAACCTCGGCTCCTTGCCTGCAGAGTTTTCTCGAGATTTCGGGGAACCCGATTTCATAGCACATAAGTAGTCCAAACTTCACACCCAAATACTCAAAAGACTTGAATTCTTTGCCAGGAGTGAAGACTTTTTTTTCATCGCGGAAAAGGTGAGTCTTGTTGTAGTAGATCGCTTCAAGATAAGGAAGCATTATTACAGCGGAATTGAAAAGACCGACTTTCGTCCTGTTCACCATTCCACCGACAATAGCAATGTCATTGTAATCGGCAAGCGCCGAAAGGATCTCTTCTGTCTCCTCCTGCATCTCGACTGCATTGTTGACGGTGGCTTCATCCGTTCCATATCCGCTGTTGAACATCTCGGGAAGAACAACAATGTTCACATCCTCTTCAACAAGACTCTCAATATAGCTTGTCGCCTTCTCCAAATTCTCGCCCGGCTCATCATTGTCTGCTTTGAACTGAACAATTCCAATTCTGATTTTCTCCGTTCTACTCATACTTATCTTCACCATCCCACTCAAAAGGAGTCCTCACAATGGGCTTCAGAATCCTTCTAAGATCCTGAGCTGCAACTAAAATCATTAGAACCGCAGCAAGCACGATTCCGCCACTTCCCAACCTAAAATTCGCGATTCTGCCTATCGCCACTCCAACAAGAGTCCAATACAAAAGTGAAAAGGCAACCGCCAACGGCTTCTTATGGTGAAAAAGTCCGTAGAATCCCGATAATGCTTGCGCCGCGGCGAGAATAAGAACTTCACCTTCGTACATTGTGCCAGTTGTATCCTGAAAGAAGCCAAATAGTAGAACTACATAAAAGAGAATAAGGGTAAGGTTCTGAATTTTCGAAACACGAACTGTCTTGCTTCCAAGAATCATACCCGTAAAAACTAGAAAGGCAGCTATCGCCGAAAGCAAAAACGAGTAATTAAGGAACGGCATAAGAACAAGTGGAACGAGAGAAAAGATGATTCTGTATAGCATCAGTATCCGTTATCTTCCAGCCACTTCTGCGCCTTTTCCTTCGACTCCTGACCTTGAACCACGAAATCACTCTGAATTTCCAGTTCAAGAACCTTCTTGTAGTATTGTGCGGCCAAATCTTTCTTTTTCCATACCTGATAAAGTAAAGCGAGCTCGTAGTAACTGTTGATATATGCAGGATCATTTTCAATGGCCTTCAGGAATCGTTCTTCCGACTTTCCGTAATTTCGGTATGGCCAGGGAGTATCTCTATCTCTCATTCCTTTAGCAATAAAGGGAAATGGACTGTCTGGCATCAGTTCCATAGCCTTATCTATACTCTTATCGAAGTCGGTTATCAGGAACATAGATTGGATTATCCCCGCCATCTGAGCAAGCTGTCCTATCGCCGCACCTTTTACATAGTAGGCCATCCCATAAGAATCGTCCATTTTTATTGCCTTTTCTGCAAGTTCCCTTGCCTTCTTATAGTGAGTTTCTCTATCTTTCTTGTCTTCTATCCAGTTTGCATACTCTCTGTGAGAATCCGCAAGCAACGTGAGAATTTCTATGTCTCCTAGATCCTCTGACTCGAGTCTCTCTATGAAGCTGGTCATCAGCCCAGTGTTCTGTACCGCCCTTATCTGAACAAATTCAGATTGGAGCGTCTCGAAATCAGAAGCAATAAAAAGCGATGAAAATAGAACCAAGAAAGAGATTAATAGCAGTTTCTTCATGTAAAGGAACACCTCCTTAGTAAGATTATATGATAGGAATATTATATAACTACAATGGAAAAAACAACCCGGAGGTATTTCATGGATAGATTCGTAGTAGTGAGATATGGAGAAATTGCTCTAAAGCAGGGAAACAGAAAACTCTTCGAAAAGGTCCTGTCAAACAACATAAAGAGACAATTAGGAAAGTCGACTGTAGAAAGGATCCGGGGGCGAATAATAGTCACTGTGCCTTCTGACAAGCTGCAAACAGCCACGGAAGTAATGTCTCGGACATTCGGAATCCAGAACTACAGTTTGGGGACGTGGACAACTTACGATCTTGAGGACATCTATCTGACTTCCACCGAACTTGCAAGGAGGGAGGTCGAGAGAGGGAAAAGAACCTTTAAGGTGGAGACCCGAAGGCTCGACAAGCGATTCCCTTTGAAAAGCATCGAACTGAATCCTCTTGTTGGGGAGCGGATTCTTGAAAAGATCCCCGAAACTTCTGTCGATCTTCACAATCCGGATTTCAAGATCGAGATTGAGATAAGAGATGAAGGAGTTCTCATTTCATGCGGAAAAACGACTGCTAACGGAGGTCTACCTGTTGGAGTAAGTGGTAGGGCTATTCTGCTGCTTTCTGGGGGAATCGATAGTCCTGTGTCCGGTTGGCTTGCCCAGAAGAGGGGATTAGATCTTGACGCCATTCACTTCTCCAGTCCACCATACACGGGTGAGAAGGCTTTCGACAAAGTTCTCTCTCTTGCGAAATCCCTTTCTCTCTACAATGGAGGCAGGGAGTTTAGACTATATTCAATTCACTTCACAGAAGCTCAAATTGCCGTTCACAAACATGTTGAAGAGAGATACAGTCTTATCTGTCAGAGAAGGTTAATGATGAAGATCACAAACAGAATTGCTGAAAGGAACAGGATAATCGCTGTCGTGACAGGAGAGAACCTTGGCCAGGTGGCGAGTCAAACTCTCGAGAACCTGAGAGTAATTGAAGAACAGACAGATTTGATAGTGCTTAGGCCTTTGCTTACTTACGATAAAATCGAAACAATAGAGCTTGCCAAGAAAATAGGGACGTTTGAGACGTCAATATTGCCTTATGAAGACTGTTGTACGGTGTTCGTGCCATCGAGTCCCGCAACAAAGGCAAGACTATTCGACATCAACCGGGTAGAAGCCGGGCTGGACTTTGAGGACCTGACGACGAGGGCCCTCAACAAGTCGAAAATGTACAGAATGAAGAACGGCGAGATATTGGAGGTAGGGGGAATTGAGATTCCTGAAAAAGCTACTTAGTCTGGTAGTTACTGTCTGGATAGCCGTGCTTGGAGTCCTTTACATCTGTGTCTATGGCGGAATCGTGATCCTTATTGGGAACTTGATAGGCAAGATAAAAGGGAAGAAAGAGAGAAAGACTTTCATCTCAAGAGAAGTCTCGAGATTTGGCAGAGCGGCCTTTGTACTTTCGGGATCAAAGGTAAGGGTAGCAGGTAGGGAAAATGTGCCCCAGAACGGACCAATGGTAATCGTCGCAAACCATCAAAGCGCGTTCGACATACCGCTTATTCCGGGCTACGTCTATCCGGAAATTTCTTTCATAGCAAAGAAAGAGTTGTCGAAAATTCCAGGTGTCAGCTGGTTCATCAGTGCTCTTGACGGAGTATACATTGAGAGAGGAAACAGATCGCAGACAGCAGGTGCTATGAGAAAGATCTTCAGAATACTGAAAGAGGACGGGACGATTCTGCTGTTTCCGGAAGGAACTCGAAGCACAGCCGGAGAAATTGGAGAGTTCAAAGACGGGAGTCTTTCAATACCTTTCAAGCTTGGAGTTAAAGTCATCCCTGTAGCTCTAGACGGAACTCGTAATCTTCTGAAGAAGAACAGTTTCCTTATCACTCCGTCAAGGATCTCTCTTGCCATATCTAAGCCTGTTTTACCGGAAGACTTCGCTTCCGAAAAAGAGTTCTGCGAAGGAGTCTATAATATAATTGAAGATGCACTGGAATCACTGAGAAACTGAGGTGAATTTTATGTTGCAGGTAAGACTCAGGGGATTGGCCCTAGACCAGAGTAATTCCCCAGTAGTCATACTGGAAGTTGAGAAGACAAACAAGGGGTTTGGAATATGGATTGGCCCATTTGAGGCAGAGGCTCTTGCCCTTGCTGTTAGTGGAAAAGACTTTCCAAGGCCTTTGACATATGATCTCTTTCTTAATACAGTCGCTCAACTTGGGGGTAATTTCGAGAAGGCAGTTATCGGTCAGGTAAAAGACAATATCTATTACGCGACTCTACATTTGCAGGATCGAAACGGTCAGTTTTACGTGATAGATGCTCGCCCATCTGACTGTCTGGTGCTCGCCGTTAAGAAGGGTTTCCCGATTTTCGTAGAAGATGCTGTATTCGTTGAGAGTTCTATCGACCTAAGCAACCTTCAGACTGACACTCTTCAGCACGGTCCGGAAGAGGAAAATGAAGGCTTCAAGAAGTTCGTTGAAAACCTTGACATTGAAGAGCTCAAAAAACACTTCAGAGGAAAAGACGAGAACAATGAATCTAGCTGAATTTACACCCTTTTTCAATATGAATCTTAGAAGGTTTCTCGATGAACTGGACCTTTATGAACCATTGAAAGAAGTAGTCTCTTATACTCCTATGGCTGGTGGAAAGAGACTCAGAGCATATCTTGTCTGGGAACTAGCTAGGTTCACTGGGTTCGGCGAGGAAAATGCCATAAAGACAGGTATTGCCGTAGAACTCTTCCATAGCGGAAGTCTGATCCACGATGATCTGCCTGCGGTAGATAACGATACTATGAGGCGGGGCTTACCATCTAGTCACGTTAAATTTGGTGAGTGCAAAGCCATATTGGCAGGGGATTTTCTCATGCTGTATCCCTCAGAACTCCTCTCTTCACTAGATATAGAAAGCAGTTCTAAGCTGAATCTCATGAGACTCTGGCAAGAGACTTCTCTTGAGGTAGTCAAAGGTGAGTTCGAAGACGTCTTCCCCGTAAACAAGTCAAGAGAACAAATGGAAAGAATTCACGCTGCCAAGACGGGTTCTCTTTTCGGCTTCTGTTTCGCAGCTCCGTTTGCGGGAAAAGAGGAAGAGAAATTCGTTCAAATGCGCCAGCTGGGGCTGAGATTCGGCAAGTTGTTTCAGATGATGGATGACATAAAAGATGTAACATCTACAAAAAGTGAACTTGGAAAAACACCGGGAAAAGATGGTAAACAAGACAAGCTCACTATACTCTCGTTCGAATCCATTGAGGAAGCTCAGACGAAAGTCAAAGAGATGTTTCTCGACCTTCTGGAAGAAATCGACGAGTTCTATGATCTTTCAAGAGAAATGGTAAGTGTTTACGACTTGATTGCCAGACGCTGAATCAAAGTCCAAAGAATCTGGACTTCAAAGCTCTTCTGAAAGCTGCCGCATCAGAGTACCTTTTCTCTGAGAGCAATGCCATTGATTTGTCGAGAATTCGCTTGGCTCTTCTTGAAAATGTGTCGAAGATGAGAGGAACTCCCTTAACTCTTTCTGTCGAAGGAACAGGATCCTCTCCGCTCTGCAGAAAGTATAGAATCCCCCCAACTGAATACACATCCCATGAGTAGTTTGGAGGAGAAGAAGAATAGAATTTCTCGGGACAAGTATAGCTGAGGGATACCACTTTCGCGAGGGAATTCATAAGGTACACATCTTTTAGACATGCTGCGCCGAAATCCATTACTTTTATTCTTCCATCATCTGTGAGCATTACGTTGGTAGGTTTCAAGTCGCCGTGGATATAGCCTCTTTCGTGAATAGACGAGACTCCTTTAAGTATGCTTTCCACCGTTTCAAAAGCCTCTTCATCGTTCATCACACCTTCGTCTCTCACTGCGTCCTTCAAAGTTTTTCCACTTATTAGCTCCATCACATAGTAAGCGGTGTTATTCTCTGTGAAAAGATCTAGAACCTTAACAACTCTGTCATCTTCGATTCTGGACATTATTGTGAATTCTTCGGAGAAGGAAGAGAGCTTGTCGAAATAGATCTCTCTCAGGTCATCGCTCACCGGCTTGACATTGTTGCCTTCTCTTTCTACGCCTCTGGGAAAGAACTCTTTCACGGCGACATTATTTCCCTTGTGAAAGTCAGAGCATAGATAAGTTAAACCGAATCCACCCCTGCCCAACGGCTTGATAACCCTGTAACGCTTCTTCAAAATTGTACCTTCACTGAGGTAGTATTCTATTGTCATCACCTCTAGTAGAATAATATCATCATTAATGAGAAAGGTGGCAGACGAATGTTTGTTGATTTTCACTGTCATTCAGACCATTCAGATGGAACCAACTCGGTTGCTGGGATAATTGAAGAATCCCTCGATAAGAGAATTATCGCTCTCTCGATAACAGATCACGACACTCTAGCCGGTCAAGTTGAAGCAAGCGAGCTTTCTTCACAGATGGGAATAAGATACGTAAAAGGAGTAGAGATTAGCTGTGATTTTCACGAGACTCTTGACATCCTTGGTTACGGAATGATTTCATCGGCTGCGTCTATCGAAAACAATTTAAAAGAAGTCAGGCTGAAAAGAGATCTCAGGAATACCAGAATTCTCTCAAGGCTGAGATCCCTAGGAGTTCATATAGCGGATGAAGAACTCGAATATTCTTTTCCTGGTGAGAGTCTCGGAAGACCTCACATAGCAGATCTCATTGTGAAGAAGGGGTACGCTGATTCAATAGAAGAGGCCTTTTCTCGGTTCATCGGAAGAGAGGGAAGAGCATATGTAGAGAAAGAAAAACTATCGATAAAAGCCGCCATAGAACTCATCCTTTCTGCCGAGGGCATTCCAGTCCTAGCTCACCCTCTTTCGATGACGCTAGATCGCAATCGAACTGTAGAGATGATAAGAACAATGAGGTCTTACGGTCTGAAAGGAATAGAGGTATTTTACAAGACGTACGATATAGAAACGAGAAATGAACTTCTTGAGATCTCGAAGGAACTTGATCTGCTTGCCACAGGTGGCAGTGATTACCATGGAGAACACAAAAAGAATCTTGAACTCGGGATCGAGATTCCTGATAACTTTGTCTTTAGGTTCCTTGAATCTCTACCCTCCCACGATCGCTTTGATAATCAAGACCTCTGAACCATCATCAAGAAAACTATCCAGATCAGCCATTTTCCTATCCTTTAATACTATGTACCGATCAGAATCAACGTCCAGACTGATAAGAAGCTCTCTGACTGAAATTCCGCCTTCAAGATCTAGAACTTCATCTTCAAACTCTACTTTCATCATCGTTCTCCTAATGAGTAACTTGCCAAAGCAATCGAGGCGAGTTTTGAAGGAGATGAGTCGGCCCTTGATACAATAACAATCGGTGCCGAGGCACCCAGAATTAGCCCCGCAATCTTTCCGCCCGCAAAGTAGACGGCCGATTTCCCAAGGAAGTTTCCGCTAGCAATGTCAGGCACGACAAGTAGATCTGCCCTGCCCGCAACTGGACCGCAAACCTTCTTTATTTCCGCTGCGAATGATGATATTGCATTATCGATTCCAAGAGGGCCATCTATCTCACAATCTATTATCTGTCCCCTCTGGCCCATCTTCGAGATCACTGCAGCCTCAAGGGTTTCTGGCATGTCTTCATTTACTGTTTCAACAGCAGCTACCAATGCGACTTTTGGCTTTTCATAACCTAGTGATATCAAAAAGGATACTGCATTTTCGATTATAGATATTTTGGTCGGCAGGTCTGGGCGAATTACCATTCCACCATCCGTAACGAAGACTATCCTATCAATTGCCGGGACTTCAAGAGCGGCAATATGGCTCAGGATCTTTCCGGATCTCAGCCCCCATTCTTTGTTGAGAACTGCCTTCAGCAGTGTGGAGGTCTTGACAAGACCTTTCAATACTATATCGGCATATCCGGAGTTCACCAGCCTGATACCCTTCTCACATGCTTCCTCGGGACTTGAAGCACTCATAACCTCTCCCTTTAGTCCTTCTTCTTCGAGGATCTCATTCGTTCTTTCTTCATCACCTACGAAGACTGGCATCGCTATTCCCTCATCAAACGCAAATTTTAGAGCTTTGACTCCTTCTCTGTCTTCCGAACCAACAAGTACAACTCTTCTTGGACCCTTGGCCTTAGCCAAAGAAATAAGCTCAGAAAAACTTTTCACAGAAAATCCTCCTTGCTCAACAGTTTCTATAGGCAAGTATACCCTATGATAGAGTACTGATTGACTCTCTTTACGCTAAATCAGTATCTTCTCAAGAAAGCTGAAAAGGTAGAGCATTTCACTCCAGCCTCTGGCAAGATGGGCAGAAATATACCTTTCCGCCAAGATAGTTTTGCCTTCCTATCGTTCCGCCACATCTAGGACAAGCCTTGCCAAAAGTCGCCCTTCCAATGATTGTCTTATACTTCCCTTCAACTCCAAAGAGGTCCTTCTCAGAATCTCTACCACCATTTTCAGTCATATCTTTGAGAACGGTCTTAATCGAAGAAAACAACCTCTCTTTGTCACCATCAGAAATCTTACCTATCTTTATTCTTGGATGAAGCCCGGCAGTCCAGGCTATATCTTGAAATACACCGTTACCCAAACCCGGTATCCGCTGCTCAGTTGCCAGGAAGGCCTTTAGACTAAGCGAATCGGCCTTTTCGAAGTCAAAGAGCTTCGAGAAATAGTTTTCATCGAAATCCTCACTGATAGGTGACGGTTTCTCCTGTGCCACAAAATAGTACTTGTTGTCAAAATCACCTTCTTCGAAGCACCATAACCCTCCATAAAGCTGAACGTAAACACTCAGGGATGAACCGTCGCCGAACTTCACTGTGAGCTGGGACTTCACTTTTGGCTTCTGATCTTGAGAGTAGAACCTAGGGGCGGCTCCATCTGAGAAAACCAATCGCCTCCTGTCGGCGGAAATTTCTACCATTCCACCTATTGCCCTGGCCGAAGAAAAAAACGAACCAATCAACAGTTTTTGATATTCGATTGGATCTCCAAGATAGAAAGAGAACTTGCCTGGATTCTCAGGCACTTCAACTCCGTCAACTATCTTACCGGAAAGAGTCTCGTCTATCTGACTCGCAAGCACAAATGCTTCGGGAATCTCTATCACAATTCACCTCCACAGAACGTAAGTTGATCAAAATTGAGGGGCCTCGCCTTGACGTCGAGCTTGACAATCAATTTTGTTTCAGACCTGTTTACATTTGCGAGCCGGCTATTCTAAGAAAACAGCAGGGAGAGTCAACTTCAAAAAGAAGAAGCCGAAACAAGCTGCGCGCATCCAAAACGGACACACTAATCTAACTTATCTTCGGCCTCAGAAACTTCATAAAAGGCGGACCCAAGTGTTCGTTCCAATCTTGATTCTCGTGTTTACTCTGGAGACACTGCTCCTACCACAAGAATAAGCATACTTACTTAAAAGCAACAGAAATCGAGAAAAAACTGTTAAACACCAAGATCCTTCTTCATCTGTTCAAGCTCTTCATCAACTGCAAACGAACTCTTGGCAGCGTACTTTTCTTCAAGGGCCTTTGCCTTGTCAATAGTCTCGGTGTTCAATTCTGCCATGGCATTGGCCTCATCTAGCATTTTTTGGGCCTTGTCTTCCAATCTTCCTACTGCGTCCATTGCTCCCTGAGTCTTTCCAGCAGAGGAAGTCACTTCGTTTATCTTCTTCTGAGTCTTGGCAACGGCCACCTTAGCCTTTATCATCGACCGTTTAGACTTGAGTGACTCAATATCTGAAACAAGTTTGTCGTGCATCTGGCGCATCTTCACAGCGTTCTCGTGAGCTGCTGCGTAAGCAGTCATAAGACCGGCTCCTACATTCTCGAGTTCCTGCTTCTTTGCTATGAAGACCTTCGCATCTTCTTCATTTTTTGCCAGCAATGCCCTCTTTGCAAAATCCGCGTATTTGGCCACTTCACCCATGTTTTCATCGACTAGACGCTTTGTTCTTGTTTCCTCTGCGATTACTCCCGCCGTCCCTCGCTTCACTTCAGCGAGATCTTCACTAAGTTCGCGAAGATGCTGATCAATCATCTTCGAAGGGTCCTCCATTTTGTCCAGCAGAGCATTCACGTTTGATTTGATAATGTCGTTGAACCTGTCAAGAATACCCATTTCTTCCTCCCACAACTAGCCTGTATAAGGCTTTGAAATAGTTTGCACTATCAGAGAACTAAGTTTTGTCATCATCATCATATTTCTTTGTCAACTCTTCTACGTCCTTATCACCGAATTTCTCGAGCGGTGTGTTCAGAATCTCTTCGGTCTGCTTGGCCTCAATGTTCTTCTGGCGCTTCACATTACTCCACCAGAAAAGCAATAGCGCAACTAGTGCAATAACTCCTATGATAATAAACACTGGAATCCAGGGTGATCTGGTAACAGTCATTATCCTGTCTGCCGCGTCAATGAATGCCTTGGCGAAGAACTCTTCATCGGCGAAGTTGTCATAATAATAATACTTGTCTATGTAATCGAGAAGGATATCGGCAGCCTCGTCGTCGATAACTGTCTTCGCCTGATTACCGCATATATATCTGTCCATATAGCCGTCGCCATATTCGAAGAAGACTACTAGGCAGTGAGCTTCGTCTGTGAATAGCCTATCGTAAAGACCGCTGGCGAAATCCGCGAGGTCATCTTCAGTTGGATAGTGAGAGCCGTTTACAGTATCTGTTATGTACAGATAAGGTTGAACGCCCGTCTCCTGATAGAAGTGTTTCATGCCGTTTATAAGAACAGAGTCTTTGTTAATCCACCCGAGCTCATCTGTATAATACCCGGTTTCGTTAACCGATCCTTTTGGCAGCGGTTCTCTCGCGATCGTCGATTTGGTGATCTCAACATTACTGGTATTACTTCCACAAGAGGAGAAGGTCCCTGAGACAACCAGTACAATCAGTATTATAGCGATAACGATCACACCAAATGCAAAGACGCTGCAGCCACTGCATCCGGCACATCCGGCAGTATTCACTCCAGACCCACCCGTAGTCGGCCTCTTGAAACCTCCGACAGGAATTCTGAAGGGCGATGTAAAAACCTTTTTGCGCGAAGAACTACCAAAGGTTCCTGAAGGGAAAGAGCTACCCGGTCTGCTTGAAGTGCTTCCTCTAGAGCTACTCGAGCTACTGCTTGAGGACCGACTGCTTCGACTGCTACTAAACGATCCTCCGCTTCTTCCACCGCTACTTCTGTTGCTGGATGACGACCCGCCGCTACTTCTTCTAGCCATTGCTTATCTCCTTTCGGGTAAGGAATCCTCTCTGCTAATTATAGGCCAAAGGGCTGAGAAATGTGTATAATGATACGAGTATCTGAAGATATTGCTGTCACTCAAACAAATGCTGATAAAGAGAATCATGCATCAGACTTTCTTTAGAATTGTGCTAATATTGATCCCCGTTGTCGAATCAACTATCACAATTCGTGCAGTGCTTTCTTGTCCAGAAAACATGGATTCATAGACGTAACATTCAGCAAGAGACTCTCCCAAATCGAAAAATCTTGAGTTAGTTCATTTTGAGGTAAAAACCATCTCAACATACTTCAAAAACTTGCAAGGAAATTGAACTATGAAGGTTTGTGAAATGGCCATCCGATAAAACGCTTATTTGAGCGATTCACCATCTTCCTTGGCTTTAAGACTTTTCGCTCAGCTTCGGTAAAGAATACGGCAGGAGCCACCTGGCGAATTCATGAATGAGTTCAGATAAGAGTGGTGTTCATATTGTCCCACTCAAACGACTCATATATGCAGCAGCCTATGCGATTTGGCTTATTTGCTTTGCCAGTCTTCATTCCATGTTGAATTAACCACTCATGTGATGTTTCCTGTACTTATCGTGAACCATTTCGTTTGCCAGGTCAGCAGTCTCAGCGGGGTTTTTGTTCTGACAATACCACTTCGGTTAAGGACTCTATTAACATTAGTGCAACCGCTATTGAGCTGTCCCCAAAAGTGAAGTTCATTAGGATGTTGAAACTCTTTCTTGCCACATCCTTCGAAGCAAGAAGCTATTCTCTAAACTGGGGCACCTTACCTCCTTGCTTTTCGATCTGTTGCCGACACATCTCCTTCAGCGTTATTTTCTTGCGACTGTAATGAGCGACAGGTTTGAAAATCTCCCTAAGATGTTCATCGGTAAGTTGTTCTAGTTCATGCGGAGTCGAAACCTCAGAAAAAAGTTCAACAGCCGCACGAATTACTCTCTTTGTATGCGTCATCGTCGAGAGAGTTACCGAAACACTGTTCTTGAACGGAGTACTGTTCACTCCGTCGGACATCCACTCATTGTCATGTTCGCTGAACAACGGGTAATTCTGGCTCAGTATATCGAATACTTTTTCTATTTGACTTCTGTCCATCTCACTCTCGAGATCCGTAATCACTTTTGATAGATCTTCTAAACGGATCGGTTGAGCTCTACGACGACATCTTCATATCTTATAGGTGCTTGTTATCAAATAGTTCTCAATCTTTTGGCAGACCATATACTTCTCCACTCTATAAGACTATCGTTACGTATTCTCTGAACCTCATCCCAAAGACTCTCAAATGACAATCCGAACCTCATCCCAAAGACTCTCAAATGACTATAGGTTTATCTTTTAGAATTAGAAAGGATAAAACACCCTGGTTATCCGCTTGATGAAGGCTTTGATACTAGTACCTATCTTCTCTCATGTAGACAGACCGTCTCAATATGGCCTGATTATGCGGTAGTGTGCTACTCCCTTGGTTCCAATGCGCCAAAAAACTGCGTTTCATAGAGTTCGGTGTAACCGCCACCAGCTTCCAGTAAGTCAGTATGAGTGCCTCGTTCGGCAATACGCCCTTCTTTCATGACCAGGATCTCATCAGCCGCCAGAATGGTGGAGAGACGATGAGCTATTATGATGCTGGTTCGGGTGGAAATGAGGGGGTCGATAGCTTTCTGGATCAGCTGTTCGGAAATGGAGTCTAATGATGAAGTCGCTTCATCGAAGATCAACACAGCCGGATCTTTGAGAAGCGCCCGAGCAATGGAAATGCGCTGTTTTTCACCGCCTGACAGCTTAAGTCCGCGATTTCCAACCAAAGTGTCAAAGCCTATGGGCTGCTTGCTGATGAAATCGTAGATATTCGCCTTGATACATGCTGACACGAGTTCATCTTCCATCGCCATCGGCTTTGCATACAGTAGGTTGTCCCGTATGGTTCCGTTGAACAGATACGTCTCCTGTGTCACGATGGCGACATTCTGGCGGAGCCATCCGAGATCGAGTTTTCGGACATCGATACCGTCAAAGGTAATACTACCTTTCGATACATCATAAAGGCGCGGGATCAAGTTGCTGATGGTACTTTTACCGGATCCGGAGGGACCCACAATGGCAATGCTTTTTCCGCTTTCTAGGGAAAAGCTGACATCCCTTAGGATCGGCCGGTCTGGCTCATAGGCGAAATCAACGTGAGAAAAGTTGATATTTCCCTGTGCAGAATGCGGCACTACGGCATTCGGATCACTGGCAATGTCAACGGGCAGGTCAAAATACTCAAAGATGCGTGTAAACAGCGCCATGGAGCGGATCCAATCCACCTGGATCCCCATGAGTGAATTCACAGGAGAATACATTCTGCTCAACAGTGCGACCAATACCGTGATGTCGCCCACCGACAGATCCGAACCGTATCGGATTATCAGCAATCCTCCCACCAGATAGATCAGCATGGGACCGATGCTGGCAAAGGTACCCAGTATGACACGGAACCAACGGCCGGCCATTCGTTCACGGATGTTCAGTCGAATCATCTGATGGTTGGCCACTTCGTAACGGGTGATTTCAGCCTCCTCCCGGTTGAACAGTTTGACCAGGAGCTGCCCGCTCACAGACAGGGTTTCATTCAGGATACCGTTGACTTCATCGTTACGGGCCTGAGCTTCCCGTGTCAGGCTCCAGCGGGCCTTGCCCACCCGCTTGGTGGGCAACGTGAAGAACGGCACGATGATGATACTGATAGTGGCAAGAATCCAGTTCTTCTGATACATGGCCAGCAGAGACACGCCTAGGGTAATTATATTGGAGAGGATGCCGGTCAGAGTTCCCGTGATTAGTTGCTGGACACCGGAGATATCGCTGGTCATCCGGGTGATGATCTCACCCGGATGGTTGGTGGTGAAAAACTGGTGCGGCATGGACTGCAGATGTCGATACATGCTGTTGCGCATATCGTAAGTGATGTGCTGTCCGATCCAGGTGTTGAGGTAGCTCTCAAGGACACCGATGAGATTAGCTCCCAAAGTCACGGCCAATGAGATCAGAAGCAGGCGGACCAGCAAGTTCAAATCACGGCCAATAAGTCCTTCGTCGATAATCCGACCTGTTAGAACGGCAGGCATAATAGACAAGACCGACGACATCAAAATAGTCGCCACCACCAGCAGCATTTGCTTCCAGTATGGTTTTAAGTAAGATCCGATGCGCAGAAGGAGTTCCCGTGTGATTTTTGGCCGGTTGATCTTTTCTTTCTCTGACAGGAAGCTCCATCCAGACCGCTTGGTAATCCCCGGCCTCAGTTCCATGAAAGATCACTCACTCCTATTAGCTTCGTTCCCGTGACATCCTTCGGATTCCTGAAGCCCTGTCTCCGAATCGCTGAGGGCTTCGATACCATCAGCTAGTTTGTTGGCAAGCCCGATCATATCCCTGACTTCATCCTCGGTGAGGATCTGACTCACGGATTTATAGAACTGCTTGCGTTCAGCGTGGATCCTCTCTAAGTGAGCTTCTCCTCTTGGCAACAACCGAACCAGAAATACCCGCTGATCCCGAGGATCCCGCTCCCGACTGATTATTTGCTCGGTTTCCAGACGTATCAGTTTCTCGTTGAGAGAAGATGGTCGGATCTCCAGCAGAGTTGCCAGTTCCCGCGTCGATATGCCTTCCCGATCACGAATCATGGACAGCAGGCGATAGACTCCTCTGCCCAGATTCGTCCGTCTGGCCGGCCGCCGACGCAACAGACGCATGACACGGTCCAGGGAAGCCAGCATGGCTTCATTGGTATTGTTGTCACTTGCGTTTTTCGATTTCAAATATATCAATCCTCCTTTGTAACAGGTACCTGTTGGTTTGATAATTACATTATACAACAGGTACCTGTTATTTGTCAAATCATTCACTGATTAACGTTTTAAGCCTGATATCAAGGTTAAACCCTCAAATTCAGTAATTTTACAAAAATCAATATGAGACTCCCGAACCAATACGAGGAAATGTTTACTTACATTCAGTAAGAGCCTTTAACAATTGACAATACTGCGTCAAAATATTTCAGGGTGATACAAATGGCAATCAGATATGAAATTACCGCAGAACAGAAGACAAAATTGAAGAAGCGAGCAAAGCAAGCGACTAGGCAATCAAGGCCTTAGAAGAATCAACAGCCAAGTCCAAGATATAAAGTTTTCCTCAGGTATCACCCAAGGGATTGTTCCTCAATTTTAGAAAAGTTCGACATTTCCACGTCCCCCCACGTGTGGAGGTACACGAAAAATTCGAGCGATTTCATTTATTTGGGATTTCCGTGTTTCTAAAAACTGTGCCTGTTTGTTCCTGTGAGATCCCAATCTGTTGATATTTCATGCCTTCCTCAAGCACTGCTTCCTTGATAGGCCGTATTCCAGCTTTCGTTAACTTTCTGTGGATGTTTGATCGTTCCCAGATATTCAAGTACTCCTTCCAGTGTAGCCCCATTAGCGAAAAACTGCGCTCCATAATATTCACAGGCAATCGCCATAACAATCGCGTTCATGGCCATGGAAATCGGAGAATACCGCACAAGTCCACCGAATTCTAAGCCAGGAATGTGACGTAAATCGTAAATCGCTGGCGGAAACGTAATAATAAAACGTCTTCTAGTCTGTTATTCATCTAATCTGAAGTTACACAGTAATTCTATCAACTCACCAAGCCAACATCCAACTTGTCTACTCAGCCTTTAACCTTAGCTATCTTGGATAAGCTCCCACAAAGCAAAAAAAAAGCCGTGATTATCATCCTGGCCGAAACCGGAACTCAAATCACGGAAAGTCCTTTTATAGATACATTTCTACACTTTTACTTCTCTACCCTCGACATCAAGACAACAGTCTCAACATGCCATGTCTGAGGAAACATATCAAATGCCTTCATAGATGAAATTTCAAATCCTGCTTCCATTAGCTTTGCAACATCTCTTGCGAGAGTTGCAGGGTCACAAGAGACATAGAAGATTCGCGAGGGCCTTGCCTTTTCAAGAAGTTTGATACCTTCACCCACGCCAGCTCTTGGAGGATCTAGAATGACAGTCGAAAACTGCCTCTCATTTGATTTCAAGTAATCTATGACGTCACTCATAACGAGATCAATTCCGAACATTCCATTTAGATTCGCGTTGGCTTTGAGTGCCTTTACCGAAACGGGATTCGACTCTACTGACGTGACCTTCTTCATCTGATTCCCAATGGTGATCGAGAAGGTACCAATACCGCTATATAGATCAAGAAGAGAATCACCGACCGATTTTCCCATTTCACTCACTATGTGCTGAACTATCAGTTCAGTAACTTCCAGATTATTCTGAAAAAATGCAACAGGAGGAACTTCAAATCTCTTCGCAGAAAGATCCTGTTCCAGGATACCCTCTCCAAAAAGAGTTCTTGATACTCCCCTCATCACAACTCTGTCATTACTGTTCATTATATGAACGAGAGTTGAAACCTCGCTCAGTCTTTTCTTTACGCTATAGACTATATGGTCTTCATCCGGGAGTCGTTCACCCTTCGTAACAAGAATTGCCATAACCTGACTTCGATTGCCTCTCAAAATCAGGTGCTTAAGTTCACCCTTTCCGTTTGCCCTGTTGTAAGGTCTTAGAGACGTCTTTCTTAGAATATCTTCAAAGACCGCTCTTGTCTTCTCGAAATTTCTCAAGCCCAAGACACAATTCCGACAATTCACAGGGAACTTGCTGTTTCTCCTGTAAAGACCAAGGGAGAGTCCCTTCTTTCCCTGATAGCAAACAAATTCCATTTTCAGCCTGTAATTCACTTCTTTCGGAGAGGGAACAATCTCAAAATCATCAACTTTGATCTTTCCAACTCTGCTGAACTGCTCTCGAATAATCTCTCTTTTCCAGTGGAGCTGTTGAGAATACTCGAGCGTCTGCCAGTCGCATCCGCCGCATATTGGGAAGCTTGTACATAGTCTTTCCCGTCTTGCATTTGAGGGAGTTACGATCCTTTCGGTCTTCATCAGATGGAAGTCGTTCTTTCCTTCACTTCGGCTTGCAAGAACCACTTCCCCGGGGTAACCTCCGTCCAGCAAGGCAACCTTACCTTCTCTCGTTCTGGCAAGAGAGTACCCTCCAGCAATAAGCTTCTCTATCTTCAGTTCTTCCATCACATACTATCGGGAGCTTCCACTCCAAGTAGATCTAGCCCGGCTTTCAAAACATTCTGCAGAGCCTTGCACATTGCCAGTCGAGCCCCGGAAAGAGCCGGGTTCTCTGGATCAACAATGATGTTTTTGTTGTAGTATCCATGAAACGCCCTTGAAAGATCCTCCAGATAAGAAGTCAGACGATTTGTCCTGTAGTCTGTCACTATAGAATCTAGAATCTCAGGGAAGATGGTTAATAGCTTGATGATTTTTCTGTCTTCCTTAGTATTCAGCAACTTCAATGAACTCGTTGATATCATCACATTCTTCTCATCTGCAGTCCTAAAGACATTGCTGATTCTTGCGTTTGCATACTGGACGTAAAAGACAGGATTGTCATTCGACCTCTGCCTTGCCAGATCTATATCAAAGAGCATGTGAGTGTCAGGATCGAACATCGCGAAGAAATATCTCGTCGAATCCACTCCCACGGCTTCAACTAGTTCATCCAGAGTTGTGAACTCCCCTCTTCTTGTAGACATCTTCACCACTTCACCCTCTCTCTTGAGGTTTACATACTGGTGAATAATCACGTTCAAAAAATCATCATCAATATCGAGCGCTTTCATCGCTGCTTTCATTCTGGGTATGTGACCCATGTGATCTGCACCCCAGATATCGAAAACTTTCTTGAACTTCCTCTCGTGCTTGTTGTAGTGGTAAGCAATATCTGTCATGAAGTAAGTGTTGGTACCATTTGACCTAACTAATACCTTGTCATCATCTTCAACAAGCTTCGATACCTTCAGCCATCTTGCTCCTTCGGATTCGTATATCAACTCCTTACCTTCCAGAGATTTGATAACGAATTCAACCGTTCCGTCTTCAATAAGAGAACTCTCATAAAAGATATTTTCAAAGTCTACTCTCAGCCTCTTTAGGGTTCCCAAAATGTCTTCGAGCATCTTATCAAGCGCATACTTCTTAAAGAAAACTTCTGATTCATCGTTCCAGCTCCCTTTGAAGCGATCACCAACTTCATTTGCGAGTCCTTGCGCAATCTCAACCAGATACTCGCCTTGATAACCATCCTCAGGAAGTTCTTCTTCCCGGCCTAGGAGCTGATTGTACCTTACCCACAGAGATCTCCCAAGAAGCCCTATCTGTCGACCCGCATCATTTATGTACATCTCCTTCTGAACCCTGAAACCCCTTGAAGAGAAGACCCTGCATAAAACATCGCCGAATACTGCCTGGCGTCCATGGCCAACAGTAAAAGGCCCTGTTGGGTTGGCACTGGCAAATTCGAACTGAATATTTGCTTCGCCCTGTTTCTTCCAGAAGCCTGGCTCTTCAAGGATTTTGGCCAGTACAGAAGAGAGATAATCTATGGAAAAATCGACGTTTATGAACCCGGGTCCAGCCACCTCAACTCTACTGTAATCTGATTCCTTTCGCAGCTTTTCGGAAATCGAAACAGCGATTTCTCTGGGACTTTTCTTGAGAGATCTTGAGAGAATGAAGGCAACATTGGTCGAGAGGTCACCGTATCCTTCGGGAGGTATCTCAATCTTAAAATCGACTTCCCCTTCTTTTACACCGAACTCTTTTAACAAGCGCTTCATTGTGCTCTCCAACTTTTCTTTGAACAAAGGTCACCTCCATATTAGGGCAATATACCTTAGCATACAAAAGCATAACACCGCATTGTTGTGATATGGTTTAGTCTACGTTTCCTCGCGCCCATAAACACAATTGAAAGCAAGGACTTATATATGTATTATATTAGAGATAACCAAAACAAGGAGGGTTAAGATGGGCGTAAACCTTAAAGGAAAGAGCTTTTTGACACTACTTGATTTCACAAGAGATGAGATCCGCTATCTACTGGATGTTGCGAGGCAGGTGAAGGTAGAGAAACGGGCTGGAACTCCGACCAGTAGATTCACCGGCAAGACACTGGCAATTGTATTTGAGAAGCGGTCGACAAGAACAAGAACTGCCTTTGAAACTTCTTTTGGAGAAGAGGGAGGCCACGCGGTATTCCTCTCAAAAGATGACATTCACCTTGGAGTCAAAGAGGATCTGAAGGATACTGCAAGAGTCCTTGGAAGGATGTTCGATGCGATAGCGTTCAGAGGCTTCAAACAGGAAACAGTTGATGTGCTCTCTCAGTGGTCAGGGGTCCCTGTGTATAACGGTCTTACTGATCTGTACCATCCGACTCAAATCCTAGCAGATTTCATGACGATCGAGGAGAGCCTGGGTAGCCTTAAGGGTCGAAAGCTTGTCTTCGTTGGCGATTCCAGAAACAACATGGCTAACTCTCTTATGATAGGTTCTGCGAAGATGGGTCTGCATTTCGTTGCATGCGGCCCAAAGAGCCTACACACAGACCCAGCGATAGTTGATAAGTGCAGTGAGATTGCGAAAGAATCTGGAGCTAAGGTTGAGGTTACTGAAGACGTGGAGAAGGCACTGATGGATGCCGATGCGGTTTACACCGATGTTTGGGCATCTATGGGAGAAGAAGCAAAGCTTCAGGAAAGAATAGCCCTGTTGAAGCCCTATCAGGTAAATACTGAGATGATGAGAAAGACTGGAAAAACAGAGACGATCTTCCTTCACTGCCTCCCTGCAGTTAAAGGAAATGAAGTAACTGAAGATGTCTTTGAGAGTCCCGTTTCAAGAGTCTTTGAAGAAGCAGAGAACAGAAAGCACACAATTAAGGCAGTTATGATAGCCACACTGCTGTAGGGGGCAAAATGAAGAGAATTGTTGTTGCAATAGGTGGAAATGCGCTCAATAAGCCAAATGAAAAACCAACTGCAGAAGTAATGGAAAAGAATTTGCTCTCGACAACCTCCTATCTTGCTGATCTTATCGAGGAAGGGTATGAGCTGGTTATTACTCACGGAAACGGACCTCAAGTGGGCAACCTGCTGGTTCAGCAGGACATCGCCAAAGAAGTATTTCCACCCTTTCCAATTGATGTTAACGATGCGATGACTCAGGGTTCGATCGGCTACTTGATTAGCCAAACCTTGAACAATGAACTAATCAAGCGCGATCATAGGAGAGACATTGCCTGCGTTCTAACTCAGATAGTTGTAGATAAGAATGATCAGGGCTTTCAGAAACCTTCGAAACCTGTAGGACCATTCTATGATGAAGATACTGCTAAGGAACTTGAGAGAACCAAGGGCTGGACCGTAAGGGAAGACGCCGGAAGAGGTTTCCGCCGAGTAGTTCCTTCGCCAATTCCTCTTGATGTTCTTGAGATTGAGCCGATAAGAGAGATGATTGAGGATGGAACAATAGTGGTTGCTGCAGGCGGTGGCGGAATCCCCGTCGTCAGAGATAAGTCAGGGACGATCAGCGGAGTTGAAGCAGTTATAGACAAGGACAGAGCCTCAGCATTACTTGCAAAACTAATTGAAGCAGACGCTCTAGTAATCCTCACCGGAGTAGATCATGCCTACATAAACTTTGGAAAGAAAGACCAGCAGGAACTGAAGGAGCTGACTGTTGAGAAAGGCCTTGAGTTGATGGAAGCTGGCCACTTTGCAAAGGGAAGCATGCTCCCAAAAATCGAATCCGCAATCGATTTTGTTTCTAGAACGGGAAAGGAAGCAATAATAACCTCTCTGGAGAAGGTAGACCTAGCACTTAGAGGAAAATCGGGTACAAGAATTGTTCCATGAATAGAAGCCGGGTATTCCCGGCTTCACTGTTCATTTTCAAATACAATGTGATATAATATGTGTTATACGAATGATTGAAAGGAGTGACGACAGTGCGTGGACAAGAAACGAGAGAAAGAATAATGGAAGCAGCTATACAGGTGATAGCCGAGGAGACAATTGAGGGACTGAGTACACGGAAGGTTTCAAGCATAGCAGAAGTTAATCTTGCAGCTATTCACTATCACCATCGCTCCAAAGAGGGAATGCTGATAGATCTCTCGAGGCACATTCTGAACAACTACGTACTTCCAAGGCTCGAACCGCTCATCGATCAAGCCAAACAACCCGTTGAGATTGCCAGAGATCTTTATTCCGAAGTGATAAAGCTTTTTTCCGAAAGATCTGACATAATGGTTTCTCTTGTTTACCTTTGGCTTCACGGAATGAAGAACAAAAGAGTGAGAGAGATTCTTATCAACGCAAGAGCCGACTTCTACGATAGAGTCGAGAGGGCTTTAGGCGCTTCAATGTCCATGAGGAGAGCTTCGAAGGTATCCCATCGCCTCTTAACCTACATGGCAGGTAAGGTTATGGAGATGTCCGTCGATGGAGAGATGCCCGACGAAAAGGAAGTAGATGAGATAGCAAAACTCCTTTCATGAACCCGTTGTACGAGGATTATTCATCACAGGAGCAAACAGCATAGTACGGATTCTACCGTGATGCCGGAAAAGACTTTGCTTCTCAGTTAAGGAATCCTAGGTTCAACTGTATTCCCACAAAACTGTAAGCAGGAAAAGGGTTGAAAGAAGCGAGGTCGTCTTTGACTTCCCACTTCAATGTGCCGACCAGTTCAATGCTTTCGATATTTACAAAGTAGAACTTCTTGTCAATATCCAGTCTTCTCCTCGCTGAGAACCCGATGGAGGTGAAACTTTGCTTTTCGGTCTCGCCGGCCACCTTCTGAAATCTCCCCAGCGTGGCACTCACAGTGCTCAAATAGTTGTCAAAGAACACTTCGGTTTTCAGTTGCCCACCAAGGAAGGATGCGTCAGGCGCGGCATATTCATACAGGCCGCTAACTTCAAGATAAACAACATTGAAGTCATATCCTAGCTCTGCGACCACTCTTGCTTCCTCCAATGAAGAAAATGATACTCGGGACGCGACATGAAAGTTGCCGTCGTAGCCAAGAGTGAAGTAAGGACCCTCATCGATAAACCAACCGGCCTCTAGAAAGGGGAGAATTCCTATTCTCAATCCTATGTCCCTGAAACCGATCATTGTCCTCACCGATCCCGGAATCATCATCCTGGAAGAGTGAGTTGATCCAAATAACATCACAGAAAATAAAAAAAACACGATCACGATAATATATACTCTTCTCATAGGGCACCTCAGTTCCGAAAATATACATAATGAGTATACAACAGATTTGCCATTATTCTCTGGCGGAGGGCTAATATGAAGACAACAAAATTCTGGGTTCTTGGGTATTTCATAGCAATCTTCATGACTCTTTTCCTCTTCCCTATGACTTCCCGAGTCTTAGGCCTGGCCTTTATTTTCTCGCTAATAATTAATACACCGGCGCGGTTTGTAAGTAGAAAGATCCCTAAAGGAGCGCTCAATATCATCACAGGTATTGCCCTCCTTACATTTATGTTCTTCCTGATATACAGCGCTATTCCAATAACCATCAGAGGAGTTAGAAGTCTATCTACCGAGTTAGATTCATTGTTCAATGACGGAGCGTTTGACAAGTGGTTGGAAAAGCTTCCTCCTTTTGTTTCCGAAGCGATAGTCGATATCGTTGAAAGTGCATCTCAGTGGCTTAGCGATTCGGCAATTGCCATTGGACAATATGTTGCCTCTAACATAACTTCATGGATTACCGGAGTTGTACTGCTCATCATAGCGGGATTTGTCATTGCTCGCAGAACGGGTTTGATTCAAAAAGGCGCACCAATACTTTTCCCCGGTTGCGACCAAGACAAGGTTGGCAATTTTTTTGACTCTCTGTATAAGGATTTTCAGACTTACATAGGTGGTCAATTGATCATTGCGCTTGTTGTCGGGACCATTATTGGGATCGGATCTGCAATAATCGGAGTACCAAACGCAATATTCCTCGGATTGCTAGCCGGAATAACGAATTTCATTCCGTATTTGGGAGTAGTAATTACATCGATTCCGATGATAGTCCTTTCTTTCGTTAGCAAGGGTTTTTGGGGGGTTGTCGGATCTATTGTTCTGCTTGTGTTCGCGAACCAGATAGAGATCTGGTTTCTCTCTCCGAAGATCCTTTCGAACAGAGTCAAGATCAACTGGTTCATAGTCCTTGTATCGATAATTGGATTTGGAGAACTCCTGGGTGTCTTCGGAGTAGTCTTCGCTGTCCCAATTCTGATATTCGTTAAGAGATTCTGGATGGACTTCGTCCTCAAGGAAAGGGGTGAAAGCAATTGGGAATCTACGATAGAGACTGGTACAAAGAAAGTCAGGGACAAGAACCACCCTCTCCAGGAAGAACAGACAGATTCACAAAGGGATTGATTGTTGGTTTGATAATCGGATTCATCATCGGCTTTCTGATCTTTGGCTTCATTTGATTGCACTGCAAAAAAGGGGCGAAGAGCTGGTCGCCCCTTCTGAGCAGCGGTCAAGTCATAGAGTCCTACAGTTCTATCTAGAAAACGTAAGATACATAAGGCCTTATTTCGAAAATCGGTTTTTCATACCCTCCGTTCTTCTTGAAATAATCTCCAAAATAAAGAGAGAAGTCGCTTCCGAACGTAAAGTTCCGGTAAGGGATCATCATATTGAGCTTCAAGATGTTCGCATTAACAGTCTCACCAACCGGCCCGCTCCAGTCTTCAGGGGCCGTAAATTCGCCGGGGTCGTCCTCAGGCTCCTCCATGTTCAAGTACGGGGTTTTCAGAGTAACCTCTCCCTGTTTGAAGTGTTCATATACAAAGGAGATAGAAAGCCCATTGGTCATTATTGCATTAGCCATTATCGAGAATCCGTTGAGATCAGATCCATACTTGAATCCCAGCGGATAATCAGTGAAATCCCTGCTTCCGGGAAGTTCGGATTTAGTGTAGATTCTGTTTGTAAATGTAAGAAGCGGCTGCCAGCGATTGTACATCCACGTGTCAGTGTGATAGAGCTCTACGGAGGCAAGAAGCAGCGTTCCCTTAATGTCCATCGCGTATCTAAGACCACCACCATAAGCCAGCGCCGTTGGCTTGCCCCGAGCTCCGGCTTCAGTAGAACCGAAAGAGACGTCATCTATGGCGATTTCTCCGTAGAGCTCGATACCCTTGAAAGGAACAAGAGAAAAGTCAAGCGATGCCATGACGTTGGAGAAGTCTTCGCCGTATGTATTGTGGAAGATTATGAATGGATTGGCATCGTTCAGATCGGGATGTTTCCCTCCAACGACGTTAAGTTCTCCTACACCGACCCTCCCCCATGTCGAAAACTGAACATCGAAACGATGACCAATGATAGTCTTCGCTCCTTCGGTGTATGGCCTTCTCTGGTTCAGATCCCACACCTTTCCCTGTTTCACCCACTCCTCATCGTTCAGGAGTGAAGTCGGGGTTATAACCAGAAAAGAATAGGTAAAACGGCCATTCTTCCAGAGAGGCGTAGTGTATGAAGAAGAGATGTTATCGTAATACGATGATGCATCACTTATCGTCAGTCCATTTCTCATAGGCCCCCAGGCCACCTTGTACCTACCCAGGGAAGCATAGAAGTTATTGCTAGCATAGGATACATAACCGAATGTTGGCCAGCTCATATCGAGCGCCTCGAGTTTTCCCTCAAAAAGCTCTACTGGAAAATTCATATACGGCTTCGAATCAAAGTTATCACCGTGACTGATGTAGCTTCTGTAGTCTTTCGGGATGTCGAGATTTATGAACCCCGTTATATTGTCTGATACTTCGCTTTCAAACCCCAGAACAAGCCAGGGCTTCAAAGTATCGTACCGATACCTCAAATAAAGAGGAACAACAGATTGCAACCACCCCTTCTGCTTGAAGGGTTCGAAATTCTGTATCAAGAACTGCGGAGTGACTCGGAGAAAAATGTCTGTCCCGGCCGCGATCTTCACCGTAGGTTGTTCTACCTGAACTGAAACAAATCCCTCTGGAATTGCCGTATTTGCAATAAAGAGAGTTCTTCCATCAATCAGGTTTCTGCCCAAAAACAAGTTGTATTGATCTGTGCCCTTGAACATCAAAGTTCCCTGACTGCCAAAAACTGCCACTACCAGTGTAAAGAACAGAAGCAAGGTAAACTTCTTCATCGGCGATACCTCCCTATAGTAGTGAAAACATTCTAATAAAACCAATATTTATCCAGAAATCAACCTTCTTGGAAAAGGTCAGTTTACCGGCAACGAAGAAAGTTGTATTTATATTTGCTGCATAAAGGCCCTCTCCTGTCAGAATGAAAGAGGTGGTTATTGGTTTCTTCGGTCCGTACCATTCTGCATCGAAGGGTGGCGAATATGGAGAATCGATTGTGATTGAACCGATTCGCAGCAGTTCCGCAGCGATTTTCAACGAAACGCTCTGGCTCTCATATTCTATGCCAATCAGAGTAAGTGTAGAATCGGGGCCATAGGGAAACCCGAAGAACCCTGTGATAACTGGCCAAGAATCTAGATGTAAGACATTAAATCTGTACGGATATGTAAATTTTCCAATATTTGTTCCTCTGTTATAGAGATATGTGGTGGAATGATAGTGTTCCATCCTGACTCTGAGGCCACCGTCTTGCAGAAGAGTCTTGTCTCTTATTTCGTGTTCTGATTCATTCAATTTCAGTCCAGAATATGGCTTACCATTGGAAATTCTCCAGAGAAAACCCGCAACCCAGCCAAATGCCGTTGGATTGGAATTCTCGCCCTCCGATGCAAGTCTGAAGTCATCAAGCGTGAACTCGCCGTAAGCTATTACGTCGCTTAGCTTAACCTCTGCTGAAAGTGTTGCAGTAACATTTGAATTGCTTTGATATGTGTGGTGGTAAATCAAGAACGGTCCGAAATCTTGCAAATCGGGATAGGCACCATAAACAAGATTCTCCTCACCGAACGCGACTTTCAAGTTGTCATTCATATAGCAAAATCGATGACCCAAAAGAGTCTTCGGCCCCCCGCTTATTGTTCTATCGGCAGATACTGCGAAGAAATCATAAAGATACTCACCGGATTTTGCCTGTCCGTTCAACTCTACCCAAAGATGGTCGAAATACGGTAGGTAATTTGAGAGAACAAAGCTGTATGTTGAAAGCCCAAGGCCCAGTTTCCTTCTTCCCAATGATATGAATGAATTTGAACCCCTCCGTTCGAAATAACCCAATCTGGGAAAGTTCATATCAACGGCCGGAAGAAAAGAAGTCGTGGAAAGTGGTAAATTGCTGAACCAGTCTCCCATCAGGTAATCTGAGAACTCCTGTCTCAAGTCCATATTCACGTACAGTCTCGAATTACCGAACGCTATCTCCAGCCCCCCCGAAAAGATCGCCGGAATCCGCATGTACCTGTCTAAATCTTCATAATCAGGCTCGTAGTTGCTCGCGACAGAGGGAATATTATCAAGAGATAATGAAGGTGAAAGAATCGCGTGCAAACCCGTGCTTCCCAGAACCATTAATGGTATGATAAGCATCAATAAAGATAAACAACATTTCGACAATAGACTCACCCCCATTAGAATTCTACACCAGGAGGAGTGATAATCGGTGCCGTTTTTTCTTTTAAGTGCCTCTTCCAGCGCTCGTGAGACAGCTACCGAAATCTTTATCTACTCAAATCTAAGCGTTATGGCTCTTTTCAGTCAGTTTTTCCACAGTAAAGGCTTCTCCTCTGTTGAAATCGGCATTCTAATGGCTGTTACTCCTACACTTTCTGTAATTGCCAATCCCTTCTGGTTCAAGAGGTCAAGCAGGAAAGGCGGCCCTTCGGTTATGGGTACGCTTTCTTTCGTCTCAGCGATTGTCGTCTGGGGTGTCTTTTTGACTCCAACCTTTGAAAGCTCACTGATAGCGATGTCGCTCTTTGCATTCTTTGCAGTAAGCGTGATCCCCATCTCAGAATCCGTGGTAGTTCCGTCTTTGAGGAGCAAGGGAAAACGCTTTAACAGGGCAAGGGCGTTCGGCACTATAGGTTATTCAGCAACTGCCTTGATTTCCGGAATCCTATTGAGTAAAGGCTTCGTAATTATTTTCATAATTGCAAGCGTATCGCTTCTGACAGCTGCCGCAGTGAGCAGAGCTTATCCATCGAAGCGGATACTTGAAAGAAGTGAAAGCGAAATGGATTCCACACCATTACCAATCGAATTCTACTTACTTGTACTGGCAGGAGTTGCATCGATAACAGTCGGTGCTTTTGGATCGACCTTTCTCCCTCTTTTGACCAGTGAGATGGGATACGACCTTTCATCGGCCGGTTTCTCCTTTTCATTGATGGCACTTTCAGAGGTGCCTTTTCTCTTTTTTGCCGAGAAAATCATAGATAGAATAGGCAATACCAGACTGCTTCTTGTGGGAATCTTTGCTACAGGGCTAAGATGGTTCCTGACTTCGATTGCTCCATCTTTTCCAGTCTTTCTATTATTTCAAGCCTTGCACGGAATAAACTACATTGTGGTCTACTATTCCGTAACAAACTTCATCCACAAGAATTTCGAAGAAAACAAAGCAACAAGGGCGCTCACAATCTACTGGATGTCAACCATGGGACTGAGTTATCTCCTGGGTTCAGTCTTAGGAGGCGTGTTGATACGTGCGTTCGGTATTAGAAGAATGTACACTATTGCGGGGATTTTGGGAATGGTGATTGCCGCCTCCTTTTCATTGCTATTTGCTGCCCTTCGTACGCGTGGGAGATTCATAAACCGGTAACTCTAATCCCGACTACTCTAGTATACTTTATCCATGAAGCAAAATAAGCGGGTGATTGGATGAAGACATTTGAAAATATTAGACAGACCGGAATCGACATATCTGAAGACCTAGAAGCCTATCTCGAAAAAGATCCTACAGTTTCCAGAAAGTGGCATGTTTTTCTCTTTTCGGCCGGGTTCCACGGTCTACTGTTGTACAGGATCTCCAGCCTTCTATGGAATAGGGGACTTGGCTTTTTCGCAAGGATTTTTCACTATTTCTCAAGAATTGTCTACTCTATGGACATTCATCCTGCTGCCAGAATTGAAGGAGGAGTAGTCATAGACCATGGCTCAGAAGTAGTAATTGGTTCTACAGCTTCGGTAGGCAAAGGAACACTGATCTATCACGGCGTAACCCTTGGTTCAAAAAACGTCATTACGGGAAAGCGCCATCCAGATGTAGGACGAAACGTAGTGCTGGGTGCAGGTGCTAAGATTCTTGGCCCAATTTATGTGTGTGATAATGCAAGAGTAGGGGCCAATAGCGTCGTGCTCGAACACGTACCCTACGATTCTCTTGCAACGGGTATTCCCGCAAGAGTTCACGCGGCAACCGTAGAAAGGGGGAGAAATCGACATGAGGCTGTTTGATATGATAGGCAATACACCACTTGTGGAACTAAGTTCTTTTGGCAATTCTGCAAAGATTTTCATGAAGATTGAAAAGAATAACCCTGGCGGCAGCATCAAGGACAGAGCCGTTCTTGGAATGATTCTTGATGCTGAAAGAAAAGGAAGCCTAAGAAAGGGAATGACTATTCTGGAGCCTACAAGTGGAAATACCGGCATCGCAATTGCAATGCTAGCTGCCACTAGGGGATATTATGCTGTACTCTTCATGCCAGAATCTGCGAGTATCGAGCGTGTAAAGATAATGGAAGCGCTTGGTGCAAAAGTTATCATAACTCCCTCCGAGAAGGGGATTTCGGGTTCCTATGACGAGGCAAAGGCCTATCTGGAAAACAATGTGGACTCATTTATGCTCGATCAATTCAATAACCAGGCGAACCCGGGTTACCATTACCTTTCGACGGGTCCCGAGATATATTCTCAAGTTGGGGAAGATATCGACGCTTTCACGTGTGGTATGGGTACCGGAGGGACTGTTACCGGTGTCGGAAGGTTCCTTAAAGAGAAGAAACCGGACGTGAACGTCGCAGGAATCGAACCCGAAGGATCTCCCTTTATTTCAAAGGGAAGAAGCGGCAGTCATAAGATACAGGGAATCGGCCCCGGTTTTAAACCGGAAACACTTGATCTTTCCTTGCTGGACGAAGTGATAACGGTTGAGGACGAAGAGGCGCTTTCAATGATGAAATGGCTCCACAGAAAGGAAGGACTACTTGTAGGAATATCGTCCGGAGCAAACGTCGCTGGAGCTTTGCAGCTTTCAAAAAAGGGATTCATGCGAATTGCGACAGTCGCCCCGGACACTTACGAAAGATACTTAAGTGTACTCTGACGTTCTCTCATGGACAGTCATGAGTGTAATTGGCCACAAGATTGACAGGACCATCCATATCCACCACAATAACTTCACCGCATACAATCCCATAGGTTTCGTTTAAGTCCCAGCTTCTAAATGTGTACCCTTCGATTTTCGGAGCAGTAACAGCTACTGAGGTCCCCTCTACATGCCAACCTTCACCAGGTATTTCTTCTTCATATCGCGCCGATGTTGCAATGTTGAGGTAGTACGATGCAGCGAAATTTGCTGATAAACTCTTCGAACAGTCCATCAGAATTTCTCTTGACCACGCGTTCTCTCCGTCGCTCCACCCAATGAAGTTCAATCTCACATCATCGCCATCAGGTTTTCTGAGGTCAAACACCTGAAGAGTATCAACTTCAACTACATTTGTCTGGTTTATACCAGAAACATAACTAACTGGAATATCAAATTCCTGATTGTTTACTGAGACTTTGGGATAGACGATTAGCTCTCTTTCAGATTCTATTGTGAGAATAACCGGAGGCACCACGGTGGTGAATTTCCAGACAGGACTCTCGACGGTCTCCTCTCCATCTGATGCAACGACTTTCCAATAGTACTCAGTATCTGGGTCAAGGTCACCGGGAACGAAGTTGTCTACAAAAATATCTGCGGCAACTAAAAGTGGATCTTGATCTTTACCCAGGTAGATATCGTACTGAAGAGCATCGCCATCCGGATCACTGCAAGTCCATTTCAGAGAAGAGCCGGTTGCAACATCTGTCTCGCCATCTGTCGGTGATTG
>Ga0265294_10000549_pt1 | contig 50135 bp, 37 predicted proteins | sample MunlanPumphouse3_FD_192504 | JGI IMG/M metagenome (GOLD analysis project Ga0265294, IMG submission 192504) | Groundwater microbial communities from a municipal landfill in Southern Ontario, Canada - Pumphouse #3 | ecosystem: Environmental > Aquatic > Deep subsurface > Groundwater | place...
TCCAAGACCAGCACTTTTTCACGTTTCAGAAAATTATTTCACGGGTGGACTTTTTCACCCCTCCCACATAATAGGTTCCAGATGTCGAAATTGGCTGGTTGATAGTTGCGCCTATGGGATGCTAGTGATCTCAACGTTGAGAATTACCTCCGCCGGAACCTGATTTGCCGAGCGAAGCGAACCCCAAGAATTTCTTTGGTGGGAGGTGCATCCGTTTGTGTACGCCAAGCATGGGCACGAATTAATGGGGTTAGAATACTCTGTATTCGAATTTCAAATAATAACTCAAATGCCAGACAAAGGCAACTGTGGAATAGAACACTGCGGAACAGAACCCGTGCTTTTCTAGCGCGTTAAACTAGCCGTAGGAGGCTCCGAGCAAGTTATAGAATCGAAGAATGCCTGTCTTAAAAGAACTCAAAAGGACGCTCAAGGGCATTTGCAGACTTTCAGGAAATAGTGGTTTTAGCCCTCTTGAACTGCCAAAAACCTCCAGCTTGACTCCAGCGATTATTGTGGAATAACTATTGAGTATGGGTATCTGCTGAAGGATATTCTACACCTGCTATTTGAAGCAGTTTTTATTTCAATACAGAAGAGCAAAGCCTCTTCAGGTCTTCATGGTGTAAGAGGTGAACTCCTAAGCTCTTGGCTAATTCAATTGCTGACGCAGTGTAGTTATTCGGAGCAACAACGGCACCTACATCGGCACCATAAAAAGATGCACCTGCGTATGCCTCTTGGACTGCTTTATTTCCTACAGGGTTCGAATGTTTTTTGCATTGAATTGCAAGGCAAATTCCACCTTTTTTTGCAACGATATCAATGCCTTGATCTCCTGATGCTTTCGTAACTTGTGTTTTCCATCCTTCTTCATTCAGAATACCTGCACAATAATACTCATAATCTTCAGCAGAAATATCATTTAAGCAATTATGAGATTCTGTTTTAATTGTTTCATAATCTGGCACATTTGAATCAACAAAATCCATCAAAGTCTCCAGTCGTTGTTTGCGTTTGTAACGACCAATGCCAACATGAGTGTCCCATAGAGTTTTATCTACTCTTGAAAATCGAGGATCGGATAGTAAAACATGTTCACAAAAGTATTTTAGTTCGTTTCTCCATTTATCTGTAGTTCGTTTTCCATAGTCATCTAATGAAATTAGACGTGATTTCTTTCTTGATAGCGTTTCCATGTGAGGAAGAATAATTTCATTTGCAAGTTCCAAAAATTTCTGAAAATTTGAATCTGAGCGTACGTTAGTCATAAATATGTCCTGATAATAAAAGTCTCAAAGGCATCATTTTACTGGCTAATCACAGATTTAGCTTTGGTAATTCACACACTTCTACCACGCAACTAAATAATCAGCTGTTTGGTAGATTTAGTCAAGGGTATTCACAAATAAAGTTTTTTTGACAAAATGCCCTCTGTTGGGATTTAAACCTCGCAAAAAAATAGCTCTGGGAAATAGATACTTGGCGGCTTTTTGGGGTTATTTGGTCACTCAGAAGAGGGTACTGAAACAGAGAGAAGAGGTTTTTAACTTTCTTTGTTTTTAGTGCTACAATCCAAGAAAACCTTTTAAAAAAGCTCCTAGCAAATGCAGTAACCCCCAGAGACAAATCCCAAGTATTAAAGTAGCGATGAGGGTTTTTTGAACAATATCAAAAACATTTCGAAAAGTTACTTTGAGCCCTGTGACAATCACATTGGCATCGGTTTGTGTTTGCGGCGGGCGGATCGGGTGCCCACAGCAGGGACATGAAAGTGCCATACTAGACACCTTGGTAGTGCAGACTGGGCACGCCCTTAGTAGCTTCGATAGAGATGCAACCTCTCGGATAACCTCTGCGCCGCAATTGGAGCACTTGGATTCACCTGTTTTTATCGTCTCATAGCACACTTTGCAGATATCATTCATTATAACAGCTCCTCTTCATTAGTCTGTGGCCTTTATCGAAACTGGCTTAAAATAGTTAATATAATTCAACCAGCGGGTGGCGTGTCATCAACAATCCTTTTCACCTCTTTTGAGAACTCAAGTAGCTTGTCGCCAGGATGCCCAACCTCGTATTTGACCGTCAAGTTTAAGCTGTACTTAAAATTTAAATCCGTTAAAGCAATCAATAAAGAGGATCTTTAGGCATAGGCCAACCTTTGCTAACAGCCTCACTGACAATTTTTGTCACTTCAGAAACAGAAATGCCATATCTCCTTGCAATAATTCGCCTGCATTGCTCGGAATCTCCGGCAATTCCTGCACGATCTTCTTCTACAACCAAGTCCCAAAATATCTTTTTTCTTTTAGATAATGATAAGGTTTCTGTTTCCCTTGAGTATTGAGGAGTTGCTTCAGAATATGTCTGGCCGTATTTCATCTCTATACGCCAATCGCTATTGATTAAATCACAAGTTGCCATACCAGCTGTATAAACGCCAGTAGGGTCAGATTCCGGCCAATAAAACCAAATCAGCACAGAATTGATGTTGCTGGACTCCGAAGAAGTAATTGTCCTAGCAATGAGGTTGAGTTCTCCCTTTGTGGTTTTTACAGGCACAACAACTCTGTAGTCCTTATGTGAAACATATTTGCCATAAGTGGTATGGTAATTATGGCTTTTCGTAGAAACAATATTATATGCTGTCTTGATTGTTTTTTGTTCAGGTAGGGACTTATTGTGTTGCGCGACTTTCTTTTCAGCCATCTGAAACTGTGGTGTTGAATTTATGTTTAACAACTCTTCGGTTTCCATGTTTTTTTGAGCAGGTATCTCACGTGTTATAATCTGTATCCGAAACCAGCTATAAATCATAATGCTAACACAAAAAATTATTATTACTGCTGCTGTTATTGACATCCAAGATTTCATTTAATCATCCTTATAAAGTTTGATGTGTAGGTCGCAGGACTAAATGGGGAATAAGCGAAGCGCCCCAATGGTAACTGAGCCTTTCAACATTTGTTTCTCTATTTCTGAATCCTATTACCACACTGAGGACAGCTATATGTGTGTTGACACTGTGGCATTCGATAATTTGACCACGCATATCGCTTGGCGCTTCTAATGGTTGGCTGCAATACTTGCAATTAAATTTAATATCCGGCATGAATTACTCTTCCTCCTAGTTGAACGTTTCGGCAAGCATCTTCCTTGAGTGGACAACGACAACTATAGTTTAACATCAGCGACTGAAATTAACATTTTTCTCTTCATATCATGGAGCAATTAAACGAATTTCATCTGCGCGTAACTTTGATAAGGGGAAGTCTGAAAACACTCTGCCATCTGAGCGAATCAGCTCTATCGTTTTATTATCATGGTTAATACTTTGAATGCTACCAACTATTGAGCGCCCATCGGCTGAATGCCATTTTCTGTTTTTTGTCGGCACTTTCAGCTGTTTTATTAGTTTCAGCACTAATAGTTTTCGATCTCCAACCTGTTGTGTGCCTACAAATTCTATCTCATCAGTCAAAACTACTTTCATATTATCCACAAGTTTTTCAGTTGGGTACTCAGACAATATAAATGTGCTGCGGTCTGATTTAGGTCCGATATTTAGAACACAGTTTGTCGAATTCAGAACTGTTTCAACGGTAAATATCCAGTACGACATCTTTCCTGAATCACCAATCTTTAAATTACTGTCACTGATATCAATACAGTCAGATTGAGATTGCTCGGAATGGGAAATCTCCTTTTCTTCGAATAAGGATAACTTGACTGCATTATTCCATTTTTCATTAGAAGCCCAACCACTCCTTTGAATGTCAATCATGGCATTATAGCCACTTTGGGTACCAAATGCCTGAGCAAAAACATTTAACATGCAAAGTATACTACTTGCGATTATGTAAAATTTTTTCATTTTTCTAAACCTCTTTTAGTTATTGTCCCGAAACTTTGTAATGTTTAATTGTCAAACAATCCTAAATCTCGAACAACCTTTTCATCTTCTTTTGTCGCTGCACCAACAAGCAATTTTAAACTTTCAATGCTTTGTTTGGCTTTGCCCCAAGCTTCGCTTGTCTTATTCATGTGGAATGTATAATTACCAGTCGGTGATTCTGTTGACTCAAGCAAGATGGATAATTGCTCGCGAAGAGTTAAAATGTTGTTTGAAAGAGTTGATCCGTCGTTCAATTTTTTCTGCAAATTATTTTTCAACAGAGAGTCTGTTGATTCAACTGACTTCCTGACAAGGCTAACAGGCTCAGAAAATTCATTAATGGCACGTTGAAAAGGACTTGAAGAAGAGTTTATTGAATAGTGGCTGTCAAATATGGTCTTATGCCACATCTGAGTAATTTGAGAGCACATAGCACGAACTTGAACGGCACAATGGATGTATTCGGTAGCAACAATGCGAATGATTCGCTCTTCAGCGTTTTTAATAGCTTCCTTTCGTTTTTGTTCATTGATAATTTTTTCCTCTTCAAAAATTCGTATCGCTTCTTGCTTTTTCTCCTCTTCTTGTTTTTCTTCAACTCTTGTCTTTCGTTGGCTAATTTGTTCCTGTACCATCAATGATATCCCATAAGCACCATATGAAACTATAGCCAATGCAATAAAACAGAGAAAAGCCACGGATGTCCGAAACACAGTGCGATAAAGATTAGCTTTTTTTGTTAATTTTACTATAAACGAATTAGAACAAACCTGGCAATTGCATGTAGTATTAATTTCGTTTGAAGCAATTTCGTACGTTGTCCCGCATCGAGGACATTTAGTTTCTAGTGGAACTTGTATTTTCATAATAATCCTAACGGCTACGCATCAAATCCAATTTTATTTTAAATCTCAACTACAAAATTATCGTGGTATGTGTGTTTCCATAAGCACATTTCTACACGTCTAAATAATCAGCTATTTGGGAGATTTAGTCAACGGTTTTCACAAATAAAAAATTTGACTGCAACATCACAGATCAAATTCATCCTGCGCGTATCAAAGTGGATTGAGAGTGGAGGCATTTTTCAGTGTCTTTTTTGTAATATTGTGCTTCCTCTTCTTGTCATGCGGACTGGCAGCAAAACCTCAGCTTCTTACCGCTCCCGCATGGGCATAAGCAATATGGGTCAAAACTATCCCTGTTCTTGGAAACCACGTCACGCATAACTATCTGATTAATTTCCAAAATTTTTTCACTTTGCTGCGGCCCATCAATGTTAATCAGCTCCTCAAAATGACAGATTATATCAGCGATCAATTTCATTAATTTCGAAAACAGCCACAACATGGGACTGATAAGTGCTGTCGGTGGCTCCATGCCTATACTCGTATGTACCCAGGGTACACCCATTTTGTCTGATTTGCATGTAGCAGACCCTGTACGGTTGATCAACAGGTTGCCAACATTCGGATGAGCGAATTCGCAAAGCACCTCATATAAAGCGCGAGCACCTTTGACTTGCTTGTCAAGGTGGTCAATTGCGTTCATCAACCCTTTTGCCTCCATATCAAATCTGTTTTCTTTGGGCGAATATTTTAGCTTATCCTCCCAATCCATACAGTTATCAGGTGAAGCAGCAATACCTAACCAGTCAACACGAGTCGCGTAAAGCTTTTTTCCAACCAATTCGTAGATATTTCCTATGGCATCCATCGCCTCAGAAACAGATACCGGAACTATAACTGGCTTAAGATCCTTAATTAGTCTATACAAGAGAGCAGCATGCTCGAGTATGCAACGGGCATTAATCAAAGGAAGCAACATGTCACCAGCTAGGATTTCTGTACGGAAACTTCTAACAAACTTAGCAACAGAAACCTTCTCTGATGCCAATAAGCTTTCCAGCATTTGATAAGAAGCCGAGTAATCGTAAGCAAGACAGCAGGTTTCTTCGGACGTAAGCGAGTCTTTTTTACCGTTTTTATTGGTCGCAGGAACATAACGCCCGTCGGCTTTCCTTATAATCGTCTTCTCATTTATTAAACGATCTCTAATACTGTTAACAGCTCTGTGCTCAACCTGAATGCACATGTATTGCGAAGCGGAGGCCTGCAACAATCGGTCACAGCTTGCGTCAATCTTCTGAAGACTTCCAATCATGCTCTGATCGTCGTTTGTCAACCACTTCGGCCACTGAGTTGCTACCATTTTTATCCGTCCCTTCTTGAGTTTAATGTCTCCATAAATAACTGTTACAATTCCAGCTCAGCCTGTTTCGCGCCCAGCTCCTTGCCCTTACCGAGCCGCGGCGCAATTTCCTCAAGTGTATTTAACCATTCGCCATACGTGATTTTGCCCTGACAACGCGCAGCAAGCAGTGCGAAGCGCACTGTTTCTCCTAACTTTCCGGCAGACCTGCGGAGTCCTGCAGGATCTCTCTGGCCGCATCTGCTGTAGCCTGAGTACAAAGCACTTTACCATTAAAGCCCTCTTTATATAGTTTCGGCAACAAACCGCAATGATCAAGGTGCGCATGCGTTAAAAACACAAAGTCTAGACTGGATGGTTCGAAAGCAAATGGTTTTGCATTGCGAGCGGCTGCATGAGCTGTGCCTTGCTCCATTCCGCAATCAACAAGAAACCTTGTGTTTGTGCGTTTGTAATAGAACTCCGTACACGAACCAGTTACCTGCCCATTTACTGCACCATGAAATCTTATCTGCATATGCTATTTACACCTTTCCTAATCAGTACATTTTCAAATACTTTGCGACCCTTAAACAAGAATGCCTTGTCATCATCATCGATCAAATCGTAGCAAACCCCTACCATGTCACACCAAACACGGAGATATTTGGCTGTTTTCCAGTAATCACCTCTTTTAGATTTGGATTCACTAGCCAAAGAAAACATGAAGCAGGAAATAGATATTAACTCTCGGCATATTTGCTTTACCATCTTTCCTCCCCTATATCGAGATTCTTGAAAAGCCTGAACGTACAAATCATAAGCTTTCTCATGTTCTTCTTTCAAGACAGCAAGCCGAGCTTCAACAGTAAACCGAACATATTTGAGGTTAACTCCGTTTTTTTCTATATTCTTATATCGAAGAAGTTGATCTTCAACATAAGGTATATCAAAACATCCACTTTCTAGGCGAGTTGTGAGTTCAATCTGAATAGCAGCATAGAGATTGTCTTTAATAGGATCAATCAGTTCCGTACTTTGATGTTTAATAATTATTCGGGTCGACTCAGAAACAAAATCCTTTGCTTGGATAAAGTCACAGGATTTACGTTGCATAGCCTGATTAACCAGACAAGTTAACCTTTTCATCAAATCTTCAGCATGAACTTTTTCGTGTGCTTTCACTATACTTTCTACAGGAAGAGCCTCAGGAGGACATCCTAGCCTTGAGGCTACTTGATTCATGAAATTAATAAACTTGGGTTTTTCAGAGGCTTCATATGCATTCATAAGCTTCATATATTCAGTCATCAGCCTTAAAGCGCCCCGATATCCAAGAACATCAACAACAGCACCTGCAAATTTTTGGATGAGACGACAAGTCAACAACATAACCAACAGAGAATGCTTTTTGATTGTTTCATCTGTCCCTAACCCTAAATTTGAATCTACCAAACCAAGAACTGTTGAAACGTCTGGCAAAGTCTTTCCATTAATCCAATTGCGAATTGTCACAGCACTTAATTGCCCAGGCTTATTCAAACTTTTCTCTAAACTCTCTGCAGATGAGAACCCATTAGATTTCATCCACCACATGAGTGTTTTCTGAGTTGGGGTAATCCACTTTCCATTCTCATTTCGGCCAGGCAAATACCAGAATCTGTCGTCCGGGAGCAAACTAACTTTTAAACCTACCCCAAATTCACATATTATGGCAATTCTTTGCGCAGTTAGCACCAGTCCTAAAACAGAACGTTCGGTTAAACACCATTTGGCAGTACCCTCACGTTCCAGCCAACTCGCATTGTCTAGAACCTCAAGTCTATAACTTTTGAGAAACAATTCTACAGAACGTGCTACAACATCACTAATGTTTTGATCAGGGAGGGCATTCGACAACGCACCCACAACCAAATCTCCTGTCTCTTTGAATGACATTAGAGATTCCTCTGAAGCTAACCTCTGGAGTTTCTTTTGAATAGACTTTAGTTCTGAATTTCCCTCATTTACACAATAATTCCAAAGGCCAGACCACTTAAATGCAGCAAGAACGACTTCCCCTAAAGTTGGGAACGGTGTTTGTTTTTCAATCTTCATATCCTTCAAAAGGGACAGTGGGGCTGGCAGGCCCCACTGTCACACTTCCGATTCACTTTCTTCCCTGATCTTGGGCCCCGCGATTGCCGCCTTTGCCTTGTCCACTCCTGTTGGGGTTCAGTTGCTGCCCTCTGTTTCCGTGGGCCTGACTGAACTGACGGTTTGTGCCATTGGTTCCCTTATTAGAATTCTTAATGTTCGAACTGTTGTCACTCGTTCTCATATGCTACTCCATTTTTGTTGACCACACACATTGTGCGGTTCATGAGCGTAATATGCAATATTTCATAAATACCGTCATCCAAGGTTTTGGCGACAACTATTTTCCGCATTCATTTCCTAGCACAACACACCTCAGCACATCCCCCGCCAGCTGTCCCAAAGACAACCTTGCGCTCTACTTATTTGATCGGTCATAAAATCGCTAACTTTTAAACTCAGGGTTGACTCCGATACTCACGACTTGATAACGCTAAGTTCTGAATCCACGGCTGTCCCCTATTACCCGCTCAGCAGATTCAAATCATCCAGAAATTCTGATGCGGGGTTTACGCCTGTGATTAATAAGCGGTCGCGGGCGCGGGTGCAGGCAACGTAGAGGAGGTGACGCTCGGTGTTGTAAACCTCTTCTAACTCTCCGGCATCAGCGGCTGTTTCTAATGCCGCGCTCCCATGCTTCTATCTGACTCACACGGAAAAAGGCGTTGGCAATAATGGGGTTATATGGATTTCTTCAAATATCTCCCTCAAGTAACTGGCCATGCTCAAGCAGCCATTGTTTGGCCTTTTCGGCTTTAGGCGACTGGGCACGGACTATGTTCCAGAAACGAGGTGTGTGATTGGGCTCCATAAGATGAGTCAGCTCGTGCACAATAACGTAATCTACAACAAACATGGGAGCCTTGATCAGCTTCCAGTTGAAAGTGACATTGTCGCGGGTTGTGCATGAACCCCACCGGTAAAGGCTGCCGACAATTTTCGCCTCCGAGTAATTGACACCAAGGCTATCGGCGAATTTCTTTACTCGAGGCAGGATTTGTTCATTCGCTCTTTCAACATACCAGTTCTGCATCGCCTTTCGACGATCCGCTGTCCGTAAAGCTGGAACCCTGAAGCAATGGTCAAACTGCACACTCTTAATGCCTTCATCAACAATTTCTATCTGATAATGGCGGCCAAGATATAGCGCTGACTCGCCATTTACCAGCTCTTTACCCGGTGGATGCGGCAGATCTGAATATTTTTGCGGATGGTGCATCTTTTCATAGATCCACTGCCGTTTCGAGTGGACGATCTCCTGAATCCTCGCCTCAGAGGTGGAAACTGGAGCATGGACAACAACACTGCGATCACGTTCCACGGTAATCGTCAATTTCTTACGGCTTGAAGAGCGCTTAATTGTATATTCCTGTTCCATGATTTGTTATTCGGAGTAACGAATTACATCATCGTTCTTTTCAGCTACTTCCATAACCCGGCTGATATACTGCGATCGATTCTGTAACAAGCCAGGCAGTTCAGTGAATTCCGGTTGTAGAAGCAGCGCCTTAATATCCGCCTTTAACTTATTCCGTGCAGGTATGCTCTCCCAGAAACCGGCTAGTTTCAATTCGCGTTCAACTACCATGAAAACCTTCTGCGTCAGGTCCACCAGTGCGGAGATGTCGTCATCGCTAATTGCCCTGTCTCCATAGAGATTACGTTTAAACGTCCTGAAAAACGGCATCTGCTTTTTCCTGTGAAGCCCATAGGTCGGCTCCATACTTGCGTTTATGATGCGCTCACGCAATTTCTCAAGCTCTTCATAAATCTTCTGCCAATTATCTTGAAACTCCAAAAATATTAGCACAAGTGCTTCAGCAAAAGATGCCTGAAGCTCCGGATCATCATCCAGTTCAACATCCAGATGGTGCCGTATTGCATGCTCTACCTCGGCTGCTTTGGTTTTAGTCCGACTGCGTTTCTCCAGATTTATCACAAAGTCATCATCTAAAATGGATATAGGGGCAACCTTTTGATCAATACCTTTGGATTCAAGATACTTGTCGGTGATGGCTCTCAACTTGGGAGGAATGCCTTTCATGCTTAGCCGCTGGTCATGCAGATGTTTGCCGGCAAGCACATTTACTTCAGCAAGCGCATTGTAATCCCGCATGAAATCCAGAGCCTGGCGGGCAGGCAGTAAAAGATTCATGCATTTCGTGAAATTTTTAAATCTCTGCATATATTCCGAACGAATATCCTCATCATAGAACAGGTCATAAAAGGCATCATGGTCACTCAGGTCAATTAAGCCATGCGTCCCAAGGAAGCACATAATCTCCGCATGGCTCTTCTTTAAGCTGCGGATCTCATCCTCTGGAAAACTCAATGTATCAACAATCTGGTCAAACTCTCTCTTCTTATAAGCCTCCAACGCTTTTTTAAGGTCATTCCCCACTCCGACATAATCGACAACAAAGCCCTTCTCCTTGAACTCACCTCCCACGCGGTTAACCCGGGCGATTGCCTGCAAAAGATTGTGATCCGTAATCACCTTATCCAGATACATTACTTGTTCAACAGGCGCATCGAACCCGGTAATAAGCATATTGTTCACAATCAGGATGCCCACATCACCTTTTATTTTTTCTCTGCTCTTTTTATCCTCGTCTTCGCTACCAAAACTCAGTTTAAAACTTTGGATGCTTTTCTTATGCTGAGATTTATCCGCGTATTTTTTCAAATGAGGCAGGTCATTATGATCACCGGAGATAATCACATCGGTCTTAAATCTTTTCAACTGTTCCAAGTCAAGATCATTAGGGTTGTTTTTCTTTAACATCCAAAGTGAAAGCCGAATTGACGCATCAAGCCAGCGCTTATAACGCACAGCCGCCTCTCGTGAGCTAGCCACCACTTGCGCCTTGTATTTATTAGGATAAACATGCATAAGATAGTGCTGCACCATATCCCAGGCTTTACGCTTTATTGTCGGTCGTGCTTCCTGATATGCATCCCTGGTTCCATATCCCAGGATCTGCAAACGCTCACTGAGTTTATATTCATTGAACACATCCTCAAAGGCCCTATCCATCCCCTTCCGATCTTTCACATCAGCTTTATGAGTGCGGCCCTCATATACAATCTCCAGCGTCACACCATCATCAATCGCCTGCCGCATGGTGTATTTATCAATATAATCTCCAAAGACCCGCTCTGTCTTATCAATTGGAGTCCCGGTATACCCAATCTTTGACGCATTGGGAATCGCCTTATCAAGATTAGCCCCAAGCAACTTATATTGAGAGCGATGAGCCTCATCAGTCATTACAAGAATATGCGGGCTGGTATTCAGTTCAGGGAATGTCGCTGTCAAATCCGCTTCACGGAACTTATGAATCATTGCCATAACCAGATCTGATGAATCTGACTTCAGCAACTCTTTGAGCTTCTTAATGCTGCCTGCCACTTTAACTGTAAAGCCGATGCTGCCGCTGGTTTCGTTAAGCTGATCCTCAAGTTGCGAACGATCAGTAACAAAAACAACCTTCCATTTCATCAATACAACATGTTGAAACATCTCCCGCACCATAAACATCATCGTCAGTGACTTACCTGAACCCTGAGTATGCCAGATAACGCCGCTGCGCTCCCGCGAAGTCTTACCCTTCAATAAGCGTGCCACAGCCAGCTTAACCGCTCTGAACTGCTGATAACGTCCGACAATCTTTATGGTCTGTCCTTTATCATTTGTGGAAAACAGAGTAAAGGTACGGATAAGGTCAAGCAGATTACGTTTGCTCATCATGCCCGCAACAAGCCGCTGCTGATCATTCGGGCTACCCGAGCCGTGTTCCAGGTCATTAACTGTCAGCGGATAAGGATCAGACCACCGATAAAAATGTTTCTCACTATGCGTCGTAATGGTCCCGAACTTAGCTTCCTGGCGGCATGCGACAACAACAAACTGGTTGTAATAAAACAGCGACACATTCCCTTCGCCCTTTGCGCCCCGCTGTTCGCTGTAACGCAACGTCTGATCAATTGCCTCTGCCAGCCCCTCCTTAACCTTGGGCGATTTACACTCAATCACAACTATAGGCAGACCATTCAGGAAAAGAACAACATCAGGGACAATGTGATGCTCTGTGCCAAGTATTCTCACCTTGAACTGACATACTGCAATATAGCGGTTATTATCCTGTTCTTTAAAGTCAACGTATCGCACCGTAGGGCTCTTCTCACCTGTAACACGATTTTCGCTGACACTTGTGTTTTCATGAAGCAGGTGCAAAACACTCTGATTATTCTCTATCAGATCTTTACCTGAAAAACCAGCGGTCAGTTGCTTTACAACCACATCAACCTGATCATCCTCCAAAAATGGATTCATGACCTTAAGTTGCTCACGCAGAACCGGCAGCATCACAACTTCAGAAAAACTCTCCCTGAAGGTCTGAGCAGGCCTCTGTCTCTCATCTGCCAGATCAATGATCTCCCAGCCAAGCCCATAAAGCTGCTCCAGCAAAGGCTTCTCTACATGATTGCGTTCATCAAGCTTATGTTTATCTTTTTTCATGAGCTCAGATCCTCTTCCTCCAGTTGCTTTGCAAAGGCCTGCCTTACCAATCCAATGACATACGGTAACTCTTCAAGGGATAATAAACCCACCTCGACGTTCCCATTGCCCCAGCGTCCTTTATTAGTAACATCACTGCATATACCCCGCGGATCATCTATCTCCGTAAAATCCATGTTCAGTGTCAGTCGAAGTCTTTTCGATAACGGAACAACATCTACAAAATTGGTTTCGGCCTTGTATGCAACATACAGCTTGAGAAATTCCTCACGCACACACTCGTCCAGAGCCAACACCTCCGCCCTGAAAACATTGAACAGTTCGCAAAGCGGTGAAATTTTTAGGTAGGGATGCGAATCAATTGTATAATTCGTAACAGTACTCTTCTTAGGGCTGCGGTAAAGATTAAGAACATTATCGCTCAGCTCAGGAGCTTTCCATACATCAACGGCTGCATTGGCAAGAGTGACAGCTCTTTCTATGATGGCATCTTCATTCCATTGCACACACAAACCAAGCCCCTTGTTCAATTTAAGAGGACTTTCTCTAAACCCGCCCTTCATATCCCTTTTTTGAGAAAAAGGGTGATCGCTGTACTCCGTGTTATAACCGGTCAATGTCAGATTACCCAATGTGTGCAGATACTGCTCGTGAATTCTTTTCCACTCTGCACCCAGGTCACGTTGCCATTCATTACTTAACGTTTCATTTTGAGGCATGATGTGCTCAACAGTGTAATCCTGAACGCGCACCCTCTCTTTTCGCCCGTAATTCTCAAACTTGCGCAGCCAGTAACTCCTGCGATTAAACGCATAAAGATTACGTGACTGTAAGTGGCGCATAAATTCATCGTCCTTCGGAAACCGACGGTAAGAGGGTAGCAATAGAAATGCAGCTTTAACGCTTTCAACGTAGCGTTCTTTATTCACCTGCCGACTGAATGTGGCAAAGGTTTGCCGTAATGAGTTCGTGGGAATTTCACACACAGCTCTGCGGAAAACATAACTTTCAACCAGCAGGATGATTTCCATAAAGTCACTTTTGCTGATACGGTCATTGGTGTAGTCTTCGTACACCTCCATTAAAAGCGGGTAACAGACATCAGCCCTTAAATCCCGAATATCCTTAAACATTGGTTTAAGCGCAGCATCTTTCTCTTTACCAAGAGCAATACAACAATAATAGCCGGCGAATTCCAACAAACTTTCTAGCAAAATTTTAGTTTCAAATTCCCTTGAGTAGCTCTTAAACTCAGCATAGACCTCATTCTTCTTAATACGGTAATTACCGGTATGGATAACAAGGAAAAATCGCATAAACTCATCAAAATTATTGTTATAACTTTCAGCCCCGAAAAGCAATTCCATCGGCCTCCAATAGCCATTGTAAAGCAGCGATTGCTCCTCATGCGGCAAACCCATCAACACAAAGTTCCTGATAAGATCTGCTTGAGTAAGTGCCTTACCCGTAGAATTCATGCTTTCAAAAATCATCTGAGGATTATCTATTCCATGCTGCAAACGAACATCAACAATCATCAATTTCTGAATACCGGTATAAACAACATCTAAATCCGCATCCGCAATTTTATTGGTAAAAAAATTGAAATTATCAATAAGGTGTTGTGAAGCTTGCTCTGGCTCTTTTTTGCCATCTAACAGTGCCATCAATGTCAGCTTATCCGTCTTCGTCAGAAGCATTTTATAGCTTTGCTCCCCTTTACCGTAACGGTTTCTAAGATAGTAATCCTCCACCTCGGCAGCTGAAACAGGTTTATCCACACCCTCTTTTTTCAACCTTCGCATCAACGCCAACAAAAGTAGAGTTATTGTGGTGATTCGCTGCTGACCATCAATCACCAACCAGCGTGAAATAGCGGCGCTCGTTTCCTGCTCTGGTATATACACGGCCGACCCGATAAAGTGACTATCAAGATCCGAATGGCTACCGACCCGGATAATATCATTCCACAACTGTTCACAGTGGCTCTCCTCCCAGCTGTAAGTCCGCTGGAAAATAGGGATAATAAATTGCTTCGCCCCTTCTAAAAGTTGCGTAAACCGTAAATCTTGAGCTTTCATCTTACATCATCTTTCTTTTTTTTCATTAAAGGCGTAACCCGCACCTTGCCAGATAGGAGGTCCTGCATCAGCGCAATTTTGAGAGAGCTTAGTTTTGTTAGACGTTCTTCAAAGTCAAACATCTTCTTTGTGGCAGCATCAATAATCGTTGCGATTTTGTTCTGTTCAAACAAACTCATTTTTGGAACAAAAAGATCAGAAATTGATGATAAATTAAGACCAGCCTTTGCACCAGATTCATTTAATTTTTCAAACTGAGATTGGCCACTGCGTCCAGCCAAGAACCAACCAATAAAGCGAGGCGCAACTTGCGACAATATTAGCCGAACCAGCGCAATATGCTGATTCACATAAGCCTCTTCAAATCCATCAGGTATAACCCCTACAATCCCAAGGTCTGCAGTGATGGAGATGACTAGATCACCAGGTATCAAGGACGTTCGCTTGCCTTCAGAAGATGCTGGAGGACAGACCCGCACCGTATCACCAAAGCGCATATTAATATGATGTCTTGTCAGATTGCCAATCCTGAGAAACATAGCTCCCTCAGTTGCATAATATCGTGCCCATCCTCGCGACCCACTTGTAATGAAATCAGCCACATTGCCCAACCTGCACACCTCCCACTCCACCGGAATACGTCCAAGTGGTGAATCTTTAAACTCATGGGTCGCTTCGGAGCGGAGATTCCCCTCTGCATCTATGCCCCGCGTCAGAAGATCCTGCATCAGGCCGGTCTTAATGCGTTGCTGCTTGGCAATCAAAGCTTCTGTCTCATCAATCGCCCGATCAACTGTGGAGAGAACTTCGGCTATTTTGAATTGCTCGGCAATACTGATCGGATAATATACTGCAAAACTCCTCACTACCGTTGCATTCAAGTTTTTTTGAGTTGTTTGAGCTAAGTTTGCATTGACTATCGTTTCCTTCGCATTTTGTAGCCAGTAATAAAGAAAATCACGACTAACAAGATTTCGACGCACAATCATTGCCAGTATCGCTTGATTAGTAGTCACTGGTATAACGTTTATTCGGGGCATCCCAAGAGTGGCATAAATTGAATAAAGGATACATCCTTCAGGAACAAGCCACGCGGTTGAATTCTTTACGCCCTCTAAAGTCAGTGACTTTTTAGTGTAACAAAGATACTTAGGACAGGCAGTCATATCTTCTATGGAAACAAAAGGTATTTCACCTCCATAAAAACCACTCTGTGATGTGCTAGGCGTCCCTCCAGACTTGAGTAGCTCAAGCAGCTGGTCTAGTGGACTAAATTTCCAACCTTCGATACTCATCCCAAGTACCCCAGCTGACTCAAAAACCCGTTCAGATCCTCAAGCGTAGTTTCGCGTTGCTTCTCAAGTTGCTGACTGCTGACCGCATATTTATTCCAAAGATTTTCAACCCCCTGAATCATAAACCTTTTTTCCGTGTTGATATAGCGATCCAGCTCCCTTTCAGCTATATCATAGAGCTTCTTTAAAATCAGCCGCCTACACTCTTCAGCGGTTATCTCTCCGCCGATAACCTCAAGCAGCCGATCAGTCTTTTCAATTCTCAATACCAATGCGGCTTTATCTTTCGTCAAAGCATTGATTTTCTTCTTGTCAGCTTTATCCTTTGGCTCCAATCGGCTGATTTCAACTTCAACCTGTCTGATAAATCGTTGGTTTTCAGCCTTAAATCCATCACCACCAAGCCGCTTAAGTTGCAGCTTCAACTCCAGTTCGGCAGCCTTGGTCTTCAGCTCCAGCTTTGTCTCCTTAATCGCTTTTTCACTTTTCATGATAGCGGTATCCTGATCTTTCAGGGCTTTCAGTTCACGCTTTGCGGAGCTGCTGACACCTCCCTTCAGGTCGGCGATGAGTTCCTTTAACGCTTTTTTGATAACCGCAGCAGTAACCTTCTCGTCCTCATCCGGCTCATAAGAGGCAACCTCCTGCGCGGCTTCCACAGCTTCGGCGAGTTCACTCTGAAGCTCACCGATTTTCGCATCAAGTAATTCTATGGATTCGGCTTCCGCTTGGAAGAACTCCTCCACCAGATACGCATCGGGGACCAGGGTGTGATGCCACCCCGTCGAAACAATTGTTTTTAGATCATAGCGGATCTGCTGCCACCAGTTAACAAACACACCTGCGCTTTTAAATTCATCCAGTACACCAAGAGGAATCAGATTTGCCTTAAGCGTTGTCAGCAGTTCATGGCGCACATCCGGCAACTTCCGGCTCTCTGCTCTGCCGTTGTTTGCATTTTCGAGCTGCGCAAAGTCGTTACGGGCAACACCCCACCACTCCACCAGAATATCACGATGTGTTTGAAGAGTGCGCTTAACAGCTTCGTCAGCTTCAATAATACCCTTAATATCTGATTTTTCTTTAACACTGTCATTGAACGACAGATATTTCAGCCGTTCCGGCCTGAAAAGATTTTTCGATTCAAATCCAAACTTTGAACAGTTGCTATCCAATTGCTTGACTTCACTTGCGGGAATGCCGCCGACAAGATGGGCCTGTACGTCTTCAGGTTCCGGATCAGGTGTGTTATCCACATAACGTCGGATGTTCAGGTTGTAATCATGTTTTCCAATAATCTCACTCTTATCTACCAAACGGCTATATTTGGGGATCACCCGCTTATGGCTGAAAGCAAAATCAATCTTTTCAATATCTTCAGGTCGCAGTTTATTCTGGTTTTTACCTTCAGCATACTCACGGTCAGCATTGATAAACAGAATCTTATCCCTTAACTCATCCGGTTTATTCTTGTTGCAGACCAGCACACAGGCGGGGATACCGGTGCCATAGAAGAGACCTTGAGGCAGGCTGATGATTGCTTCAATCACATCGTCGTTGATAAATATTTCACGGATCAGCTTCTCCTTCCCGCCTCGGAAAAGCACACCATGGGGCATGACAGTTGCCATCTGCCCATCAGTTTTAAGACTGGCAAGCATGTGCTGAACAAACATCAGATCCGCTTTTTTCCCCGTTTCAGGGCACCACTCCTGGAAACGATGCGAAAACTTCATATTCGCCCGACTGTAGTTCTGTGAGAATGGAGGGTTGGCCAGCACCCTGTCAAACCTCCTTATCTGACCGTTTTCCAATATAAGCGGGTTCTCCAAGGTATCACCGTTTTCAATGGTAAAACGGCTGATGTTGTGAAGGATCATATTCATGTTACAAATAGCCCAGACAGTACCGTTGGAATCCTGACCGTAGAGCGCTAGGTCGTTTGGATCCTGCCCCTGCTCTTCAACGTATTGGTGCGCCTGAATAAGGAAGCCACCGGAACCCGCAGTGGGATCATAGATAGTATTGCCCGCCTCTGGTTTGATTAGTTGGATCAAAAGGCGAACGACTTCGCCCGGTGTATAAAACTCACCGCCTTTTTTACCGGCGCTATCGGCAAAGTATTTGATCAGGTATTCATAAGCCGCTCCCAGCAGGTCAGGAAACTCAAAATTGTCATTCACCAGAACAAAACCCGGCTTATTAAAGTGATCCAGCAGATCCTTCCACTTTTGATCTGGAATTTTTGACTTTCCCTTGATCTCATTGAACTTTATGTTGTTCTTTAAAACCCCTGCCAGGGAATCATTCTCATCTTCAATTGCGCCGATGGCTTTATTCAGCATACTGCCGATATCATGTTTCAAATCTTTAAGAGCAGGAACTGTATCGCCGTTTTCATCAATCCAGGGCTCATGCCAACGAGCGCGTTTTGGGACATAAAAAGTATCCCCGTAAGAACTTTTTTCCTCTATGATCTTTTCATATTCTTCAGGAGCCAAGTCACAAAGATGAGCGTAAGTGTTTTTAACTTTTTCGCGTTTGACATCAAACTCATCCGAAAGCCGCTTAATAAACAGCATCCCGAAGATGAACTCTTTAAATTCGGAGGCATCCATCTTGCCCCGCAATATATCGGCTGCTTTTAGCAGGAATGATTCAAGCTGTGAGAGAGTAATTTTTTCATTGGCCATTCAAAATATCCCCAGAGATAGACTAAATAAAATCAATATTGAGATGATAAACTAAACGTAGAACAAAGGGAATAGCAAAGATTAGATGGCGCACTTTTTCGCCAGAACACTTCATCCATAAAAGCTCGGGCTCAATGTACTTTTTCATCACCGATCTGAACAAAAATCGGACCGGATTCGGTGAGTAGTTCTCGTGCAACGGTTAGGCGGTCTCGGAGATAGGTCAAGTAGGAGTGGACACCATCGCGCCAGATATCACGAAAAACTTTAACCTTCTGGTTATGTGGTCAGCCTTGCCATCCCTGACATCGCGGCTGGTAGTTGACTACTGGAGATTGGAGTTAAACTTGATGCCATAGGGTGGATCAAAGTAGATGCACTGCACCTTGCCACGCAGGGCTTCACGCTCGGCGAGTGAGGCCATCACCTGCAATGAGTCGCCCAATATCATGCGGTTGGACCAGTTCTGGTCGTGGGCATAGAACTCGGTTTTGTCGGCACCCTCGGGGATGCCGTTGAAATCTCCAAAAAGATCCATCTGAAGCTCATCTGCTTTGGGGGCGCTATCAGCGGTCATCTTTTTGAGGGCATCGATCAGCACCTTTGGGGAAACAGGGTCAGCCCTTGATTTAGTTGCTATTCAATCAACTCCTGTCGCAAAAAACAAGAAATCTAAACGACCATCTTTATAAGTCGTTGATCGAAAGCAACTAATTAGCTTTTTTCAAAAGCACCAACTTCTTATAAATTTTATCTGCAAGCAAAATGCTTGCACTACTTCAGCTTCTTCCCCCAAACGCGCAGCGTTTGTTGACTAAACCAGCGGTGCATATCACACAACTTTTCAATGAGTGAGATAACATTTGCATATCACGTAGGCTCAGTTTGGTTCCGGCTCCGCTGGTTTAGAACTTTACCCGTCATAATTTCTTTCTTTGCTCATTTAACCTTGTTTCGCAACGCATGAGTAAATCTTCCCACTTCTTAGTTTCGGCAAGGAGTTTACGGTAGCGTGAGAGCTGTCGGCTTATGGCTGACCCGCTCCCAGCATTCAGAAAATCAGCCATTTCCCGTTGGGTTAGTCCTGCATATTTAATAAGAAAACTGGCGGCTAATTCTTAGATTACGGCGATCAGTGCTTGTCTTCTATTTGTCATACGCGGCTTGGTTGGTCGACGTAATCCACTCTTTTTTCCTGTTTTTTACGCTAGTATTGTAATCTTGTTGCCAGACATTAGACAAGAATAATTAAAAACTCCACGGATTGAGCAGATCAACGCCTAGATTTTCAAAGTCCGATATGTTGCGCGTCACAAGCGTCATGCCATTAACAGTTGCAGTTGCAGCGATCAAACCATCCACGATTGGAAGCGAAGAGCCAACTCTTTGCCGAGCAGCGCGCAGTGATCCCCACCGCTCAAAGGCAGGCAGCGTAACGTCAATAATATGCCCCACGTAACTCAGGCAGATTTTTTCATACCATGTGCGCAGTACCGTCTTTTGCCTACCTTCGGGAAGCAGTTCAATGCCGTAACGCAGCTCACCAAGGGTGACTGTACAAAGATACAACATATCGTCATCGCAGGCTTCAAACCAGGCGCTAACACCTGCATCTGGTTGTTGTTTGCGTAACTCTGAGATAACACAGGTATCCAGAAGAAAACTCACAGTATTACCTCCCGTCCCCCATCGCGCTGCCGCTCCAAATCCAACTCAACGTCTTTACAAGGACTCCCGCTAAGAACATCCTTGCGGCTCAGTGATTTTTTCGTTAACCGCTCAAAAGATTTGGCTCCAACAACATAAACCGTCGGCACTCCGTTGCGTGTTACCAGCTGCGGTTCGCCCGCCTCCGCCCTTTTTACCACACTGCTGAACTTGGCCTTGGCTTCCTGAAGCTGCCAATTAGAATGCGAACGACTTTCAATTGAATTCATGGCTTGTACTCCTTTTCCGTTATACTGTACCTCAATCTGACCAGTCTGTCCAGTCAGAACAAGGTAATTTTGTCCTGCCTGCTAATCTTTGGCGGTCACCAAGGTAATCCATTATGAAGAGAAACGCTTTTTTCACCAGGTCAAGCTGTGTGTAAGAGGTTAAGGAGCTCTTCCCGGATTTTAACTATGGAAACAATCGAACGTTCCAGTGAATTAAGAAACTCCAATCCCACGCCCTGCTACTGTTCATACCAGTCAACATCCAACCTGATTTCTTCTCGTGACGCTAAATTGTAATATGAAATGCGACAACACATTGGACAAAAAAATGTCCCATACAACAATACCCCTCAACAAAATCCTTCAAAAACTGGAGAAAGGAAAAGCCAAATGGAACAACTGAATATTAGCAAAATTTGGTTGTTATCCTGTCTAATTTTTTTCACCGATCGGCAAGACTTGCGAGCTGGGGTGCATTTCAAAGTGCGACGCAGGTGTAGTAGTCGCTCTATGAGCGACACCGATCGGCTCGGCTTGCAAGCCGCGGTCTTATAGTGCCCGTCCCTATCGGGCCTCGCCAAATTTGCTTAATTAAGTGCCATTCGGACTATATACGAGATGTTGATAATGGCACTCTGAAAGAGAAGAGTAAACGCAAAAAGAGAGGAGATCAGCAAGTACACAAACAAGGCAATACGGCAGATTGAGGAGTGGATAAATAACTATCCACGCCGAATTATCAACTTTTCATCTGCCAGGGACATATTCGAAGGAGAAGTGGAGAGCTGTCAAGCATAATGAAGTTTGTCGCATTTAACGTTGCAATCCAGCCAGTTTTGGTTCTTTTTTGGTCAAGCATTTGAAAGTTAAGACGCTTACAGAATTACTTCCTCTTCGCCTTCTTATCAATATCCCGCGCACTCTTCATAAACAGATGTACAGGGGGCTGTTTCTGGTCGCCAGTGCCAGCTCCTGCTGAGGGGCGGATATAGACAGGCGGCTGGCCGGGTTTGCTGACGCTATAACCACCACCAGCGGCAGGGCGCACGTATGTCGGCGCTTTACCCGGCTCACTGACAGAGTAACCGCCGCCTGCCATGGGCCTGCTGTATGTGGGTGGCTGACCTGGCTTACTTATCGTATGCCCGCCGCCAGGTGATGGCCGGATGTATTCAGGTGGCTGGCCGGGCTTACTGACGCTGTAACCACCACCCGCCATGGGGTTCACGTATGTCGGGGGTTTGCCGGGAGTTGTGATTGTATAGCCTCCACCAGCGCCCTGATTTACATAGACTGGCTGCTTCCCTGGCTTCTGCACTGTATAAGACTGAGCCTGCGCCAGACAACAGCCCTGCAGGCCGAGTGCGATAATCATTTTATAGTTCATTTTCGCCTTCCTTTCAGAGATGCCTTGTCAGCATCTTCAAATAATCTAAAGGTCACTTGTATAAAGTCATTTAAACACATAACTAATCAATAACTTCACTTATGAATTAAGAATCTCATATTTTGATGTTTTTAACAACTTTTTTTTTACCTCACCCAAGCTGGTGCATATTACCGGATAACCTTCAAAATCATTATTGTCCAGTCCACCGCATAGCGGAGGACATACTTGTTCAAACAAAAATTATGAAATCCGATGACAAGACTTTGGCGAACAAACACCGAGCATTCGCTAATTGCTTCACAGAAGCAACCCTACACCCCTTGGCGCGCATTTCACGAACTGGATCGCAATCCTAATCAAGCTTTGTCCGACGATGCTGCAGCAATTCTAATTATGACCGCGCACCTGTTCAGAAGACACGCTTTAGCGTGTCTTCGGCCATAATTAGAATTGCTGGTTTTAACATACGCGTTATTGACGTTATCTGCTAAATTTGATATAAAATTCAGTCATTGCAGAGATGTTGATTTAGTTGTCAGAGATATCAAAAATAGAGCAGATTTTTTTGACACACTAAATTAATTGATGCCAGCACACCCCCTTCGTCTATCGGCTAGGACATCGGGTTTTCATCCCGGAAAGAGGGGTTCGACTCCCCTAGGGGGTGCCATTTCATTAAGGCGCTATAGCAAGATTCTTGGAATCGTGCAGAGAGCACCAAATTCAATGCTATGGTCCGATAATAAGGCGGATGACGGCAAAGTCATAGAACTCACATTTACTAATTGATTTAACTTTGGGCAATGCCAGTTGCTTTCTTTTTGGTCAGCAGATCTATGTGAGTGAAGGTGTTCACATCAAAGAGTCCTTTGTCGGTGAGTTTCAGCTCAGGGATTACTGGCAGGGCCATGAATGAGAGTGCCATGAACGGTGCTTTTAGCGGAGAACCCAGCATTTTCGCCAGGCGATCACAGTCGGAGTACTGCCGCGCCACCGCTTCAATCGGTTCGGGCGAGATCAACCCAGCCAGCGGCAGAGGCAGTACGGCAATCACTCTGGCGTTGTCGCTGGTCACCGACAAGCCTCCCTGATGCGCGATGACCTCGTTGATGGCAGTGATAATCGCAACATCGGAGGTGCCGGCCGCGATAATATTGTGTGAGTCATGCGCCACGCTGGAGGCGATAGCACCGCGTTTAATGCCCAAGCCTGTGATAAAGGCCATTGCGGGTTTGGAGGGGTGGTAGCGATTATAAACAACCAGTTTGATGATGTCGTTTTCGATGTCGTTTACAATTAAACCATCCTCTACTTTAGGGTCAGCAACCAGACAGTTGGTGATAAGGGTGCCCTCATTGACCTTGATCACATTGATCCGGTACCCTTTTTTAGAGGGTATTTGAAGTGCTTTCCAGGATATAGGCAAGGCATGGAAATTGTTTTTAATTTCCGGTATTCCAAGAGGAAGGGCTGAAATTCTATTTTTAACAACACATTCGCCCTTCATCCATACCTCCAGCGGGCGGAAGGTGTTGAAATTATCCACCAGTATAAAATCTGCTGGGTCGTCTAACTGCAACAGGCCGACCGGAAGCTTGTAGTGTTGAACTGGGTTGACGCATGCGGCCTGAATAATGGAGTGGATTGAGATACCCTTTCTATACGCGGTGGCGGCCATTGTGTTGATATGGCCGTTGAGCAGATCATCGGGGTGCTTGTCGTCACTGCAGAACATGCAGCTTTCAGGGTGGCGCGCAATCAGCGGCAGCAGGTGTTCGTAGTGCGCCGCCGCTGACCCATGGCGCAGCATGATGGTCATGCCGTTATTGATTTTTTCCGCAGCTTCGGCGAAGCTGAGGCTTTCATGATCAGTGGTGACACCCGCGGCGATATATTTTTTGAGTTCTTCCCCAGATAAACCAGGAGCGTGTCCATCGATGGGTTTATTCAGGTCGCGCGCGGCTTGCAGTTTTTCAAGCACACCCGGCGCACCTCGGATTACCCCGGGAAAGTCCATCATCTCCGCCAGATGCGTGATCTCACGCATTTTCAGCAGTGTGCGGATATCCTCAATATCCAGCTCCGCACCAGCGGTTTCGAAAGGGGTGGAGGGCACACAGGAGGGTGCTCCAAAGCCAAAGACAAATGGTGTTTGTTTTGCCATCCGAATCATCAGCCTGACGCCCTCGATGCCGAGCACATTGGCGATCTCGTGGGGATCGGCGACAGCGGCGATGGTGCCATGTCGACTGGCCGCATTGGCGAACGCGGCCGGCGTCAGCATAGAGCTTTCAATATGCACATGCGCGTCAACAAAACCGGGGATAATAAACACCGGATCCGGGTTGTTGTCGGGAATGATCTCTGAGATCCTTCCGTTTTTAGAGATAAAAACTATGGCCCCGTAGCTGATCTTGCGAATGGGATCAAATAGCGTACCAGAAACTGATTTTTTCATGATGGTAGCATATTATAGTATGTTGGTGATGTCAACTGCTTTTACATCTTCAAGGGAACTAAGGGCGTATTTGTGGATTGGTGCATATTACCGGATAACCTTCAAAATCATTGTTGTCCACCGCATAGCGGAGGACATACTTATATTGCAAATAAAGTAAATCCGCCGTTACACGGTGGATTATTGCGCGCAACATAATCGCAGATGCGCCCGGGAACTAATGACATCGAAATGAAAAATGAATAGCCATGCAAGGCTAAAAAAGCGGGCTGGTGTCCGCTTTTTTTGTTTTTGCAAGGGTTACTTGGAATAAATCTTCCGTTCGTGATAGTGGTTGTGCAGCAGCTCGTGCGCTTTTTCACTGAGCGGCGCTCCCAAAAATTCAGAGTATATCTTTTGAACTTGTGGGTTTTGGTGCGACATACGAACCACTGATTTCTCATCATCGGTGTAAATGCCTCTGGTGCGGGCGTAGCGAACTACGTCGGTGACCCCTAAAGGTTGACCGCCGCCGCTGATGCAGCCGCCGCGGCAGGCCATCACCTCAATGAAGTCGTAGCGCGGCTTCACACCTCTTTTGCGGTCTACCCGGATGGCGTTCAGCACCTGCTCCACATTGCCCATCTCATGCGCGACAGCAACTTTGACCTTGAGACCTTTGATATCAATCTCAGCTTCTTTCACGCCTTTCATGCCGCGGACTGCTTCAAACTCAATCGAGGGCGGCTGCGCGTCGCCGGTGATCAGGCAGTAAGCTGTTCGCAGAGCGGCCTCCATTACACCCCCGGTAACGCCAAAGATCGTGCCGGCGCCGCTATACTCACCGAGAATTGAATCGGGTTCTTCATCCTTAAGCTGTGCGAAGTCAATGCCGGCGCTCTTGAACATGCGGGCCAGTTCGCGTGTTGTGATTACCACATCAATATCCTGATATCCACTGGAGAACATATCGTCGCTGCGAGTGATTTCATACTTCTTGGCGGTGCATGGCATCACTGAGACCATGTAGATTTTAGCAGGGTCAATGCCCATCTTTTTGGCGTAATATGTTTTGGCCATCACTCCCAGCATCTGCTGAGGTGATTTGGCGGAGGAGAAGTTGTCAATGAAATCGCTGGCATATTTCTCCATCCAGTCGGTCCAGGCCGGGCAGCAAGAGGTGATCAATGGCAGGGTGCCGCCTTTGGTGAAGCGCTCGACAAACTCCGAGCCCTCTTCCATGATGGTCAGGTCTGCGCTGAAGTTGGTGTCGAAAACCGCCTTGAAGCCTAAGCGGCGCAGGCCGGCATAGGTTGCGCCAGTCATGATTTCGCCGGGCTGCTTGCCAAAGGCCTCGCCGATTGCGACACGCACGGCCGGCGCGATCTGAACCACGCAGAACTTCTCTTCGTCGCAGAGCGCATTCCAGACCAGTCGGGTGTGGTCATGTTCATAGATGGCGCCCACCGGGCAGTGCGCTGAGCATTGCCCGCATTTGATGCAAGGCGAGTCGTTCAGCGAAACATCCGCGGCGGGAGCGATGCGGGTGTTCTCGCCGCGTCCGATAAACTCCAGCGCCCAGACATTTTGCATCTGCTGACAGACCAATACGCAGCGTCCGCACTTGATGCACTTTTCGGGGTTGAGAACAATCGCCGGGGTTGATTTATCAATCGGGATTGTAGGTACGTCGGGTGGAAAGGGATTTTCGCGTATGCCAAAGTCAGCAGCGAGGCTCTGCAGTTCACAGTTTCCGTTGCGCGGACATTGCAGGCAGTCATTCGGGTGGTTGGCCAGCATCAATTCTAGAACTGTGCGGCGCACACGGACAATATCCGAATCATGCGTTTTAATTTTCATGCCCGGCGCGACTGCGGTGCAACAGGCGCGCAGCAGCTTGGGTGACCCTTCGGTGCGTACCACACAGATACCGCAAGCCGCCCAGGGCTTGAGGTCCGGATGATAGCAAAGGGTGGGGATCTTAATCTGCACCGCCTTAGCGGCCTGCAGAATCGTGGTTCCCGCCGGAACTTCAACGGGGATGTTGTTAATTTCAATATGTATCATAGACATGATAAAAACCTTTCCGGATTAGGAGCGTAAAACAGCGTGGAATTTACAGACATCATAGCATTGACCGCACTTGATACATGCTGCCGTGTCGATGACGTGTGTCTGCCTTCTTTCGCCGGTGATCGCATTCACCGGGCAGACACGCGCGCAGGCTGTGCAACCAACGCAGTTGTCAACGCTGATGGAGTACAGGAGCAGGTTTTTACACTTGCCTGCCCGACATTTTTTCTCATCAATATGCTCAATGTACTCATCCATGAAGTATTTCAGGCTGGACAGAATTGGATTGGGCGCGGTTTGCCCCAGTCCACAGAGCGAGGCGCGGCCCATAGCCAGGCTGATCTCCTTCATGTTCTCAATGTCGTCCGCAGTGCCGGTGCCGTCGCATATCTTATGCAGATAGTTGAGCAGTTTGCGTCCGCCAATTCGGCAGGGCGCGCACTTGCCGCAGGATTCATCGACTGTGAAATCGAGATAGAACTTGGTCACATCCGGGATGCAGTCGTCTTCATCCATGACGATCAAACCGCCTGACCCCATAATCGAGCCGATGCGGGTGAGACTTTCGTAGTCGATCGGGGTGTCGAGGAACTGCGGTGGAATCATACCGCCCGAGGGTCCGCCGGTCTGTGCGGCTTTAAATTCTTTGCCATCCTTAATGCCGCCGCCGATATCGAAGATAATCTCCCGTAAGGTTGTGCCCATAGGCACCTCAATCAACCCGGAGTTGTTGATCTTTCCGGTCAATGCGAAAACCTTGGTGCCTTTGGTGGTTTCAGTGCCGATCTTGCTGAACCAGTCCGCTCCTTTGAGAAGGATCACCGGAATGTTGGCCAGTGTCTCAACATTGTTGATCACCGTGGGACAGCCCCAGAGTCCTTTGACGGCAGGGAAGGGCGGGCGCGGGGAAGGCATACCGCGGTTGCCCTCAATTGAGGCCAACAGCGCTGTTTCCTCGCCGCATACAAAAGCGCCAGCTCCCAGGCGCAGCTCAATGTTGAACGAGAAATCAGAGCCAAGGATTTTTTCGCCCAGCAGCCCATATTCAGTGGCTTGCGCAATGGCGTTTTCCAGGCGTTTGATTGCCAGCGGATACTCGGCGCGGATATAAACATAGCCTTGCGAGGCTCCGATGGCATAGCCGGCGATCGCCATGGCCTCCAGAATGGAGTGCGGGTCACCTTCAAGGGTTGAACGATCCATGTAAGCACCGGGGTCACCCTCATCCGCATTGCAGACCATGTACTTCTGGCCCGCTGGCTGAGTTGCGGCAAATGACCATTTGACACCCGTCGGGAAACCCGCGCCGCCGCGTCCGCGCAGCCCTGAGAGGCGCAGTTCTTTGATCACATCGTTGGGCGACATCTCGAAGAGTACTTTCTCCATGGCTTTGTAGCCATCCCGTGCAATGTACTCATCGATTTTATCAGGATCAATCACACCGCAGTTACGCAGTACAATCCGGAATTGCTTCTGGTAAAAATCAAGCCCGTCAACACCGACGTTGGTCTGGCTCTGACGCTTGTCATACAGTAGCCGCTCTACAACGCGGCCTTTGACAATGTGCTCGGTGACGATCTCGCTGGCATCCTCGGGCCGCACTTCAACGTAGAATGTGTCCTGTGGTAAAATTTTGACAATCGGCCCCTTTTCACAGAACCCCAGGCAGCCTGTGCGCACCACCTGCACCTCTTGCAGCAGACCGTTGTTTTCCACCTCTCTGTTAAGCGCCTCGACCAACGCGATGCCCTTGTTGGACTCGCAGGCGGTCCCGCCGCAAACTAAGATATATTGCTTGTATGCCATGGTTACTTTTCCTTTAATTAGCGAATAATGTCCATTGCGGGTTTATCACAAATGTGGTTATCCAGCATCTTTTTATTCATGATGTGTTTGACAATAATCTGCCGCCCGAGATCAGCATCCACCCGGCCATAAATAATAGCGGGCATGTCCTGAACCACCACCTCCACGGTGGGCTCTGAGTGACATAAGCCCATGCACCCGGTCTGACGCACCAGCACGTTGCTGATGTTACGGTCATTCAGTTCTTCAATGATCGCGTTAAAAGTATCTTTGGCCCCAGCGGCAATACCACAAGTTCCCATGCCCACAATGATCTGCGCCTCTTTGTTAGTGGGATCACGCATATCCATTGATTTTTGTTTTGTAACACGCAGTTTGCGTAGATCTTCAAGTGTCAGCTTAGCCATAATATCTCCTTTATTGTGCCAGGTCTTCTTCCTGGGATTGTAAAAAATCTCTCACCAGTTTGAAATTTGCGCTCTCCTGCAGGTTGCCCAGAGTTTCGACCAGTTCAGCACGTGATATCTGGTACTGATCGTTAGCCGTCGTCCGTCTGAATTCCAGGTTGAACTCCGCATCAAAGGTCATTAATCCAACGACCGTCAAGGGTAGGTCGCCCAGCGGCGGGGTGTCGATATGCGCCGCATCAAATGTGAAACTCACAACCGTGCCTTGGCCAGGTGTTGACTCAATCTCAACACTCCCATTAACAGCCTCCGCAGTCTGGTAGAGCAGGGGCAGCCCCAGACCCACACGGCGGTGATCATGTTTGCCCGCTTCGCTGTAAAAAGGATCCAGCGCTTTACTCAATGTGGCACTACTCATGCCTTTGCCATTATCAGAGATCCTGATGCGAATAGCCTCCGCCCCTGTGTACACATCCAGCTGTATCAGTGACGACTCCGCCTCAATTGCATTTTGCACCAAGTCGGAGATATAATCACATACAGCCGCATGCATTGTTTTTACCGCTTTCTGATCTCTGCGATGATTCCGTGCAAGGCCTTTGTTTCAACCTTGCCGTAAACCTCGCCGTTAATAACCATCACAGGCGCCAAGCCGCAGCAGCCCACGCAACGCACCGCCTCAGTGGAGAACTCGCCGTCTGGGGTGACGGTGTTTAGCCCCACGCCCAGAATACCTTCCAGTTCGGCGATGATGTCCGCGCCGCCCTTAAGGTAACAGGCGGTTCCCAGACAAACCTGGATCTGATTGCGCCCAGGCTTTGTCAACTTGAAAAAATTGTAGAACGTGATCACGCCATATATTTTCGCCAGCGGCACATCAAGGTGATCAGCTACTTCAAATGCGATTTTTCGCGGAATGTACCCATAAAATTGCTGCACTCTATGCAGCACCATTATGAGGCTGCCAGGCACATGCCTCCATTCGGCAATAAAAGCGATTAGCTCCGGGGTCAAGGTTTCGGCACTTTCGGTCTTTGCATTTTCAGTCTTCAAGGTTATCTCCTCCTGTGCTTAAAATCGTTTGTTGCAGACAAACTGGCTTGTCTATAAAAATTGCAGAGAGTATCTCAAAATTGCAGACCAAAAGCAAAGGATAAACTGTAGAAATAAATTTTGCTATTGTATTTTGCGGGGGGGGTGTTACCATTATGACAATTTAGAGGTATTTTATGAAAAAGATGATTCTTGCTGGATTTCTGATGGCTGTTACTTCGGTATTTGCCCAAAACGAATACTCCGCCATTGATCTGCGCGATACGCTGTTAGCACGGAGTGCTGGAGTTGGCGAAAAAGTGCTTGAAGAACAAAAGTTAACTAAAAATTCAGGTTGGCGTGTGACCAGTCGAGTACATGGAAAAACTCCCGACCGTGACAAAATAATTGCCAATTGCACTAATTCCTTCTCTGAAAATGGAGTGACAATATCTATCTCGGCGGGCATTAATGAATTTCTTAATGCGAGAGGCACACCTTACATGGTAAGTAGTGGAGTTGAGAAAATTATCATTATCCCTAAAGATGCAACCGGAAAAACCTTGAAAGTTGATTTTGATTTCAAGGTTTCCGGGCAGACCACGAGCTTTATTATCTTTTTGGGAAACGGAAAAAATAATACGATAAGAGGCTTAAATGCGGTAATTCCTCCTGGTGCGGAGAAAGCTGTGGTTATTTTAAGGATTGAAGGCGCACGCAAGCTCCATATATCGAAGGTAAAGGTATCTATTGTTGATTCATCGACCGGGGAATATGATGTCCTGCAGTTTCCACACGGTTTTCTTGATGCTAAATTCTATTTGCCGGAAAAAGATGCGATGCCGGTAAGCTTTATGACCAAACGTGGCGAAGCGCGTTACCCCAAAAACGTTTTCCTATGCTTAAAGCTTCCCGAAGGTTATCGTTTAGTTGGCACAGATCAGATTATGCCTGTAGACAAAGTTGAGAACGGAGTTTACAGGTTAAATTATTCAAAGGCCATCAGCTCCACTATAACCATTAATAAGTTTTGCGTCTGGCGCATGTATTCGGTATTTATCGCTTCGGATCTGTCGCCCGGAGAAAAATATTCTCCGATGCTCTATTGGCTTGAAGTCGGAGGGGAAGAGGGAGAGACCAAAACGCTTATGCTCAGAACTGTAAAGCAGGAATACGGCAAAGCCCCGCGTCATTTCTTGACGGGTTACAGCCAACCAAGCGCTATGTACTATGATGCTCCCTTGGCGGAAGATTTTGTAACACTTCTCAAAGATTCCGGATTCAATCTGTTTGGGTCAGGAGTTTCGCCCGAATTGCGCGAAGTGCTTAAAAGGAATAATTTTACAATCCTGGGTTCTCTCTGGCCAGTGCGTGACGGCCATGTCAAAGGCGAAGGAGCCCCTTTTATTGGCATTGACGGCGAGAAACACAGAGATGTAATGTGTCCAATTGAGGTTTACCGTAAAGGTGAATATTTTCTGAATAACACCCAGAAGAAGCTTTCAGAGAGTATGGCGACATCAGATCACAATACAACCAACTGGGAAGCTTACAGCCTTGATTATAAAGGATGTTTCTGTGAGAACTGCTTAAAAGAATTTTCGAAGTTTGCTAAGATTCCAGAAAGTGAGTTGCGCAAAGTTTGGCCGCGCGATGTTATCGAGAAATACCATGACCAGTGGGTTGACTTCCGCTCTTGGCAGCATGGTCAGCTTTGTAAAGTTATTGAGGAAACTGTTAACGCCGCCGGACGCGCGGCAGGCAAAGAATCACATTTCATACCAATGTGTTCAGTGGCGGGGTTTAATGAAACATCAAAATTCAACCTGCAATATCATCCCAAAGACTATCTGCAATATCTTTCTCTGGTTAACGTTTGGGGTCCATATCTACATTCCGCTGGGCATTATCGGCTTTACACCTATAGTTCAGGACGTTACCTTCAACATTATTTCGGCGTCAGAAATGTCATGGACTATGTCAAAAAATACAGTTACGGTCGTGATGTCAAGGTGACAGGGTTACCGTACGGCAGTCACGGCGGCAATGTTAATCCACCCGAAGCCGTAGCTCTGGAAACTATTGACAACTTTATCGTCGGCTATGTTGGTTCCAATATCTATTGGATGTTTTTTGATTATCGCTATTGGAGTAAAATGGCGGAAGCAAATAACATGATTGCAACTTACGAAGACATGGTTAACAAATGGGATAAAACAGATAAATTTAAGACAGAGATAGTTTCCGAAACCATTGCTCCCCGCCATTGGAGTTCACGTATTGCATCTTATGCAGTTTTTCCGAAGTTGAAAGATGCAACCTCCGTAGTTCAAACCGTCGGTTGGCATAATGGTAAAAAAAATCTGCTTGCCATTGGTAATTTTTGGGAAATCGGCGATGTTTTTGTCAAGTTGTCTGTTCCTGGAATCTCCGGCGATTATGTTATCAATCAGCCACATTCAAAAAAATATATGCGCGTTAAGGGAAAGGAATTATCAAATGGGATTATTCTGCATCTGCCGCCATTAAAGTGGGACTTCTTTCTGATTGAACCATATGACAAAGGACAAAATTACGGCGAAGAATTCACCGTGCAATCTGTTGAAAAATTATTCCAGGGAAAAACATCGTTCCTCAAAAAACAGATGGAATATGAAAACAAACTATTTGATGAATTTCAAAAAGCAACTAGTTTTGAAGACTTTAATTTTGATGCCACCCCGGAAATCACGACCGGCAAAGTCAGCCTCAAGGAATACAAAGTCAACGGTAAACAAGCGTTGGGAATAACAGCGCCAGATTACCAAATCATCATGGAACCAGCTAATGGCGGCAACCTTAAATCATGGAAAATTGATGGCCACGAAATTGCTGGTGATTCTTTCGGCCGGCTGGGCTTCTGGAAGCCTAACCGCCAAGTTGTTGATCAGCAGTGCCGGATTATGAAAATCTCTCCGGAAAAAGAGTGTCTGGATGTAATCCTGGAGCTACCGGATTTTCATGGTATGAAAATCATTATAACTTGGAGTTTTTATGAGGCTAAGGTCGTCCAGAGTGCCACTATAAGCAATAATGGGAAACACGACCTGGAACTCGCGCCGCGCTTCCATCACATGTTAGTTCATCTGAAGCGGCATGATGGCAGACAGGGGTCGTTCACTATTGGTAGCGAAGTCTTCGATATTGAACCCAAGCACCGAATGATTGAGAAATCAGAAAACCATGTGACTTTTTCATCACCATTCATACCATTTAAACTGATTTATCAAACTTCGTCGCCGCTTCATGGTTATTATATGTGGAATCATCCAGGAGCTGAAATTGGAACTTTTGAACCAAGCTTTAAACAGGATGACCTTCCTTTGAAATCGGGTGAAAGTCGCGCCTTTGCCCAATCTTGGAGCTGGATGAAGTAAGATACGGAGAAATTACAACGTGAAGAGTAGAGTCAGGCGCATGACTCTTGCCCACGGTGGTAGAAGAACAATTCAATAACACAAGGAGAATGGAGTTTATGATGGAACAAGGCAAATGGATAGTTGGACTGATGGCAATTGTCATGACGTTAGGGGCTGCGCAGGCTGAGCTAATTTTATTGGAACAAGGGAAAAGTCTGGCGCCGATTATTCTGGCCGCCGATGCAACGCCGGACACGCGCCGAGCGGCTGAAGAGCTGGCTAATTATTTTGAAAAGGTCGGCGGCGCTAAACCTACGATTGTAGCAGGATGCCCCGATCCAGTGCCGGCGCATGCGATCTGGGTTGGTCTGCAACCCGGGCTGACCGCATTGTTTCCTGAGACAACCTTGACGTTTCAGCATCCTGAAGAGATTCTGTTCGCCGCCAATCTGAATCATCTGGTCATTGCCGGCAGTGACCTTTTGATTGCCGGCAAACAAGTGGAGTTCGGCACGGCCAACGCGGTCTATACGTTTCTTCAGAACAAACTGGATGTCCGCTGGTTGTGGCCGGGACTGCTGGGTGAAGACTGTGTCCAGCGTGAGACCATCGCTTTCGCGCCGTTTGAATATCGCTACCACCCGCAGTTCCGCATGCGAAGATTCCGCGGAATAACGTCGCCGGTGCATGGGTGGAAGATCGCGCCTGAACTGTCGGACTGGGCGCGTTTCCATCGGGTTGGCTTTGGTTCTCTTCGGAGCAGCGCTTCAAGCACATCGTTCGCGCATTGGGGCAATCGCTATCGCGAGACGCATCCTGAGTATCTCGCGCTGCAGCCCGATGGCACGCGCGACCCGGTCAACAAGGAGGCGACTAAGGTATGCATGTCCAATCCGCAGGTTTGGACGCAGTGGCTGGACAATGTCACCGCTGTTATGCAAAAAGATCCGGTGGGCAATATATTCGCCGCGGCGCCGTCGGACGGTTATCACAGCGGCATTTGCGTGTGTGACGGGTGCCGGGCTTGGGATGTGCCGGAGGGTCCGATCTGGGGCCGCTATTATTGGCGTGGACTGAGCCAGGAGTATGTGGCGATGAGTGATCGCTACGCGACGTTTATCAACCATCTGGCACATGGGCTGAAGCAACGCTTCCCTGATCGGGATTTGTACGCTTACGATATAGCATATGGTCCCAACACGCCGGCGCCGCTGCGGACATCGATGGCGGACAATACTATCATCGGCTATGTGGGCTTTTTCCCTGTCGGAAATGTGGCGTCGCGTCAGCAACAGAAGGCGCAGTTCAAGGCCTGGTCAACTAAAGCGCCTCATCTGATGTATCGTCCCAACTACTGGTACTTTGGCGGCGGAATATGGGGAATACCCGAAGTGGCCCTTGCCGACACCATCGAGGATTATCGCTTCCTGGCGGAACACCACTGTATCGGGTTGGATATTGACACGTTCTTCGGACATTGGGCCACTCAGGGTCCACAGTATTACCTCCTGGCTCAATTGGCATGGAATCCGATGCAGGATGGCCAGGCGCTGCTTGCCGACTATTACCAGCGCGGTTTCGGCCCTGCCGCCGCTGAGATTGATCAGTATTGGAGGTTGATGGATGAGGCTCGGGCGGCGATCTTAAGTCATCCTAAGCACGGACAGGGCAGCCGATACCGACTGGCCATCGTGAACGTGGTGCGGGAGGTTTTCAGCGGCCAACGCCTGTCACAGGTGGAGCAGACACTTGACCGCGCCGCTACCGCCGCTGCAATCGGCGGGTCCGAAATCCACCAGCAACGGGTGGCGTTCATCAGGGCCGGTTTTGAGGTTGTCCGCAAGATGCTTGCCGCCGCCACACTGATGGATCGTGTGCGCGCGACAAAAGGCGCGGATACCGAAGCTGTGGCGTCAGTCATTAGCCTGTGGCAGGATATCCAGACGTTGACCGAACGCTTTCCTCACTCCGTGAATTACACGCGCCTTCGCACAATCATTGAAAAGAAAGTTTATATGGGAAATGTGCAGGATATCTTCGGTCCACCATCCGAGGCTTGGTTGGCGGCGGCCACCAACGCGCCGGCCAAGGCGGCGACTCCTGCCGTTACCACGCCGGCAGTCGCTCCGGCTACGAAGGCGCTGCCAAAATCCAAGGCTGGATTGCAACGTTAAATGCGCTAAAGGCTACACCGTGGCACGGCAGGATTTATAGGATTAAGATTGATTAACCGACATGTTTCGTTAGGGAAAACATGCCCTTCGGTTAAGGGTCTAGGTCCGCGCTGAGCGCGGAGTGGAGAGGTTGGTTTACGATAACGGCGACGATGCTGGTGGACGATTTATCGCATGATCCCAATCGTCCACCAACATCGCTTGCCACGCCGAACGGCTGGTAGGCGGGTCGCACAGCATCGTCGGCCGCAGCGGTAGGGCGCGGGTCGTGACCGCGCCCCACAAAAGACCTTGCAATGCAAGCGCAAACTTTGTCGTTAAATTCGTCGGAGTGGAATGAACGAACGCGTTGCGTTGTTTTTGAGGTGAAAAATAAGCGTCCACCGCATAGCGGCGGACATACTGAAAGCAACACAGTATATCCGCCGCTATGCGGTGGATGATTGCGAAACAAGCCGCAATAAGGCCCGACAAACAACTTTTTGGCTTGTTCTAATATTCAGCTGTTCCATGTGGCTTTCCCTTTTTCCAGTTTTTGAAGGATTTTGTTGAGGGGTATTGTTGCATGTGACATTTTTTTGCCCAATGTGTTGTCGCATTTCATATTACAATTTAGCATGAATTATGTGAAAAGATAATGGATAAGCATCGCTTGGCTGATTTCCTGAATGCTGGCAGCGGGTCAGCCATAAGCCGGCAGCTCTCGCGCTACCGTAAACTCCGTGCCGAAACTAAGAAATGGGAAGATTTACTCATGCGTTGCGAAACAAGGTTAAAAGAGAAAAGAACGGAATTATGACGAGTAAAGTTCTAAATCAAGGGCTGACCTCCGACTATAATGGATGACCCTGTTTCCTTCGGAACCGCGCATGTATTAAGCGGTGGTTAAACAAAGGAGAAATAAAAAAGTTTACGAGGCTTGGCGATAATAGAAATTGAGGATTTTTGCTAAGACGCATCTTGACTTACAAATCATATAATCTGATAATAATACTTTTGAGGAGGGTTGGATAAATGAATACAATGTCTTTAAGCGTGACTGAAGCAGCGAGAAATTTTTCGGAGTATGTTAACCGTGTGAATTACAAGGGTGATCGCTTTTTGCTAGTAAAAGGTGGTCGGGGTGTGGCTGAACTTAGACCTGTTCCCAAAGGGAGGCGGTTAAGTGAGTTGGCTGTTCTGTTTAAGAGTTCTTTGCGGTTAGACTCAGATGAGATCGACTCATTTGAGGTCGATCTTGATGCGGCCCGGGCGGAGATGAATGACGTGGAGGTACGTAATCCATGGGACTCCTGATCGACACCAATATCCTGATTGCCTGTGAAAGGGGCAAAGTGGACCTAGAGAAGATGGTTGTTGAACATGGCGATGATCTGATTTTCCTCTCTGTTATCTCCGCCAGCGAGCTGTTGCACGGAGTGCATCGCGCTATTGATGAAAAGATACGGATGAGGCGGCTGGCATTTGTAGAACGGGTATTGTATGGCATGGCGATTCTTGACATAGATCTCTCCACGGCCAGGATTCATTCAAAGTTGTGGAGTGACTTTGCTTCCGCTGGACAAATGATTGGTGCGCATGATCTGTGGCTGGCGGCATCGGCTTTAGCGAATAATTGCGTTTTTGTGACACGGAATGTGCGGGAGTTTGAACGTGTGCCCGGTTTACGACTGAAAATCTGGTGAATTAAGTATGAAGTGAGAAAGCGGTATTAGGTACGGAGTCTGGTCAAGCAAAGGTAGGTGCTGGTGTTCCAGGACAGGGAAGTGAAGGTTTTGCATGTAAGCGCTGTACAGAAATGATGAATTAGACAAGCCAACCAATCGCAGAAGGTGTTTTTAATGTTAACGTTGTAGTCAACAAATGTTGTATCGAATAAGAAATAAGCCTAAGCGATAGTGGTAAAGTCCTGCGGAAAGCGGTAAAATTGCGTTTACAGTTTTGCCTGATTCAGGAATACGCATCATTAAAATTTTTTAACCGACAATCAGCGGCGTACTCATTTTTTTATTAACGCATCCAGTTGTTTATCGGTTCCGAATACCAGCAGCTTGTCATCCGGCTGAATAATCTGATCTGCTTCGGGGACAATTACTGTTCGCGGAGCGGTAGGGTCTTTGGTCATGCGCCGCACACACAGCACTGTAATGCCAAATTTGTTACGTACCTGCGCATCTGCCAAAGATTTGTTATGCAGTGATTCAGGCACGTCTATCTCAGCAATATTAAAGCCATCCGATATCTCAAACAAATCAATTGAGCCACGCGAAAGCAAGGTGTGCGCCAGCCGTTGAGCGCGATCCCGGTTGGGATAAACCACGACATCAGCACCTACCCGGTAGAGAATTTTGCCGTGCATATCGGAGTTGGCCTTTGCGATCACATTCTTGACTTTCAGCTCTTTGCAGTTGACGGTGGCCATAACGCTTCCCTCAAGATTGCTGCCGATTGCCACCACAATGACATCGCAATCCTGAAAACCCGCATCCTCCAGAGTCCGAATGTTGGTGGCATCCCCTTCAACCGCTTTTGTGACAAATTGCGAAAACTCCTGGATCAGGGCATGGTTGTTGTCAATCATCAAAATTTCAGCTCCACGCTCAGCCAGGCTTTCAGCCAGCTCTGACCCAAAACGTCCCGCTCCAATGATTCCAATTCGTTTCATAAGTTTTCATTCCTTGGTTGTTCAAGCCTATTCACGCAAATCAGCCGACAACAATCGTTTCTTCCGGATAGCGGATCCTTTCGACCACATTTCGGCTGCCGATTAAAAGGGCAAGTGTCATAGGTCCGAGACGTCCGACAAACATACAGATCATAATAATGAATTGTCCCATGTTTGACAAGGTTGTGGTGCAATTGATTGAAAGTCCGACCGTTGCAAAAGCGGAAATTGTTTCAAAATAGAGATTTGAAGCCTCACCCGGTGTGCGGGGGCGTTCGGAGTAAAGAAGCGCACCGTATGCTAATAAGATACTTATTATGGAGAGTAGAAAGATTGCCAGCGCCTCCCGGACAACGTTTTCAGGGATGGCGCGTTGGAATATCACAGTCCGGTTGCGCCCCTTGCAGATCGCGCTGATTGTCATTAGCATGACAAAAAGCGTGGATGTTTTAATGCCGCCGGCCGTGGAACCGGGAGAGCCTCCAATAAACATCAGGATTAAAGTTGTAAAGCGGGTGGAGCCGTGGATTTCGGTCATTGGCAGGCAGTTAAATCCGGCTGTGCGGGGAGTCACAGAGTGAAAAAAAGCGCAGCTCAGTTTGTCGGTCAACTGGGGAATCGCATGGAGGGTATTGTCCCATTCCTGCATTAATATCAGAGCAGTGCCAACAATCAGTAGCACTGCCGTGGTGATCAGTACCACTCGGCTGTGCAGTGTCAGACGTCCGCAGGTCTTGAGGTTCTTATCCCAGAACCGAATGGTGGCAATATTGTACAGAACAAGAAAGCCCAACCCGCCGGCAATTATCAGCAGGGCGATGGTTGTCAAATATAAGGGGTTGTGCTGAAAATCGATCAGACTGTTAGTGTGCAGGGAGAAGCCGGCATTGCAGAAAGCGCTGACAGAGTGGAAGGCTGCATAATAAAGTGGGTTGCCAACATGAGCCCCCATCTGCGCGGCAACCTCCGGCGGCGGTGTTAGGTAGCAACGCCAAAGCAAGATTGTCCCAATGGCTTCAATAAAGAGCGTGAATCCAACTGTCAGCCGTAAAAGGGAGCCAAGACGGTCTACCGCATCGGTTCCGTAGGTGTTCATCAGAAGCGATTCATTTTGTAGCGAGAGGCGCTGCCCGACCATGACCAGCAGAAATGTGCCGATTGTCATGATACCAAGGCCGCCCAGCTGAATCAGCAGTAAAACAATAATCTGGCCGAACAAGGTCAGCTCACACCCAATATCGATCACACTTAGCCCTGTTACACAGGTTGCGCTTGTTGCGGTGAAAAAGGCGGTCAGCGGGGCTAATCCGCCCTGAGCAACCGTGGCGCAGGGCAGCATCAGGAGCAATGCGCCGATGATGATCGCAGAGAGGAAAACACCTGCAATAATCCAGCGGGCCGGGGTAATTCGAATCTCTTTTTTCATAGTTGAATTTCTATCATTTCTCACTGAGGGATAATTGTTAATATATCAAAATGCTGATAGTGGGGCAACTTTCAACATCATGGGATCAGTTCTAAACTACGAAATTCTCGAAATACACTAAAAAAGTTGTCAATCGAACGTTTATCGGGGTTTAGTGTAGTAGTCGCTCAGTCGCTCTATGAGCGACACATGCCGCTCATAGAGCGGCTACTACACCCGATGTTGGCCGACGATGCTGTGGCGACCCGCCTTCCAGTCGTTCGGCGTGGCAAGCGATGTTGGTGGACGATTAGGATCATGTGGGGGCTCATCCACCAGCATCGTCGCCGTTATCGTAAACCGAAGGCGCGTCCGACCTCTGTAGGTCCGGTTTCCAATCGGACCTACGTTGCTCCCGCACAAAAGGCGCGACATCTTTACTCGCTCACTCGCGCACTTCTCCACTCCGCGCTCCTGCGCGGATCTAGAGGCTTTCTAAGTCGCGATAAACTGCAAGCGTTGCGACGGCGGCTTTGTCCCATGTAAAACGCTGGATATGCTTCAGAATGTTGGCGCGGCTATCATCGTGCCAGCTCAGGGAGAGCATCGCAGTGTTGATGGCCTGCCGCCACTCGTGCTTGTCGGTTGGATGAACCAGCGTGGCAGCCTCACCGGTGATCTCAGTCAGTGAGGGAAGTGAGGAACAGATGACCGGAGTTCCGCAGGCCATGGCTTCAAGAATAGGAAGTCCGTTACCTGTGACTCTGTTGGGAAAGAGCAGGGCGTAGGCGGCGCAGTAAAGTGCGGGCATGTCCTTTTTTTCGATCTCGCCAGTTTGATGAACACGGGCGGTCATTTTTCGCTGCTTGATCAGCCGGGTTATGTTTGCGTTATGGCTTCCGTAGCCTGCAATGACCAGGGGGGCGGTTTCAGTGAAATCGGTGGCTTGGATTGCATCCAGAATGGTGGTCAGGTTGTGAATATCACTGTCGGCTTCGATGATCAGCATAAATTTATCAGGAAGGGTGTATTTGGCTTTGACCCTTTCCACGATCTCGAGATCCTGTGGTTTGAACTCAGGGGCGGTGCCGTAATGAATGATGGTGCTGCGGTTGCTGTGGAGACTGGTAGGATATGTCTTGAGAATATTGGCTGAGATCGCAATGATTTGAGAGACATTTCGGAGCTTATGTTGTGTTATCAATCGGAAAAATAACTTGCGTTTGAGTGTGTTCAGGTTGAGAGGCAGGGTAATAGGGCAGGCCTCGTGAATTGTGGCAACTGTTTTTGCCTTTCCGGAGCACGCTGAATACATATCAGCTGAGTGATAGATATCTGGTTTCAGCTCTTTGAACAGCTGCCGCACGGCCAATGCGCTTTTGAGGGTTCCTGGGCTGGCAGTGGTGTTGTGAAGCGACAGATTAGGGTGTTCAGTCAGGGCGGAATCTGAGTTGTTCTCTGCGGTAATGATGATATGCAGAGACTCATTGGGAGTGAGTTGCGCTGCGATAGCAGGAAGCAGAGCTTCACAATAGCGTTTTATCTCAGGAAAATGCGGTAAGGCTTTGCGTGCATCAATAAGATAGTTTTTGGCGATATCCATATTTGTCAGTTGACCGGGGTATTTTTTTTATGTTCAGTATTTTACAAAAGAAAGCAGACCATGGGACGCTACTTATTGGTCGCCTGTTTTTTTACCTGCCTCATTACCGCTTGCAGCGCGCTCCAGACAGAGCTTTTGAGTCGTCGTTGTTGCCCCTGCGCATCACTTTGGAAGCGTAGAATATATTTGGGATGAAAGGTAGGCATCACCGGGATGCCGTGATATTGTGTCCACCTGCCTTGCGGCGCTGTTGCCCCGCTTTGATTAAGGAAGAGCCCTTTGATCGCGTGTTCCCCCATTACGACAATTGTTTTGGGACGTATGATCCTGATTTGTTCTTCAAAAAAAGCGGAACAAGCCCGCATCTCATTTAACAAAGGGGCACGATCATTTTCCGGGCGGCACTTGCAGATATTAGTTAGGAAGATTTGCTCCCGCTGATAGCCCATGGCCTTGATCATCTGTGTCATCAGCTCGCCGGCCGGGCCACTGAATGTCTGGCCTGCTTGCTCATCCTCCTCATCCGGTGCTGGGCCGATAAACATGACATCCGGCGAGTTGGGGTTACCCTGACCTGGCAGGGCATTGATACGGCTTTGGCATAGTGGACACTCAGTGCAGCGGCGCACCTGTCCCGCGATTTCATCTAGCTCTCGTGCGCGTGCCGCAACATCCAGTGGCTTTGTGCTTTGCAGCACTGCCTTGGAGAGCGGCTCACGCCCCTCTGCTCGCTGTTGTGCTTTGGCTGATGTCACCGTTGCGCCGCCTTGGGATGCGGTTGCCACGACAGGAGCGGTCAGGTCTCTGACAACTTGCGGCTCAATCTCAACCGTGCGCTGGCCAAGCTCTTTCAGCACGTTGATGTGATCAATCAGATCATCGATGATGCAGGTGTAAGTGTTCATTGCAAGCTTCTTTGAAAAAAGTTTTTTATTAGGCCTTACTGCGGCTTGTTATGTAATTATCCACCGCATAGCGGCGGATATACTGTGCTCGCTTTTAGTATGTCCGCTGATGCGGTGGACGCCCATTTTTCACCTCTAAGATTTTTCACCTCAAAAACAGCGTAGCGCGTTCATTCCACTCTGACAAAAGGCGCGGCCTCTTCACGCTACAAGCTTCTAGCGAATCCATTGGGATTCATTGACTGCCAGCGCCAGGCATCCTCGCACATCTTGTTGAGGTCACGCTCTGCCTTCCAGTTTAACTCTGTGAGCGCCAGCGTGGGATCAGCCCAGCAGGCGGCGATATCGCCGGGGCGACGCGGTTTAATTGTATACGCCACCTTTTTGCCGGAGGCCTTTTCAAACGCGGTGATCACTTGCAGCACGCTGTAGCCATTGCCGGTTCCTAGATTATAGATGGCCAGGCCGGGATTTACGGCGAGTTTTTCAATGGCGCGCAGATGCCCGACCGCCAGGTCAACCACATGGAGGTAATCACGTACGCCTGTGCCATCGACCGTAGGGTAGTCGTTGCCAAAGACTGAGAGGCATTTCAATCGGCCAACTGCGACCTGAGCTACAAAGGGCAGCAGATTGTTGGGAATGCCGGCGGGATCTTCACCGATCAGGCCGCTTTCATGGGCGCCGATCGGGTTGAAGTAGCGTAACAGCACGATGTTCCACTGCGGGTCAGCGGTGTGTACATCGCGGAAGATCTGCTCCATCATCAGCTTGGACCAGCCATACGGGTTGGTCGCCCCCGGGGTTGGGAAGTCCTCACGGATCGGCATGGCATGCGGTTCGCCGTAAACAGTGGCGGAGGAACTGAAAACAATGTTTTTACAGTTATTCTCAGCCATCACCTCGCAGAGCGTAATGGTGCCAGTGATGTTGTTATGGTAGTACTTCAGCGGCTGCTGGGTGGATTCGCCGACTGCTTTCAGGGCGGCAAAGTGGATTACTGCGTCAAAGGGGCCGGACTCTTTGAAAACCTGCCGCAGCTCTGTCTTGTCGCATATATCCATCTTGAAAAACCGGATTTTCCTGCCAGTGATCTTTTGGATCCGATGGAGACTCTCCTCCACGCTGTTGCAGAGGTTGTCAACCACCACCACCTCATGGTTTGCCTGCAGCAGTTCCAGTGCGGTGTGACTGCCAATAAAGCCTGACCCGCCAGTAACGAGAATTTTCATAAACGCCTTTCCGTATATTGGTGTTTCAGCACTTGCTAGATTGAGAGATTCAACGGCCAAAGGCCAAACACTTTTTTTAATAGCCCTTAGTTTAGGCTTTGGCGCAGTCATAGTAAAGCGCAAAAAATACGTGTTGCAAAAAATACGTTGAAATCATCCGGCGTCTTTTGCTATGCTTTCCCGCATTAAGCACACCTTGTGAACTGTTACGCAGTATAAAGGAGTTTGAATCAAGGAGAGGTGGCAGAGTCCGGTTGAATGCACATGACTCGAAATCATGCATACCGCAAGGTATCGGGGGTTCGAATCCCTCCCTCTCCGCCATTGCGTTTGCGAAAGGCACGTCGTAATACTATCATTCATTTTCTTGTTTTTTCTGTACGTTTTTATCTCTCACAGAGGCACAGAGTAGGGTTCTCAGAGCTTTTCACCTGCGAATCTCCGCAAATCGATAAGAGTATTTCATCCCCACTTCCGTCTTCGCGCTTCGCGTCTACGCCGTGACAAGCCGTGGGGTCGCTAATCGCTTGAAATACCCTTATCATAAGATCACTTTTAAAAACATGAATTGCAGTTTTAACATGGGACTCTCTCTTGAGAACACACCGCTAATGCCACAAATAACACATATCATCTGGGACTGGAACGGCACGTTGCTGGATGACACACGCGCCTGTGTGAATGCGATCAACAGTATGCTGGGGGTCAGGGGGCTGCCGCGGCTGAGCGTCGAGCAGTACCGCGCTTGTTTTGGCTTCCCAGTCTCGGATTTTTATCGCAAGATCGGCTTTGTGCTGGAGGACGAGGATTGGGATGCAATGGCGCGCGATTTTCATGCGAAGTTTTTAGCAGATAGCTCAATGGCGCTGCACACGCAGACACGCCTTGTTCTGGAGCAGATAAACCTAAGAGGGATGACGCAGTGGATTCTCTCAGCCTCCGAGCAATCAATTCTGGATCTGATGCTTCAGGAGTATGAACTGACCGATTATTTCCAGCGTGCGATGGGCGTTAATAATCTTTATGGCAACTCTAAAATATCAATCGGGCGCTCGATGATTGCAATGGCAGAGGTGCCGCATGCAGAAATTCTGCTGATTGGCGACTCCCTGCATGATTACGAGGTGGCCCAGGATCTTGATATCGCCTGCGCGCTGATTGCTCAGGGACATCAATCCTTTGACCGCTTGCTCACTTGCGGTGCGCCGGTGCTGCGCTCTTTGAGCGAGGTGCCTGGCTTTATTGGGGTGTGAGCGCAGCAATGTTTACGACAAAGTTTGCGACAAAGTTTACGCTTGCGCCGCAAGGTCTTATTTGAAAACGCAACGAATTAGCAGTCAAAAGGGTAAAAGGACGCATAGAACCTATTGCCAAATCAAGGCCCTCCCCGCAGGAGATTAGAACAGTTTGGGATGTAAGTGCTTATTATAGTGCAAATGGTAAAAGAATAATGAAAAAAGTGCTAGGCCATGATGGATTTACATACCCGAAATCACCTTACGCTGTTATGAGTTGTATTCAAACAGCAGCCAGAGATAATGCCAGTGCCTTAGTCTTCGACTTTTTCGCGGGTTCAGGAACAACCTTTCACGCAACAGCTCTGCTCAACAAAGAGGATCAAGGCTGTAGAAACTCTATAACAGGAACACTGCCAGGTGGCACAACGTCTATGGTTTAATGCGTGAAAAAATCCTCTCCACATTCAGGAGATTTTATTCTATGATATGTGGTAATACAAAAAATTATCTTTCTGAGGAGTTTATGAATCGATATTTTATCATTTACATTGTTTTTCCATTTCTTTTATTGAGTGGTTGTTTTAAGCACAAAGAGGCACCGCATCGCCCAGTCACCGCGTATTCGGTGGAACAGGCGATTGAACTCAGAGTCAGTGTTGAACGCATCGAGCTGACCGGCCAAACGGTTGGCGATCTGCCCGTTGTTTTTTCCTCGATGCCCAAGCTCACGATTCTGTTGATGCGTGGGGCTGAAATAAAGTCGCTGGCTGCATTGCCGGATTTGCGGCAACTCAAAACTCTGGATCTATCAGCAACAGCAATAAGCGAACTGCCGTTGGGTGTGTCAGCTTTGAACGGCTTGAAACAGCTCTATCTGGCGGATAATCAGTTCAAATCCCTTCCATCAGTGGTCGGTGATTTAAAAGCCCTCGAGTATCTCAATCTGGATCGCAACCAGTTGACAACGCTGCCAGATGAGCTGGGCGACTGCTTGATGTTGCGCTGGCTGCGTCTCAACAGCAACCAGGTCGCCGCGCTTCCCGCCTCTGTTGGTGTGTTAAAGAGTCTGCAGCGGGTTTACCTGGCTGACAACAAGTTTGAGACAGTGCCAGATGTGTTCAAGGATCTGCCGCTGCTGGAGGATATTGACTTGAGCGGCAACCCGATAGCCGAGTTCCCTGGGTGGCTGGCCACTTTGCCAAAGTTGCGTCAGCTCAACTTTGACAACTGCAAGATTGTCAAGTTGCCCGAAAATCTCTCCGCCTTCAAAGAGCTGCAGTCGCTTTCGCTGGCTCGGTGTCCGTTGCCTAATGAGGAGCGGGAGCGAATCCGCGTAGCGTTGCCCCATGCGCATGTCGCGTTTTGAGCAGTTATGTGGTTTTTCTAAAATTAACGATTTGCTTTTGTCGCACAAATCCGTCATAATGAAAGATATTCATTAGCGTATAGACAAATTTTAATGATATAGTGGAAAAATTATGAAGTTTGTGACTGATTTAACCCGCGGTTTGTTTAGGGAGAATCCGACTTTTCGGCTTTTGCTGGGGATGTGTCCCACGCTGGCGGTGACCACTTCGCTGGAGAATGCTCTGGGCATGGGAGTAGCCTCCACCTTTGTGCTGGTCTGCTCTAATATGGTTATCTCCATGCTGCGGGAGGTGATCCCGGCTGCAGTGCGCATTCCCTGTTTCATTGTGGTGATCGCCACATTTGTAACTGTGGTTGATCTGCTGATGCAGGCGTATGCGCCTGCGCTGGCATCCAGCCTGGGGATCTTTATTCCGCTGATTGTGGTGAACTGCATTATTCTGGGGCGGGCTGAGGCCTTTGCATCCAGGAACGCGGTTATTTACAGCATCGCTGATGGAGTTGGGATGGGGGTTGGTTTTACAGTGGCGTTGTCGATTATCGCCTCTATGCGCGAGTTACTGGGAGCTGGTTCTATTACGCTATGGGGTGAAATCGCGCTGCGGGGGATTCACAACAATACTATGGTCCTCTTTGTTCTGCCAGCTGGCGGGTTTATCACGCTGGGGCTGATCATTGGTTTCATCAATCATATTCAGGCGCTGTCCGCACGCGCGAGAGGCGGCGCTGCCCCTCTGCCGCTGGAGATGGACTGTCGCTCCTGTAATATTTGTAAGTTTGGTGAGTAAGTGTGTTATACTGTGAACTTCAAGTTTGATAAGAGTTTTAACTTCAAAGGTGGCAACTATGGGTTTTAGCGGTTTTAAAGTGATTCCTGCGAAAAAGAAAAAGGTCGACCTGCTTCTCTCTCTGGGTTTGGGTCTGTTCGCTTTTTTGATTTATGCGTTGACTCTCTCGCGGTGTGTCTATCCAGGGATGTCAGCCAAATACATGGCGGTGTTCAGCGGCATTGAGCCCAGCACGTTGCCTGTTTATCCCTTGTGGGGCACTGTTGTGGGGTGGCTGAGCTCAATTCCATTCCTCTCACTGGCGGTGCGCTTGAATCTGTTCAGCGCCCTCTGTGTGGCGGTCGCGGTAGCTTTGATTTACCGCCTAGTCTCGTTTTTGATTTATGATGTGATTTATGAAGAAAACGTCAGCGAACACGCCGCTGCCGCAGCGGTTGCAGGTGCTCTGATCGCCGCGCTGGCACTGCTTTTTGCGGTTCCGGTTTGGAATGCGGCCACGCATCTGATGGTTGACAGCTTTAATCTGATGCTGGCGTGCGTGATGGCTTTTCTGCTGGTGGAATACGCTATGCACCGCTGGCAAATTCTTCTGGTCGTATTTTCCTTTCTGGCGGGCGCCTCGATTGTGCAGTCAGTGTACTTTATCCCTTTGGTACCGGTTTTTCTGATATTTTTGATCTATGTTTTGCTCAAGGATGGCTCGCTGAGTCTGGTTAAAATGACATGGATGGGGGCGATCGCGCTTGGTGGCCTGTCGCTCTACTATCTCTTTGCCCGCAGTTTTTACCAATCCAGTGAAGTTGCGCTGCTTGGCCATGAAAACCTCATGTCAGTGCTGGTGGGTGTCTGGCGGTTTCAAGTAAATGAGCTGCGTTCCGGAGCGCCTCGGATCGGTTGGCTCTTTCTGCTGTTCACCTCAGTGGTGCCTTGGGTTGCCGCAGGGTTCGCATCAATGCGCGCTCTGAATAATGAGCGTTCGTGGAGTCAGTACCTACTGCATATGATCTTGCTGGTGCTGGTTGTGATCACCCTGACCAACTCTGCCATCTCGCCCTGGGCCATACTGCAGCCCATGGGACGTCTGCCGGTTTTCTGTTATGGTATGGTCGCCATGGTCGCTGGCTATCTCTTCGCCTACTGGTATCTCCTGCTGAAAGCGAAAGAGGCGAAGAACAAACTCGTGATCGAAATGTCTGCCAGCAAAGCGGGCCACTGGATGGGCATGATTTTCACTTGGCCCACAGCAATAATCGTTATTCTGGTAGCCATTGTCAACGCCTTTGAGTGCAAGCCGAACCGCGGTCTCTTCGCTGATAAATTTGCCGCTGAAACGCTTGCTATGATGGGCGGCCGAACCTGGTTCATCACCGACGGAACCCTTGACCCGCACTTGCAGATCATGGCCAGGGGTCGCGGCCAGGAGCTGCATCTGGTCTGTCTGCAAAAGGATCTGGACCAATATTATCTGCGCTCCATGGAACGGCTGATTGAGCAGCAGGGGCTGTTCAAAGGCTCTGATCTGGTGAGCATGAAAAGCACCTTGAAGCTGGGCATTCTTCCTTTTGTGCAGGACTGGTTTGCAATTGATGCGGATGTGGCGCGGAGGGTGGCGGTTTTTGGCGTGCCTGACTTCTGGTATTCTGCCGGACTTTCACCCTACCCGAATTATTTATTTTTCGGCGGCTGTCGTGATATCAAAGAATTTCAGGAGAAATCTTTTCAGAAGGAGTATTTCGCGTTTTGGGATATGCTGTTGGCAACTCTGCCTGAAGTCAAGAAGGGCGACAATGACCCAGCTGTAAGGCTGGCAGCCAACCTGCGCCGCCATCTGGGCTTTCTTGGAAACAACCTGGGCGTGATGCTGGAGGATCTTGGCCGTGATGAAGAGGCGTTTAGGATTTATTCGAAAATACACAGCGATGTCGACCCGGAGAACATCTCCGCCATGATCAACCGTTTTGAGATGGCGCGCAGGGGAGTCGAAATCGCTGATCCTTACCGTGATGTTATTGAAAGAGAGCTGAAAGACTTTATCTCCAACTTGAAGCATCGCTATCCGCTCTGGTCGCTCTCGCGCTACTACGGCTATGTCAGATCAGCCCAGATTTACGCGCAGATGGGCTATGGGTGGGCACTCTCCGGCCAAACCCATGCTGCTTTAGCTGGTATTAACCGGGCGATCAACCTGCTACCCGCTGATGAGCGCGCTCAGAACCTCAATTCTCTGGCCGCAATCTACTCGATGACCGATAAGTCTGAGGCCTCGGCAGAGGTTTACCGTGAGATTATCAGCAAGGACCCCGACAACCGGCGCGCACTGATTGGCTTGGGGCAGTTGGCAATCAAGGATGGAGCTTTTAAGAGTGCCAGCGAATGGTTTGAAAAAGCGGCCAAAACCACCGACAGCCGTGAATCCGGCGGCTTGGAGTGGGCGTTTGTGCATCTTATGAATAATGATTTCGCCAAGGCGCGCTTGGTCTTGCAGCAAACCACAGACCTGCAGCCCAAGAACCTCAATGCCTGGGCCCTGCTGGCACACTTGCAGTTGCAGGATGATGAGGTAAATGAGGTTGAAACGCTGATCATCCCGAAAATGGAGAAAATCGCTGGAACCATTGACAACTATTTTGTGCAGATCACACGCGCCATGACCGCTGTAAAAAAAGGTGACAAGTTCTTGCGCGCTGCCCGGGAAGGTTTTATCCGGGCTGCTAGGCTGAACCAGTCGGCGGTCTATCTCAATGACATCATCCTCGATCTGGATATCCGCATGAACGACCGTGACGCTGCGCTGCTGCACGCGCGACAGGTGCTGCGCACGAACCGCAAGCACTCGCTGGGCAATTATGTGATGGGCTCCCTGCGTCTGCGCGAGGGTGCCTATGGAGAGGCAGAAGACTTCCTGCGCCGCAGTGTTGACGCTAAACCAATTTACCCGGCGTTGAACGATCTGGCCGAGACTCTGCGCCGGATCAGGAAATTTGAGGATGCCGAAAAGTTCGCGCGCGACGCAGTTAAGATGCTGCCCGACGAGTATATCGCGTGGGAGACATTGGCTTCGGTGCTGGTGGATGCCAACATCAAATTGGATGAGGCCGAATCGGCTGTCCGTAAAGCGGTTTCGCTGAATAGCGATGATTTGCGGGTGCAGATCACATTGGCCCGCATCCTAGTTGCCAAGGGCGATCTGGAGTTGGCACGCACGGTGATACACAAGGTCAAGAGCCGCCAACAGGAGCTGATGCCCTTTGAGCGGGAGGAGCTTAACAAGATTGCACAGTCTGCCGCAAAAAAAACGGGTACCTGATGTTGGGTGGAAGCGTGCGCCGCGCTGCGGAAAAACGATGGGGTAACTCGACGGTCAAACGCATCGGAGTCGGGGTCGGTATCGGAATCGGGGTCGACCTAGTACGTTTTTCGATACCGATTCCGATAGCGACCCCGACCCCGAGTTACAGACAC
>Ga0265294_10000550_pt1 | contig 50094 bp, 45 predicted proteins | sample MunlanPumphouse3_FD_192504 | JGI IMG/M metagenome (GOLD analysis project Ga0265294, IMG submission 192504) | Groundwater microbial communities from a municipal landfill in Southern Ontario, Canada - Pumphouse #3 | ecosystem: Environmental > Aquatic > Deep subsurface > Groundwater | place...
CAAGGGGACGGGTACGCCAGGACTGAAGTTCAGGCAGCACCCTGTCGGTAATGGCGCTGATGGTGTCGGCTGAAACCCGATTACCCAGGTTCTCCTCCATCCAGTCACTAATCTCCCGGGTACTGTTTCCTAATGCATACAAACCAATAATACGGTCTGCCACACCTTCGGCTAATATACGTTCTCTTTTTTTGATAAACTCCGGTTCAAACCGGGAATCCCTGTCACGAGGTGTGTGAACTGTAACCTCACCCAGGGAAGTCTGAACCTGCTTGCGGTTATATCCATTGCGGCGATTACCCGATAAGCGCTCCTCTTCATCCATGTGGACATCCATCTCACCCTCCAATGCTGCATTCAGAAGGTTCTCCAGTAATGGGGCAAATGCACCGTCTTTTCCTAAAAGAGGCTTGCCGGCTTTTAGCTGCTCCAGCGCCTTGGCTTGAAAGGACTTGTAATCAAAATCTTCCATAATGTAAACTGTTGTGTAAAAGTAATAAAAAATGATTTATTCTTTGACACAGTTTACTTTACAGTCTCCCTTTTTCTGTTGTCAAGCGTATTGCAGCGTCTTTTGATACGTTTTTCTAACGGCATTATTTTCGTATGGAATTTCCTCTTTCAACGCCCAGCCCATTTCTTCGGGTTTATCGGTAAATAAAGATATTCCCTGTTCAAGCGTTTCGGGAATATACGTAATTATCATTTCATCAATCAAGTCGCCATCAAGCAGCATTGCTGTCAGTTCCGCACCGCCAACGAGCCAAATGTCCTTTCCGTTTTCTTTTTTTAATTTAGAAATGGCTTTAATGACATTTTCCGTGATAAAATTCACGCCTTCCTTTTCCATCATCGGATTGCGGGTAACAACATGGACACTTTTATCCCCGTATGGCCAGAGAATGTCCATTATGCGCATATTGCAGTAAGTTCTACCGCCAATTATAACGGTATCGACCGAATCTACAAAATTTTTATGATTCTCTTTTGAGGGAACGGGATAGCCGATTAACCAATCTAAATCGCCGTCAGGCGGAGCGATAAAACCATCATAGGATGCCGTGATGTACAATTTCAATTTTCTCATGTCCTTAATCCTTTCTATTTAATGATTCTCCTTTTAAGAACATTCGCCAGACAAAAAAGAAGCGTGGAACTCACACCATTCCGACATAGAGGCACTGGTACGCCCTTGGAAGAAACAGGCAAGTCCACGCTATACAATGTATAGCATGAACATTGCGCATCAGCCTCTTCCGATTGAAAATTACCAGTTTTCTATATCGAGACGTTCAGCGAACGTTATGTTATATATATGAATTGTAGAATCTTGATTTCTACAATTATACTATCATGTTTTACTTCGCAAAGATACTGATTTTGTAAGATATATCATCATTTTTAATGTTTAAGTATTGAGGACTTCTGCAAGTCCTTAATTGTATTCCTTTTCAGGCAAAGGAAATCTGCGTTTTACAATGATAAACGCAAAGTATCCGACCAAATTTCTTTTTACTACACTTCTCTTGGGTATAATTTCTTCCTCATTAGCGAGTATCTAAGAGGTTACTTTTTGCCCCATGTTCAGGATACAAAGGTATTTCGGCAATCCTGTCGCCAAATTGTTGTTGAAAAAATCTTCCTCTTTCCCTCATTCTTCGGGCGAGCGTATTTATTCCCCCCAAATTTGTCTTCGGCGGATTTTAGCCGACCTTTTAAGTATCCCGAAACATAGGTCAGTACACCTCACCGATACGGCATAAAAAAAAAGTCAGAAATTATGAGAAGTATAGTAAAAAATAGGAAACAAGGTAGTAACCTTCCAATTAGCATAAAATTGGTGGTAAAAATCGCATTAGTGGCTTTGGGGTTTTCCGTGTGGGGAACAGGGTTTATTTGGGCGTTGGTGGGCTTGTATCTCTTTCTTCCTGTTATTCGGGGTATCCTCTCCTTCTTCGTGGGTTTAGGGGCTATAATTCTCTTTATTCTCTTTCTTTTCTCGTTTTTGTAAATCATTAAAATTCAAAGTTATGAGCAAAGTATTTTTATTAGAAGCAAACAAGGAAATCGACCGAGCCAAACAAGTGGTAGAGGTGGGGCAGATTATCCAAATGGAGGGTTACAGCTACGACAGGTATGTAGTGTATGACATTACAAAAAATCAATGGGGCATTGCCTACAAATTGGTAAACCTGCGGACAAAGGAGTTTCAGACTGCCGACATTATCCGACCCTTGAAAGAAAAATTCGGTATCGGTTATTATTACGACAGCGAGAACCCTCAATTTATGGACAGTTTTGAGGTGGCAATACTTCTTCAGGAAGCAGAACAACAGAAAAAAGCAGGGAACGCCGAAGCCGAACAGGAACGCAAACGAGTGGAAGAAGTACGGGAAATCGGACGGAAACGCTTTGCCGAGATATTTCCCGAAGATGCACAGGCGGTTATTGTGGCACGTCTCCAACAGGACGATAGCGATAGAATGACCGACTATTACGCACACAGCACACAACGGACGGTTATCATAGGCTTTTCCAAGCACAAAAGGGACTTGTTTTCCGAAATGCGTAAACACGCACCCAATTTAGAAGAAACCGCCTATTTAGCCGAGTTTAACGAGGATTACGAACACCGTGAGAAATACAGCATGGGCAACGGTTACTATTTGGGCGAAAGCAAGTACAGCGGTTGGATAATCGAGAAAGTACCAGTATATAACCGTGAACGCACGATTGAGGATTTTGCATACACAGCAGGGAGCGAAGAAAATATCCATATCGGTAAACCAACAGCAACACCAAACAAAGAGGAAGAGCCGCAAACAAATCAACCAACGACAGAAAGCAAAGGCGGTTGCACATTGGTAGAGTATTCAGCCAAAGCGGTAGCGGTATTCGGGGAAACAAGAGCCATAAAAGACGAACTCAAGGCAATGGGCGGACGCTTCAACAGCCGATTGACATTCAACGGTAAGAATTTGGCAGGTTGGATTTTTTCAAAATCACAGGAACAACGTTTAGCCTGTTACTTCGGATTGGATTAAGTAATAACAAGGGGCAGAGCTTTTTCTGCCCCACAAAATCAAAAGTTATGGAATACAAAGATTTATCAGCATACGAAAAACTGAAACAAATGCAGGGAGTCAATTTCTGCCGAGCAGAACGCCACAATGCAGCCGTATATCTGAACGCATTAAGACGGAACGACAGGGCTATAATCAAGGAATACGAGAGTTTTGGAGATAGCCCACGCCAGTTATTGATGAACAAACGGGAGTACGAACGACATTTGCTGTTCGGTTTTACCAAAAAGGCGTTTAACGAATACGGTTGGTTGGAAAGACCCGATTTTTTGGAGCGTGAAGAAATAAAATTTCCACATAGGGACGGTTGGGCAATTAGCAATTATATCACACTGGGCAAGGGCTTAAACGGCAAATGGACATACGGAATGAGTTATTCTTACAGCACAGGCGGAGCAGGTTACGGCTTGGGCGTATGGGGTAAAATTTTCGACAATCGGAAAGACTGCCTTACCTCTGCCCTCAATGAAATGATGATAGGGCTTAATCGGGACAGCAGTAAGACCGACAAATACACCTTATCCGTTTTGAAACAAGCGAAGAACCTGTTTGATGAAATCACAGGACGTAAGGCAATACAATTATCATTTTTTTAATCAGCAATAGATATGAAAACAAAAGAAATAAACGAAAATTTAATCGGCAAGTATTGCCACATTTCGGGCGACTTAGAAAATGGCTTTTTTAACGGAAAGCCCTATATCTGCATTGAAAGTATCACAAGAGTTATTACTCGCATAACTGATACTCACGTCATTTGCGAATGTGGCAGGAAATTCTTGAAAAACGAAAACTTAGAGATTGTAGAACGATAATAACCATAGGGTGGAGCAATCCGCCCTACAAAACGACATAAAAATGAAAACAAATTCAATTAACAAGAATGGTTGCTCCGTTTGTGAGCAGGGAAAAGAGAACTACACCACCTTTATTGCAGGAGCATTCAGAGGGGCGGAATACTACCAATACGATTACCGACACACGGATGGGAAACTTTTCTCAACGGTCGCCAAATCATTGGGGCAATGCCGGAAAGAACGGGATGAATGGCTTTCTAAAAAACAAGAGTAACAAGGACGGGCGGTTTTTCCGCCCGACTTCTTTTTACAGTGAGCCTGAGCGGTCGAAAAAGAAGCAAAAAACCGAAATATAGATTGTGTTTTCTACCAATCTATTTCTTCTGTTATAGCCTTTATAAAGGCTATTTTTTTTAATTCTAAATTGCTGTGAATTTGGATTAATCCTTCTGGTGCTGTAAAAAAGTTAGCAAGTGCCTGCTTTAATCCATTTTCGTTAAGTCCAGTAACATTATAATTCTCTATTTTTTTTGTAATATCTAATCCGTCATAGGTAATGCTACTTATTACCTGATACGCAATATCTTCGCCTATTACATTTGTGGTGTTGTGTGTTGATGAAACAACATTAATGTCTATATATTCATCTGATGATTTAGGTATGTATATCAATTTGTAATTCGTATTTTCTAATAACTTGGAAATAAAATCAAACGATGATTTTAAATTTACGCTTTTTCTTAATGCCAATATCTTTTGCAAAAAATAATTCTTTGTTTTCTCCTTTCTAAATTCGCCATGTGCATTAAAATATATCTCAAAAAGAATTCCATTTAAAAGATGATTTTCCCCAGCTATAGAGTATTTTGATATGTTTGTGCTTATTGATTCCATAAAATTAACCGCACTGCGAGCAGCACCACTTGCTTGAAGAATATTTCTCCCTAATATAAATAATTGATTTTTGTTTAATTGACTGGCAGGTATTGATAATAGTTTGTCTAATGCTGGGTTTTGTTTGTTCCAATTCTGTGACCTTACATCCATTATAAGATTGCCAAACTCATCAGTTTCTCCATAATCAATATCTTTAACAACCTTATCATCATATGGAATTGCAATAGAATGAACTAATTGTCCTGTATTGAAATAGTAATCATTAATCAACGAAGTATGTTCCCATGTTGTCCGCTTTCCTTCACTTAACGCATAAACAGTTTTGCGGACTTTTTTGAATAATTCTTCTACAGAAAGATGTTCTCTCCCAATATATTTTAAGAGTGCACCTGTATAAACGCTATGCCCCTCAAAACCCTCATCGCTTGCTCCCTCATTAGGAGATGTGGAAAAAGCGAGAAGAGTACCTTTTGGTGCAAACATTGGAGCTAAAGTAGCATTTCCGCCTCTATCAAAAGCCCTTCTGCATGCATCAATTATTGCAATGTTAATTTTATTAGTATTTTTCTTGTATATATCTAAAATTTCACTTAATCTAATACTGTTTCGCCCAGCATGATATTTATCGGAAGGGGGAATTTGACAATCAATCGAAGCTAAATAATTTTCTCCATCTAACTCATATCCATGTCCTGCAAAATAGAAAATAGAAGCATCGTAGTTTGCTATTTTATTTTCAAAATCTGCAAGTAAATCAGAACAATCACTTGCTGTGCAATCGTACTTTGAAATTACATCAAATCCAAGTCTTTCAAAAACCTGATTAATTGAGGTCGCATCATTAATCGCATTCGCTAATTTTGCTCCCTCGTGATATTCGTTGTTTCCTATGATTAATGCGAGTGTTTTCATTGATCATGTAATGAATTAAAAATTAAACTATACAGACTCTGTCATTTTTTTAACAAACATATCCATGAAGTAGGAAATATTATTTTCGATATAATTTTGCAAACCTTCTTTTGTTACAAAATCAACTAAATATCTATCTTTCAATTTCTTGGAATTTATTTCTCTTGTAAAATGAACGAAGTCTATTTTATTTATAGTTTCTGTATCTACATTGGCATTTATTGAGTATAAATCAGAGTTTAAAACGATAATAGGGTAATATACAACGTAGTTTTTCCATTCTGTATTTCTAATCATCGAAGAATCCTCTTTTTTATAAAAATCTAAGCATTTAATCATTGGAATAAGAAGATTGTCATAAATGCCATCATGAAGAGCAGACCAATCTTTCCCTTTTCTTATTATTTTGCAGAACTGAGTAGCTTTTGCATTTTCAGTTGAATAAGGGTAAATCGTTTCAATGTTAAAATATTTAAACCCAGTGAATGTGTAAAATGAATTAGGCTTTCCTTCAATAGGTTTTTTATATTCTTTGTGCGGGAATAAAAAATTGGGTGGAGAGTAATTCTTATCTACATCATTTTTATTCCGACAAATAAAAACAAATGGATTAGTGTTGTTTTTACATTCACATAAAATTCTAACACCTATGGATATTTTCTTTTCTTCGTCATAAAAGAAACGTTTATAACCCATAACGTCTATTTCTCTCGACTTTTCTTCATCTATATCAATAAAAGCAACATTCGGTTGGATATAGAAGTTGTTTCTTTCTAATATCGTTCCTATTTCCTGCTCAAATAAATATCCTGAATCATTTACTGCTTTTAATATTTCTTCTTTTGTCGGATTTTCCATACATCAATCTATAATTATTCCTGCAAAATTACCCATAAAAAAGCACCTGACAAAATTGCTTGACAGGTGTTTTTCAACAAGTTGGCGGAAGTCGTTTGTTTACATGCGATACAGGGCAATCTGCTCATTTAACGCTTTCTTAAACCGATACGGTTTGACGACATAATAGTAGCAGTTGGTAGCACCACCAGTCGTAACCACGATAGAGCCATAGCCGAAGATACGCCCCGCAATACTTTGTACCACCTGAATACCCTCGCATTTGGCAAGCACCAGTTCAACCATCCTGCGGCTAATAACCCCTGTTTTGATAATCACACGTTTGTTGGTTACGGCATAGATTGAGCCGACTTTCACAAATACACGCTGAACGAGGGAAACCAATCCCAAGAACAGCAACGTAAGCCCTAAATAGTGTGTTATTTTGACTTCATCACAATAGCACATGAATCCGATAGCCAACAATATGGCAGGTTGCAGGAACAGAAATATATGTATCCTTGCCCTGTATCGGATTTCCTCTCCGTGCTGTAAATATGTAGTAAGAAATTTCATGCTGTTTCTTCGTTTAATGTTTGTTTATTCATTATTGCAATCAGACAGTAGCACCATTCAGCAGGATTCAGATAGCGTTTGCCTTTCCTTATCTCATAATGCAAATGGCTACCTGTTGATATTCCCGAATTGCCAACACAGGCAATTTGCGTGGCGATACTTACCGTATCTCCTATATTTACTGTTGTCTTACTTAAATGTGCGTAAAACGAACGGAAATTCCCTGCGTGTTCAATCTCAATAAAGTAGCCATAGCCTGAACAATAACCCTTACGAATCACTTCACCGTTACCAGTAGCATACACGGGAGTTCCTTTCGTTTTGGGTATATCAATCCCTGTATGGAATTTCTGCACCTTGTAAATTGGGTGGTAGCGCATTCCGAAGCCTGACGAAATACGCAAAGGCTTCTTTATCGGAAAAATAACGGGATAATCGCATAGTTCGTCAATGGTCATTTGCATGGAGTCGACAATCCGTCTGAACTCTGTTGCCGAATAAGCCAGTTCCGTGCATTTTTCTATCTCCGATTTTCTGGTCGGTTGTCCCCATGCAGGTACATACGTCAGAAGAATGAAGATTATTACAGAATATTTCATAATCAAATTAATAAATGCGGTAAATACCCGAAGTAATTCAGGCACTTACCGCATCGGTTTATTCAAAGTCCTGATACATTTGACTGTATTGCCCTTTTACCAACCCCAACTCGTCAAATATGATTTGTTTCGGGAGCAGCTTGTGGCAGAAGTAACTTGAACCGAAAGGAACACGATTCAGGTCGTTGTACTGGACACGTTTGTTGAACAATAATAGTTGCAGTTCCCTGTCTTTGAATAGCCGACTGGGAGAAGCATCGTTTAGCCAAAAGTTGGACATTAGCAATCCGAACGGTTTACCCAGTTCCAAGCAACGTCCGAATACCTCTATTTTGTTGCTGAATGGCGGATTTGATATGATTATATCCCATCGTTCAGGCTCATAGCTGAAGAAATCCTGCCCTGTGGCAATGTGGGAGTAAACCACGTCAAACCCTGCTTCTTTCAGGGCAAATACAAATTCGCTGTTCTTCGTATCGAACGGACACCAAATGATTTTCCCTTTCGGCAGATACTTGACAATCGGCAAAACGGCGTAACGGGGAGTGTACTTCTCATCGTACTTGCTCCGACTTAGGAATTTGGCATAATTATTCATCTTCCTGTTCCTCGCTATCCCCGCTGTCGTTCTGCCAACTAAAGTTCTTTTGTACTACCTGCCCGAAGTTATCTTCGATATACACGTCGATAACCTGTTGGTCGGTTGAGTGCGAAGTATAGTAAAGTCGGAACGTCGTTCTATCCAACGGATAGAGGTCATTCGGCAGGAACACCGTTCCGTCATCCATTCTCAATTCTCCTTTGCCATCTGTTTGGAACATCCGAATGAAGAACTTTGCTTGGTCGTAGTTACCCTCTTTTACCAACTGACACCTGATTTCCGCAGTTTCTCCCTGAACGATTTTTTTCTGAACTGGCATACATACCAAATCAAATGTGTAAACCTGATTAATATCCAAATCGTCGCTACAGGCACAGACTATTGCGCCGAGCAATAGCGTGTATAAGAAATATGCTAATGTTTTTTTCATTGTGTTTCTATTTTAATTGATTATAAACTTTAAGCCTGCTCCAAATGTGAAATGGAAATGACCTGTCGAAGTTCCCCACAAAATCCGCTCACGGGCGGTCAGGAGAAGGACAACACGGTCGGACAGATAGGTTTCCATTTCCAACGTAATCGCACCGCCGTAGATAAATGCGTCTTCATTCCGAAGCGTAGAACCGTCAAAGAGTGTCTTTTCTCCCCAGTTGCTTGTTTCGTATCCGGCGAGTGCAGATCCGCCCAAAGAAAACAGGACTACTTTGTTGCGGTCGGAAAGAAATTTCAGGTAATAACCGCCCTCTGCCGTGAACTGGTTGACAGGTATTCTGTCTTCCTTATATGGATAGTATTTATTGAGAAACTCCGCACCGAACACCCATTTATTGGCGTGTTTGGTATAGGTTGCCATCGACAACCCGAAGTAATAGCTCAGTTCATTCTTTTTGTCCAACGAATGAAATCCGTCCACCATTCCACCAGTTACCTGAATGCCTTGCATTCCCGGCAAACAACGCTGTGCGTGTACTTGGTCTATAAAGACCAGGCACAACGCAAACGTTAATATAATTGATAACCTTTTCATGGTTATTTCACTTTGAGTTCGTTAATAACTTTGGCTCTCACGAGGTTAGCATTTTCGACAATGAACGATTGGTGTCGCCCGCCCTCTTTTTCGTTCAGTTCAATGATAAGGTGCTTATCATCCGGAATAGTGAATTTCGGCAGGGTAAATACTACACGTTCCGTTCTCTTGCCACCTATCAATGTGAGGTTGTTGTGTGCCCTCAATGGCACGACAACCTGTTCCTGAATGGCAGTACGTTTGGCGACTTTCTTATCGACGATTTTGAACGTGATATAATCCACATCGAACGGCACATTGGAACTATTCTTCAGTTGCATGTGGAAATAAAGCAATCCGTTATGCGTGTAAATTCCTTTGAGTGTGTACTGAATACCAAATCGTTTACTGCCAATATGCTTTATTTCCCGATTGTCATTCTTATAAATGGACTTCATAATCAGTTTGACAAGCAAAGGCGATTCGCTGCCGAGTTCCCTCATGTAAATCTCCATTGCATTGTTCGGGCGATTTACCGCTTCCCCGTCGTGGATAAAGTCGGTCATTTCTACTGACAGTTTTACGGGTTCATCAGCATATTTCACATTAAAAGTGTAGTACGCACCGTCTTCGGTAATAACCGCCAGATTGCTTTCACGGGAGAAATCACGCAAGGCAGCTTTCACACGGAGAACGTTTTCCGCTCCGTCCGCTTTGGCTGCCAACAGGTCGGCAGACCCCAAGTCCACATAACGGATTGCCGCAGGGAAAATGATATGTACCGTCTTATTGAAAGTAACTTCTAAGGCATACGGCGGTATCATGCGGTTAAAGGTTAGTGGTCGTGTCAAACCATCAAAATAGTCCCCTTTAGAGGGCGAAGAAATGCGCTCCTGTGTTTCCAACTCTTGTGCATTTGCTGTGAATACGCACCCGATAATAGCGAGTGCAAAAAGAAATCGTTTCATACAAAATTTGTTTTAATTGTTAATTACTATTGGATTTTTTTAGTGGCGGACTTTCGTCCTGATTATTATTATTTATGCTTTGGGGAGTAATAAAACTTTGTAGCCTGCCTTCAGCGTAACTTTTACCTCACGCATTTTCTTACTGAAGAATTGCGATGTACCTTGAATCAGGCTTCGTCCCAAATCGGCTGCAAGCTGTGAGCCTGCGTCATCTGTTATCGTAATACTACTCCCCATTGACGTACCCATATTGGCTGCAATCTCTTTCATGGCAGTTACCTCGTCCGAGTTCGGAACGAATATGCCTTGCATACCGTCCATATCGTACACTTCCATTTCAACGGGTATCACATTGTCCGCATACTGGATTGAAGTAATGGTAATATGCAGGCGTTCCCCGCCAATCTTTGCACTTCCGGTAAGGATAGAATTTGCAGGTATCAGGATATGTCCGGCTCTCATTGGCTCCAACAGGCGGAGTTGTAATTCCTTTCCGTTAGAAATCGTTACGGTTTGGTACACCGCAGCCCTGATACTGTTTTTATCCGTTACCGTTTCGTTCCCGGCAGCCGTGATAAATCCCATATTACGAGGCTTACTGTATTGCTCCAAAAAATCATCGTTTTCCATTGGAGCAGCCAACAACGAAACCACGCTTTGGTGGACTTGCGAAACAGGTTTCGGGATAACCTTTTCTTTCAGATTGATTGTGTTATCCACTGGTTGCACCTGTTCAGGCTGTCCGTTGGGCATATATTTCGCTGCAATCGCATAGGATTTTTCAATAAGTTCCAACTGCCCGTCGGCAGCCGATTTTTCAGCCAGTTGCTGTTCCAATTCCTGAATGCGGGATTCCATTTCAAGTTGTGCTTGGTTGTCCGCTTGCGTTGCAGGTTGTTCGTACCAGTCATTCAACTGTCGGTTTACATCCTGATAGGCACTTGCCGAAGATTGGATTCCGGTTTGTGGAGTGCGATTGTTTGTCGGTACTTCCTGATTATCGGACGGAATGGAAGTGTTTACTTCCTGTGCCTTTCTACTTTCTTCCTCTCCGAGCATGAAAGCGAAATCCTGCAAACTCCGCATCTTTTCATTTTGCTTGTTTTGCATGGCTTCCTGCTCGTAAGCCGTCCGCTTATCTCCTACAATTGCTTCATCTTTGGGAATAGGTAGTTCGGAGTTGAAGCCATCGGGCTGTTCGTCATTCTTATCTCCTGAAGGAGCAAAAATGATCCACATAACCCCTGCGAAAATCAGGAAGAACAAGGGATAGACAAGCATCTTTTTCCGCTTCTGAATCTCCTGCGGGGTAAGTTCCTTTTTCGGCTTTTCCTCTTTCTTTTTTTCTGTAACGTCCGGTTTCCGTTCGTTACTTTCATTTTCTTTACTCATAATTGAAATCGTTTAATTGTTTTACACTATCCGCTTCCTGTTTGTGTTCCAGCTCCAAGCGTTTGATATGTTCTATCTGCATTTGCTGCTGACCGCTTTTTTTGCCCATATTATATATGGAAGAAACCGTCATGTAGATAGACAAGCCGCCGAACAATAGCAACATGGTAAGGATTACGATTACCCGTGCGTCAGGGCTTAATGGTCTGACAATGCTGCGGAGTTTGTCTTCCAACCACTCATTTACCTGATTGATTAATTTCCGTATCATGGTTATCGGTCTATTGTTCGTAAATCTCTGTTTTCTATTATTTCAAAGCGTTCCATGATAAATCCGTGCGGGTTATTGTCGCTCCTGACGGAGTTTCTAAGGTCGCAACGTGTTACCAAACTCCGTTCGGTTACATTGCTTGCCCGGATTATCATTTGCTTTGCATATACAGTAGTTTTATAAGGATACGCATCGAGATTGCAGGCTACGGAATCAACCTGAATAATCTGATTGATATTCCCCGACACAATGCGGTTGTAATAGCCTTTTTCCTGCATATCCTGATAATATTTGAATGCGCTTTTATCGACAAGGAACAATGCCCTGTTGATATTCGATTCAATAGCGCTTTTATCGGGCGAGAGCGTGAAGAACAGTTCGTGAAATCTTTTCACGTGTTCTCGCGCTTCCACAGGACGGTTTTGCGATAAGTCCTGCGAAAGAGCCAACATAAGCGATTTGCCCTCGTCCAATACATAGATTTTCTGCCTTTGTTCTTCGGCGAATACATAGGAACTCCAAACCGAATAGCCTGTTATCCCTGCACACAATACTACAAACACAATGGCGATAATCCTTATCTGCTTGAAACTTGTTTCAATATTTTTTAAACTTTTGAACTCCATGTTTTTAAATCCATTAATTGATTATTTACCGAGCAAACGACCGCCAACATTACCCGCTACCGATCCGGCAACGCCTCCGGCAATACCGCCTGCTTTGCTTGCTGTTTTATTTACTGCGCTTCCATAAGCACCTGCACCGCCCGATTGGATTATCCATCCTGCAACTGTCGGGATCGTGAAGTATCCGATAATTCCGATGATCAGGAACACGATATACACACCGTTTGAGCCGTCGGGGATATAGTTCGGGTCTTGCAGGAGGGCAATATCCTGTTGAAGCATTAATTCCTGTATCTTCGATAATACGGCGGAAAAAATATCAGCGACAGGCAGCCAGAGATAGATGCTTATATAGCGTGTAAGCCATTGGGACAGCGTTGCCTGAAATCCGTCATATATGGAAAAGGCAAACGCAATAGGTCCCAATATGGCCAACACGACAAGGAAGAATGTCCTGAGCGTATCAATGGTCAGGGCGGCAGCATTGAACAATAACTCAAAGAAATCCCGAATTACCTCCCTGAACCATGCTTTGATATCATACCAAAGCCGTTCGCCCCACATACTGACAATTTCGGCAGCATCGGTAATGCCGAGTTCTTTCATTTTCTGGTCATACACTTCATCATCGACAAGCCATGCTTTGCCCTCACGCAAACGGGCTTCATATTCCAAATTGTCTTTTTGTTGCTGTAATGCTTCCACATTAACCATTTGGTTTTCCATAATGGTATGCGCACCCTTTACAACAGGTGACATAACCGCATTGATAGTTCCCAACACGATTGTGGGGAAAAACATGATGCACAGCCCAATCGCAAACGGACGAAGCAAAGGAAACACGTCGATAGGCTCGGCACGACTTAACGCCTGCCATACCCTGTACGCCACATAGAACAGTGCGCCCAGTCCCGCTACCCCCTTTGCAACACCAATCATGTCGCTGCAAAGAGGTATCATGCTTTGGTACAGATTCTGTAAAATCTGATGTAGATTGTCAAAATTCATAACTGACTACATTTATCTTATTACCAATACCTTTCGGAAGGACTACCATACAGAGCCAATACCCTGTCCATATCATTTTTTTCCTTTGCACGGATATAGGATACGGATATACTCTTTTGTGTGAAATACTTCGTCAGATTACGATATTCCAACATCTTACTGTGAATCTGGTCGATTACATCCATGCGCTCTTTGTCGGAAAGGGAAAGCCCGTTACTTCCGGTAACAATGTTTCTCAAATCCGTTACCAACGCTCCCCCTTCTTCCAACAGCTTGGCATAGCCCGTTGAAATAGCTGCTAACTCATTTGCAGAGAAATTAGGGTCGCTTACCATTTTATTAAATCCGGTAACATACATGTCCGTAATCTCACTTACCATTTCGATAGTCTTCTGAACCTTACGTGCATCTTTAATCAGGTTGTGGACTGATTTGAGTGCATCGTAGTATTCCTTACCTTGTTTGTAAATTTTGATGCTCTCGTTCAGGTTGTTTATCATGTTGGATGCCGTCGAAGTACCTTGTACCGCACTGATGATATTTTGTACCAGATTGGTCGGGTCGGCAACAACCCACTGCGCTTTTGCCTGAAAGGAGAACATGCTTAGTGCCACTGCAAGGCACATAAATATTCGTTTCATAACTTTTACTTTTTAAATTATTACTGATTGAATTTCGACTGTACGTTAATCGTACACCCGTTTGTAATCGCCTTCAGTAGCAAGCAGGAGCATATCCCGCTCACTATCGTAGGCAATGCGTATCATGCCATAGAAATTGAAAAAGGTATATCCCCAACATTGGAATAAAGGGACGGTAAACGCCGTATCGTGTTTGTAAATAAACTGCAACCGGAATCGACTACCGTCATGGTAAATCCTGATGCTTGGGGAACCGCAAAGACTTTCCCATGTCCCGCAAATATCACGAAGCGGAAAAGAGGTTAGCACTTGCAGAGCCGTAGCTGACATATATCTTTTTCTTTTCATGGCTATTGCTCCTGTCGTTTGCTTTCGGCAAGTTGTTTAATCGCCAGTTCGATATTGCCGTCCAGTTTTTCGGTCAGTTGCAGCAGTTCCAGTTTTTCGGATTCTTCCGTTGTGTACGTGTAGTATTCTTCTAAACTGACTTCTGTGGCATAGACCGCCGACTGCACACCGCCCAGTCCGAACCAAACTTCTTTGTATTTTCGGCTTGGAGCATTCGACATATTAATTGAGAGTACCTGCGACTTTTCCTTTTCGGTCAATCCGAGCAACGCCTGAATACTGTCGAACTTGTTCATGTATTTGCGTTGGTCTAATAGGATTTTGCAATCGCTGTTATTGATAATACTCTCTTTCACGATAGGAGAAGCGATAATATCATCGACTTCCTGCGTTACGACAATGGCTTCGCCGAAGAACTTACGGACGGTCTTAAAGAGATACTTAATGTACTCTGCCATACCTTCTTTAGCAATCGCTTTCCATGCTTCTTCGATTAATATCATCTTGCGAATACCCTGTAACCGCCTCATTTTGTTTATAAAAACTTCCATGATTATAATCGTGACGACGGGAAAGAGGATTTTGTGGTCTTTTATCGCATCAATTTCAAAGACAATGAAGCGTTTAGACAACAAATCCAGTTGCTTATCCGAGTTCAACAGGAAATCATATTCGCCCCCACGATAGTACGGCTCAAGCACGTTCAGGAAATTGGCAATGTCAAAATCCTTTTCACGCACTTTCTTTTCTTCCAGTACCTTTTTGTAATCGTCCCGGACGAACTCATAGAATGTATTGAAAGACGGTATCAGCTTCCTGTCGGTTTTCAGTTTGTCTATATACTGGCTGACTGCATTGGAGAGGGCAACTTCCTCCGCCCGTGAAGGCGGCTCGTTATCCCTTTTCCACAGGGTAAGAATTAGCGTTTTTATACTCTCACGCTTTTCAATATCGAAGACATTATCATCCGTGAAAAATGGATTAAATGAAATCGGATTTTCTTCGGTATAAGTGAAGTACACCCCATCCTGACCGTTGGTCTTACGGTTAATCAGGTTGCATAATCCCTGATAGGAGTTACCCGTGTCCACTAACACGATATGCGTTCCCTGTTCGTAATACTGGCGGCACATGTGGTTGGTAAAAAATGACTTACCGCTTCCGCTCGGCCCAAGAATGAATTTATTACGGTTCGTAATAATTCCTTTCTTCATGGGCAGATCGGAAATATCTACATGGAGAGGTTTTCCCGAAACCCTGTCCGCCATTTTGATACCGAACGGACTGGGCGAACTGCGGTAGTTTGTTTCTTCAGTAAAGAAACAAAGAGCAGGTTCGATAAACGTGTAGAACGATTCTTCCGCAGGAAAATCACCACCGTTGCCCGGCATACCTGCCCAGTACAAAGTAGCGGCATCCACCGTATTATGTCGTGGCTTACACTCCATAAGAGCCAACTGGCTACCCACGTCGTTGCGGATATGTTTGAGTTCTTCCACGTCATCACTCCATGCCAATACGTTGAAGTGCGCCCGAATAGAAGTCAGTCCAAATGAATGTGCTTCGTTCAGGTATTGGTCGATCCACTCCTTATTGATTTGGTTTCCAAGACTATACCTTGAAAGCGACTGCATATTCCTTGCACTTTTCTCGAATTTTCGTAGGTTTTCCGCACTATCTTCGATAAACAGATATTGGTTGTAGATATGGTCGCACGACAAGAGCAAACCGACGGGCGAAGCGAAAGACAAACGGCAGTCGCTCCGGTCGGTCGATAGTTTTTCATATCGCATATCCGTTCCGATACGTCCGGGCAGATCTTCCGCATCCGAAAGCGTATGCAGGCAGACGTGTTTACTTCCTACCCGAAGCCCATCCGCTCCCAGTTCCAAATCTTCCAAACAAGTAGTATCGTCCAATGACAGGGCGAAATACTTTTCGATAAGTCCGGCAGAAGTGTCTGTTCCTGTAATTTCATCGGAACTGATACGGGTAAGGCGTATAAATCCGCTATCGTTCATTATCCGTTCAAACTGTCCGACGGCTTCCAAGAACTTCACGCTTGTATCCTTGTTCACTTCCTTTGGGATAATATTCCCACGACAAAGCGACGAAAAATTGCTCTGCATTCTCATTCGCTCTTTGGTTGTTTTGGTAAGGAACAGGAAGCATGAGTGATTCAGGAACGGGCGTTCGTTGAAGTGCTTTTCAAAATTGCGGGATAAGAAACTCATATCGTCCTTATCGGTAGCGGGTTTGTAGGTTTCACGCACAAACCAATCCTGCTTATGCACCACACAGTATTCGGGTAGGACTTTTACCGCTTTCGCCCAAGACGAATGAATTGCTTCGTATTCGGTATTGGTTACGGTAAACAGTTCGGGCAGTTCCACACGGTAGGCAACCGTAATATCTGCATCCTTTGATATGATGCAGTCATGTTCGACAGCCAACAGCGGAAACTTACTTTCGATAGTCGCCGCTTTCATAATGTTACGCATACGCTACCTCCTTTCTTTTCCGTTTGAAAAGGCGGTGCGGAGTTTTCCTGTTAATCAAATAGCGGGGATGTTGTTTTATAGCCATGAGTTTCATCAAGCCATGTTCCCCGTATTTTTCATTCAGGTTAAAGGTAAGCCAAACCAATACCGAAGCAGCGATTACACCGAAGCCTATGCAGATCCACTGATCAATGCCAATTATATATATAATGACAAACACGACAAATACAGCGAGCAAGCCTCCGGCGAATATGAAAAGGTATTGGGATTTCAAACCTTTGAACTCCACACTTTTGCCTATTCCTTTATTGATATTAAACTCCATAACTCTTTTGGGTATGAAGTCGATTAAAGGAAAAAGGAGCGCAGAATGGTGGCAGCTACTATCAGGAAGATACACGCACCGAACCAACTGGCGGCAGTTTTGCTCGTGTCGGGATCGCCCGAACTGAACTTCCCATACACCTTTACCCCGCCAATCAAGCCGACAACGGCTCCGATTGCGTATATCAATTTTGTTCCCGGATCGAAATAACTGGTCACCATGTTGGTAGCTTCGGTAATACCACCGACACCGTTACCTTGTGCGAATGCACTTGAAACAGCAGCCAGAATAAAGGCTGCCGACATAAGAACTTTTTTCTTTGTCATATTGAGAAATTGTTAAAATGGCAAGTGGGGTGGATAGTCCCACTTACCGGGTTGTTACTATTGAATTTTTTTAGTGGTAGGTCATAAGACCCTTTTGTTGTCGGCTTATTCGACGCTAACCGTAATCTCTTTCTTTCATCTCTTTTTTGTTTTACATTATTAATACTGTTCGCTCTATGCGAAATCTCTGATATTAAAAGTGTCGGGAGCCTTCTTCTCGCTTCCCATTGTTCCGGCTTCCTTATCTTTCCGCTCATAGAAAGCTGAAAGGCTCTCCGCCATCAGGTCGGTAACGATTCGCTTTGCATCGGGTTTACCTGAAACCACCTGCTCAAACATATCGGTCTGCCGTATCTCCAACAGGGTATCACCTGCCTTTTTCTTTTGTTCGGGAGTGGCTTCATCCTTACGGTTTACCGTGCGAACCATATTTCCCAAATCATCGAACTGAACTCCTGAAGCGAGTGCGGCTTGTGCCGTTCCTTCGACTTCTTCGTCCTCATCCTCCGGCTCATCTTCGTTTTCGTCCGCTTCGTATTCGAGCGAGTAATCTATGTCCATCGGCTCGTTATCTTCATCAGGCGGAGTGTCGGAAAACGCTTCGTCCAGTTCCTCCTGCGGCACTTCCGGCGACGATTTTACCTCGTTAGGCGGAACAAATGTATCGGGAATTTCTTGCTGATTTTCCATTTTTGGCGAGCTGGCAACAAGTGGCTCCGATTTGGCAGTAAGTGGCTTCGCTGCACTTAAATCGAATTGGCTTTTGCCGACAATATCCGACTTCAACCGCCCCGTTTCTTGGATTGTCGAGCCTTCGCCGATTATGTTCTTTCTTCGCCTTTTGCCTATTTTCAGTCGCAGAAGATAGATTGCAACGAAAAGGGCATACAGCACAACTACGGTTATGAATATCTTTTCCATTATTCTTCGTATAACCTGTTTACCTCATCTTTGTATTCTGCCAAATGGTGTTTCGCCATGTTTTCAAGGAAACCTGATACACTCATTTTCCGGTCGCCTAAACGACGGGCTATTTTATCAAGGCTGTCCCTTGTTTCCCTGCTTATGAATACAGGCTTTCTGTCTTCCAATTTCGGAGCGGTAAGAAATGTCTTACGGTAATCCAATGTTTGTTCTTTCTTTTTCATTTTTTCTTCGGATATTATTGTTATTTCTACTTCCTGTTCATCTTGAACAGCTTTCTCACTCTCATTTTGCTTCACTTGTTTTCTGTACTTTATTGCTTTGGGTATCATTACCGCAGCAAGCATCACGAGGCAACACACGATAAGACCTATCGTTATCGTGGTATCGTTGTAAATAATCGGATTGGGTATCATACATTTGTTTTTTAGGGCGTTAAATAATCATCGTCTTCTTTGTCTTTATTATAAATCTCTTTTATTTCGTCCTGATAGGTGTCGAAATGGTGCGACAGAATATTGTCGATATAGCTGAATATGGAAACATCCTTTTTATCCAGTGCTTTCACAACCTTTGCTATCCGTTTGTGGTATTTTTCACGGATACTGACCAGTTTCCCATTTCGTGTGGGTATATCTGCAACTGTAAGAAACAGGCTTTCGTAATCGGGCGATTTGGCTCGCTTACGCTTTGGTTCTTCACGGGAAGTTTCTTCCTGAACAATAGCAACAGGTTGTACCGTTGCTTCGGGTTCTGCTTCCTGTTCCTGATTTTTCTCATGTTCAGGAACTAATGCTCTGGGAATGGAACTCGGATTGTTCAGCCTGTCTTTGTTCTTGAATGAAGCAATGACGAAATTTGCGTCAATATCACTCAAGTTCACTTCTTCTTTCTTCTTTGCCATAGCCTGATTATTTTAGAGTGTCCAACATTTCATCAATCAGAATATCAAGGTTACTGCCTTTTACCAGTACCTTGTCCGCAGGGAACAGCGTTGAACGGAACAATGCTTTATGGCTGACCGATTGCTCTTTGCGGAATCGTTTACTGTCGGGCAGGAATGTTTTGAAAAGCGGAAAACCCAGTTTGTCAATCACATCTTCATACACTTCATATAATTCCGTCTTTTCCCGCCCATCAACAAGATTCCAAAGCAGGTACAATCCTTTGATTTTGGCTTTGCCCGGCGTAATCAGGGCATCGTTAATCGTTACCACATATTGCAGGGTACTTTCCAACACTAATTGGTCGGCGCTGATCGGAGCTATGATATAGTCCATAAACGATAAGGTTTTGACTACTTCCGGATTATTGATTGTTCCCGGCAGGTCGAAGAACACGAAATCAGGATTCATTTCTTCAATCACTGCTTTGGCATCTTCCATTGCGTTTTCGGGACTACTCTCTACAATGACGTATGCTTTTTTGCCGAGCGAGGAAAATTGCTCGTAAGCCATGAGCTTGTAATGGTCGTCTTCCATTGTCATTTGCAAATCCCGTTTTCGCATATCCGCAATCGAGTGTTGCGGAAAGTCGCAGTCAATCACGGCTACGTTGTAACCTTTCACATAGTGCAGGTAGGAAGCTACCAACACCGTAAGAGTTGTTTTTCCGGCTCCGCCCTTTTGGGTTGAGAAAGCCACATTCAAAATTTTCTTTTTCATTGTCTTTACATTTTAATTGTTGAACTTATTTTTTTATTAATCGCTTGACCTGTCGGTCTGTTAATCAAACGCTTGCTTTGTCGGACAATAGATTGAAGCATTGCTTACTTGATTGGTTTGCTGCTAAATCAATTAATTTCTTTATCAGTTTATCAATTTATTAATTCGTTAATCGACAGCCCATTTAATTCATTACGAAATCAGTCTATTGAAAAATCACTCAATCTGTTTATAAATCATTCGATTTTCCGATTATTCAAATCATTAATTCTATAATCGCTTCATCGTTTAATTACGCTGTCGAGTAATAAATCGAGGGCAAATAAACGCCTAAAATTTCTCCTGCACACTACTTTTTCACGAGGTGGCAGCAAGTGGCGTCGATTTGGCAGCAAGTGGCTTCGCTCACTGGAATACAGCACGTTACTTTAGCCTGTAACTTTGCAGCATGAAACGTCGGGAGGTAATCGACCGCCATTTTAGCTCGCCCGGCTCGCATTCATATCTGCCCCTGTTCAGGGCAGATTTTATTTGCGACATGGCAAATAGCAAGCTGTATTTTTTGCTGCACGGAAACCGTTTTGCTGCAAAAAATGCTTGCCCCACAAGGGGGACGCAAACCCTCCGAAGTCGGGTTGCTTATGGAATCATTTCGGGCAATGATTGATTGGCGGCGGATGCCGGAACGACGGATTGTACCACTAAAAAAATCCGACGTATGAATGAAAATGCAAAGAACTTCCCGAAACGGGGAAAAGGGGGACGTTCCCCCAAGAATGATCCGGCTGCTTACCGTTATTCGGTAAACTTCACGGCTGTCGAACACGCCCGGTTCCTCACCATGTTTGAGCAATCAGGGCTTCAATCTATGGCACGTTTTATCGCTGCCCGTGTATTCGGGGACGAGTTTCGTGTGGTAAAAATCGACCGTTCCGCTATGGAATATGTTACCAAACTCACTTCTTTTTATGCACAATTCCGTTCCGTTGGAACGAATTACAACCAAGTTGTAAAGGAATTGCACAGTAATTTTTCAGAGAAAAAAGCCCTCGCTTTACTCTACAAATTGGAGAAAGCAACCATTGAACTGGTTGAAATCGGGAAGAATATTCTGGAATTATCGGAAGAATTTAAGGAAAAATGGTTGCAAAAATAAACATCGGGAGCAACCTATACGGTGCATTGGCATACAATCAGGAAAAAGTGGACGAGGGTTTGGGGAAGATACTGGGGAGCAATCTTGTCTTTGAACCTGCCGACGGTCAGTTCAATGTTTCGGAATGTATAGAAGATTTTATGCAGTTTGTCCCGGCTCACTTCCGTACTGAAAAGCCTGTTTTCCATGTATCGTTAAACCCGCATCCTGATGACCGCCTGACAGACGATCAACTGGCGGACATCGGGCGGGAGTACATGGAGAAACTGGGATATGGTAATCAACCTTATCTTATTTTCAAGCATGAGGACATTGGTAGGGAACACATACATATCGTATCGCTCCGGGTGGATAGCGAGGGTAAGAAAATCGACAGTTACAAAGAGCATGAACGAAGCAAGGAGATAACCGAACACTTGGAACGCAAATACAACCTGAACCCTGCGGAGGGGCAAAAACGTTCGGAACAATGGGAACTTACTCCTGTCGATGTTGCAAAAGGCGATTTGAAGAAACAGATTGCTGCTGTTATCAAACCGTTGGCATCCATGTATCACTTTCAGTCAATAGGAGAATACAAAGCGGTTCTCTCCTTATATAATATAAATGTGGAGGAGCTGAAGGGCGAAGTAAAAGGTAAGCCCTATCGGGGATTGCTGTATTCGGCAATGGACAGCGAGGGCAACAAAGTCGGTAATCCGTTAAAGTCCTCCATTTTCGGGAAGTCGGTCGGCTATGACGGATTGGAAAAGCGAATGGCAAAATCAGCCGAACGCATCAAAATCAAGAATCTGAAAGCACATACGCTGAAAGCCGTTTCCGAAGCCAAGCAGGGCAGCCAAAATGAGAGCGAGTTCCGAGCGAAACTAAGGCAGCAGGGTATTGATGTTCTGTTCAGACGGAATGATGAAGGGCGGATTTATGGGGCAACATTCATAGACCATACAACCCGTACCGTTCTGAATGGCTCACGACTGGGCAAGGAGTATTCAGCCAATGTATTCAATGATTTATATGGCGGTAATCAACAGCAGGTACAAGAGCCAATTCAAGATACCCGACTGTCCGACGCTTACAAAGCAAATACACAACAAGAGAATAACCTCAGTGCGGACAATGGTCTGGGTGGAATTTTCTCAATCCTTTCTCCCGAACCGGAGAACCATCCCAAAGATGAAATACCATTACCACGCCGTAAGAAAAAGAAAAAACGCAGGTATGGAAGGCAGATGTAGCAATCTATGTTATTGACTGGCTATCACTTCAAGATTAATTCTATACGTTTCAAGTAGATGATTTTCAGTTACTGCTAATAATTCTAATTGTTGTTCCGATGCACTTCTCGCAGATAAGCCCGGTTGAACAATATAGATTTTGAAATCGGTTTTATAAAAACGTTTGCTTTTTTCTTTTATTAAAGCGAGATCATCTATTTTGCCTTTTTCAAATCGAGTGTTTTTCGCATTTGAAATTCGTCGAGATTCTCGTTCAATCATGTGTTTGAATAATTCAAAACCACCCTTTCCTTTCCAAAATATACTTTTTTGAGCCTGACCGCAAACTTCATATAAATCGCTAATCCTCGCACCTGCTGTTGTTTCATGTGAATATTTCAAATGAAATAATTCTACGTCTATCTTCTTTGCGATGTCATCGACTTTTATCGTTATTAAATCCGCAGCTTCACCAGAACTATCATCATCGAAAACAATATCATAGTCATTATTTAAAAGTTCAGTAATAACTTTGTGTTGGATGTTGCCCGAAGCTTTTTGTTCCCCTTGTGATTCTTCTCTGATATTAACACCAGTCCAGTCCCATACTTTTATTTTATTGCGGTCATATGAACTACCATCGAATACAAAATCTACAAATTGATTCCCTTCCAACCAAGAACCATTAAAGAATCGAATTATAGGAGAAAAACTATAAAAATATTCAGAAATGCTGTGTGATTTTGCCCCGAACTGGATAGAAACTGGATTTTCAACGTTTACAAATCTGAAGTTTCTATCATCAATTTCTAATTTGTATATAGACCTAAATTTTTCGGACGAAATTTTAAGTTGAATATCTCCAGTTTCTGTTGGTTGATGTAATTCCAATTCAACAGAATCAAGAGGATAACCAATATCTTTATATACAATGAAAACGGCTTGTTCATTCTTCTTATATATTTCTTCGTTCCACTCTATTGAAATAGGCATCAATTCTGGTCTTGCAGGAATAGTACGAGGGTAAATAGCTCCACTCAAAATCTCATTAGGATCAATCGTTTCGTCTAAAAGTTTGTCGCCAGTGTAATTACACCAGTTTATTAGTTCTTCAATATTTCCAGTTTTTCGAGTCCAAACTCGCCCTTTATATGAACAGCCAATAGAAACTTTATCACCATTCTCAAATCCTACTCCAAATATGTTTGATTTAATTTTATTGGCTAATTGGACAGGACTAAGTGCAGGTTCAACATCTTCGCCTGTATACATGGTAAAATTTCGTTGTTTACCTAATTGTTCCTTTAATCCTACGTTGTTAATTTTTAATCGTGTTACATTCCCTAAACTGCGATAAACATCTTCGGCATTTATTGGAGATGCTGTTCCAAAAGAAACAGCTTCAGCGAGTTTTTCAAACATGCTTCCATTGGCAGAGCAATTGATGTATAGTAATTGTTGGTCTTGATTCCAATAAACAATATACAATGTCCATTCTAAGCGGTAAATATCTTTTAAATCTCCCCACTTGACAGAAACTTTGTTTCCTGTAACTATAACTAATGTTCTCTTTTCGCTATTTATGTCAGAATAGACTTGGTCAAAATTATCAATACCTGCAATCCCTTTTTCGAAATTGTTAGGATACCATGTGTCTGTGTCTGTTTTATAAACAACTGTACTTAGCGCAGGAGTGATATTTTGCAATTGGATTTCATTCGGAAACTTATTGAATCCTTGCATAAATTCGTATAAACTTTCCTGTTCTCTTGTGTTTTCGTCTGAAATTATTGGAAGTATCTGATTCCAATCAGAATCTTGTGAATAAAGAGCTTGAAGTTCTTCGGTTACTTCTACATTTGCAAGATTGACTACAATTGAGGCATCTCCAAGTTCACTATCTCTACTTGAGCGTGTAAATCGACCTGCTAATTGCAATGTTATTGGCAGACTCTTTTTTATATCATGAAACGCAGCAATTTTAAGTTCCGGCATATCAAATCCTTCCCCAAACATATCAACGCAAATAATTACTCTTGTTTCGTAATTTAATATTTTCTGTCTTGCTTCTTTCTGTTCTTCTTGTGTTAAGCCTGTATGTATTTGAATTGGATTTAATTCTTCGTATTCATTGTATATATTATATACATGGTCTGCTCTTGCTGTTGAATTGACTCTTGCCATAAGAATATGATTATAGCCTTGTTCCAAATCTTCCTTCAATATTTCTACAGCTTTCTTTGCAATTGCTTTGTCGTATTCACTCGAATTAAACTCATAGATAGGATGATATTTTATTCTTTTAAAGTATCCCTCATCTTGTGCTTTCCGAAGAGGGTAGTTAAATATTATTTTCCCTCCAATGTTTCTATCGTCATTTCTGAAAGGGGTAGCAGTAAATTGTAATATGTATTTGTTTTTAAAAACAGATACGAATTTTCTCCATGTTTTAGCTGCAATGTGATGGGCTTCATCTATAAATAGATGAGAACAATTCTCTGAAATAGCCTGTTGAATCTCATTGTTTAACTGCCCTACAACACTCATCGTTGTTACAACAACATTACAGTTCTCAAATAAAGCATTGACTTCTTCTGTCGTCGAGGGGCGGTGCTTCATTATCCCAACTCTTGGGTATAAAGCAGAGTCATTGATTATTTTCAATGTTTTCAGCAATCCGAGGGTTATGAATTTTTTCGCTAATTGGGAGCGTAAAGCATCCGAAGGAACTACTATTAAAACTTTGATACAATTTGCAGCTATAAGTAGGGATAACATTGTTTCCGTCTTACCTGTTCCTGTTGGCATAACAATAGTTGCAGGTTCATTTCCTATTTGCCAGTGTGCCAAAGCCGCATATATACCACCCAATTGAGGAGAGCGAAGTCCTTCAATATTTAGTTCTATGTTCTCCTTCTTAAATAGAAATGCTCCATTGTAAGAATCTGTGATTTCTTGACAAGTATTTGGCGCTCTAAACTCTGGATGTTTTATCCATTTATACTTTTCTTGATTGAAATTTCCAGTTTCAACACCTTCTAAATTCTTTGCAAGAAGAATTTGCTCGAACCTGTCATGTGCAGACCAATCTTTTTTCGGACTGATCAATATTTCTCTACCATTATCGACTTTTATGATATACCCTTGAACTCGATTAAAAGAGTTTTCTTCAATCGCTCCATCAACTGTTGTTTGTTCAAACCCTAATTGACACACATAATCTTTCCCTATTTTTTCGAACAAGGAGAAATGGGCAGGTAGATTTATTTTCATGATTAATCCATTTATATTGTATAGACGACAAAATTAGCAAATATTTAAGATACAGGAAAATATATATCCATCAAAGCCACACATATCCAAATCGAAGCCACATGTAACCACTTCCCGAAAAAACGTACAAAACCTCGCACATCTCCTATACTTTCGCTTCTCAAACATTTAAAATTTATAGAAATGCAACAAGAAGATGATTTAAGAGGACTTGCCAAAGTGATGGAATTTATGCGGGCAATCAGCATATTGTTCGTAGTGATGAATATATATTGGTTTTGTTACTATGCCTTTCGGGAATGGGGAATCAATATTTCAGTAGTGGATAAAATACTGCTAAACTTTGACCGTACAGCCGGATTATTCGGAAATATCCTTTACACAAAGCTGTTCGCACTCGTTTTTCTCGCTCTTTCCTGTTTGGGGACGAAAGGTGTTAAAGAGGAAAAAATAACTTGGACGAAAATCTGTGTTTTTCTGGCTATGGGTTTTATCTTGTTCTTTATGAATTGGTGGATACTTGACCTGCCATTACCGGCATCGGCAACAGCAAGTTTCTATATCTTCTCAATGACAATAGGCTACTTGTGTTTGCTGGTTGGCGGATTATGGATGAGCCGACTACTCAAAAACAATCTGATGGACGATGTTTTTAATACAGAAAATGAATCCTTTATGCAAGAGACACGTTTATTACAAAGTGAATATTCTGTAAATCTACCTACTAAATTTTGGTATAAGAAAAAAGAGTGGCGGGGTTGGATAAACGTCGTAAATCCGTTTCGTGCTTCCATTGTGTTGGGAACTCCCGGTTCGGGTAAGTCATACGCTGTTGTTAATCAGTATATGAAACAGCAGATAGAGAAGGGATTTTCGATGTATGTGTACGACTTTAAGTTTCCGGACTTGTCGATGATTGCTTACAACCATTTATTAAACAATCAATCAGGATATAAGAAAGTGCCGACTTTCTATGTGATAAACTTCGATGACCCTTCTCGTTCGCACCGTTGTAATCCAATTAATCCGTCCTTTATGGACGATATTTCGGATGCTTACGAAAGTGCCTATACCATAATGCTTAACCTAAATAAAACGTGGGTGCAGAAGCAAGGCGACTTCTTTGTGGAATCTCCCATTATCCTGTTTGCTTCTATAATATGGTACTTGCGAATTTATCAGGATGGGAAGTATTGTACCTTTCCTCACGCGATTGAGTTCCTTAACAAACGCTACGAAGACATTTTCCCAATTCTAACTTCATATCCCGAACTTGAAAATTATCTGAGTCCATTTATGGATGCTTGGTTAGGCGGTGCGGCTGACCAATTAATGGGACAGATAGCAAGTGCAAAAATTCCGCTATCAAGGATGATTTCGCCCCAATTATATTGGGTTATGAGTGGCGATGAATTTACACTTGACATAAACAATCCTGATGATCCCAAAGTGTTGGTAGTTGGTAATAATCCTGACCGACAAAATATTTATGGTGCGGCGTTGGGACTTTACAATTCCCGTATTGTGAAATTAATCAACAAAAAGGGACAGTTGAAAAGTTCAGTTGTTATTGACGAGCTTCCTACGATATATTTTAAGGGTTTGGACAACCTGATAGCAACCGCCAGAAGTAACAAAGTAGCTGTTCTTTTGGGTTTTCAGGATTTCTCCCAATTAACAAGGGATTACGGCGACAAGGAAGCGAAAGTAGTGATGAACACGGTCGGCAATATTTTCTCCGGTCAGGTAGTAGGAGAAACAGCCAAAACGCTTTCCGACAGGTTCGGTAAAGTCTTACAAAAACGGCAGTCTATGACTATTAATCGTAATGATAAATCGACCTCTATCAGTACCCAAATGGATAGCCTGATACCACCGTCCAAAATCTCCAATCTTACACAGGGTCTGTTTGTCGGAGCTATTGCGGACAATTTCGACGAGCGTATCGAGCAGAAGATTTTCCATTGCGAAATTGTAGTTGATAATGCGAAAGTTGCCGCCGAAACAAAGGCGTATCAGCCTATTCCGGTTATTACGGATTTCACGGACGAAAACGGAGTTAATCGCATGAAAGATATGATTAAAGAAAATTACGACCGTATCAAAGTTGAAACGAAACAGATTGTTGCCGAAGAATTGCGACGGATTAAAGACGACCCTGCGTTGGCTCATTTGTTACAACAGGAGTAATTAAAAAAAAGATTGACAATACCTATTATCAATCTTTTTTGCCTACAACAAATTAACCTTTTGGTGGACAAGGGTCTGATTTTCTTGGATAAGTTCTTTCCTCTTGAATTTTTCCATCTCCTTTATGGATTTTTATAGATGCACTTGGTTGATTTTTTGCAATTGCTATTGTCTTTTGAACAACCTCACTCTTTGTAGATCCAGTAACTGATGCCCTTTGTCCTTTTTCAAGTTTTCCTTGCCATCCGTCGTTTGTTTTTGTAACATGATAATTTTTTCTCATATATATTATTTTTAAAATTAAACTCTGGAAACAATGCGTGCAGCAGTTTTTATGTCAACTGTTTGTACGCCTATTGATTGTAATGTTTGTCTCATATCGTTAAATACAGGCTCTTCATTGTTTGGATCGAATATTGTAAGTATTGCTGTGAATGGAATGCCATTTTGAGGTATTTTTTCTCCATCTCGTGTAAGATACTCTACATCTAAACTCCAATCGGTAGAAGGGCCTATGCCACGAGGGAATTTCTTCTCATAAACTTTTATAGGACTCCACTTAAATGAATGCTCTATTTGATCTTTTTCATAGAGGCCTCCATCTCCCGTTTCGGGCGTATAAATAGCATTTAAGCGACCTGAGTATCTTCCATTGTTTTGAAGCTGTCTCAACCGAGCGTCTATATTAACTCGGATAAACTCGGAGCCATACCGATAATTCAATGGAGGAGTGCTTACTATTGTCAATTTAGCCTGTCCCGTACATTTACCATTCTTTACTAAGCATGAAGGCCATGTAAAACGAAAACTTAATTTTCGTCCTATCGTAATTCTGTTTGCAAATACTAAAGTTATGGCATTGTCTCCACCTTCTAATATCTCTTGAGAGCTTTGAGGCATTCCAAAACCAACTAAATGCTTGGCAACTGTATTGAGTTGCTTTTCACTGAATGGTTCAGGTAGTATGGCATGATGTATTGAAAGAGCCATCAATGTTTCACGAGATACATCGCCTTCTATTGCATTTTCTAAGCTTGCGATTGTCTTTGCTACATTGGGAGCTGCATAACTTGTTCCACACCCATCTTCGATATTCCCATGTTCATTGACTGAGTAAAGCCCATGTCCTTCTATATGGTGTTTTGTCCCCGAACCTCCAATGTGAGCTAAATCTGGCTTCAAGCCAGTTCTTGAACTTACACCTCGACAACTATAATTACTAAGTCCGTAAGGAACAACGCTACTCATGTCGGGGGGATTTAGAGCTGAAACACTAATGTTTCGACAGCTTTCAGCAGGAACCTTTAATGAATCATTTCTTGTAGATACAAGAGTTTTTAAAGCTTCAACTGGATCTGAAGGCCATTCCTTTCTGGCATGACTAGGATGAGTATTTCCTGCGGATATGATGAAAATGACATCATTATCCTCTGCGATTTTATCTAAGATCTGGGCGGGAATACTATATCCGCTTGATGTAACATGTTCCTCAATATTAAGACTGAAATTAAAGATACGTACACCAGTCCTAGCTTTTAAATCTTGTACAGCTATTTCAAGCTCATTGAAAAATTCCAACGGTTTAGAATAGTATGAATCGTAAAACTGAGATGGATAAATGTCCAAATCAATAATGTGACAGCCATTTTTTTCTTTACAAACATCTTCTCCATTCAAATCTCGCCCAAGAACAGCCAATCCTGCAATAAAGCTCCCATGATGTTCATTTTTATCATCAGGACTAACAAGCCCCCATCTATCTTGAATCCAACTTCCAAATATGTCCGAAACACCTCCATCGACAATGCATAATTTAGGATAGCTAGTTTTTTCATCAACGATAGGCATTGTTGCAGGAGTGCCTTTAAAAGGTAAAGCGGGAGCACCACTTTTTGTTATTATTGGAGGTAACATTATTCTTTTCACGAGAGGATGTCTGTCCAAAAAATCCAACAGCTTGGCATGTAGCTCCGGATTGAGATTCACGGGCTTCCTATTATTATTCTTTGCAGCGGATGATTGCATCGGAAACATTTGAACAATAGGAGTTCCTCCTTCTTCCAGTTTTACTCCGAATAGTACCGCAGCAGCTTTGTCTTGCCTTATTTTAATAGCAAACAATCCAGAATCAAAAGTTTCTAACCCGTTGATAAAACTGCTGAACAGCTGTCTTTTCTGAATAGTTAATGTATCCCAGTCTTTTTTTGCAGGTGGATCATCAAACAATTCAATAATATAAGCTCCGCCTGAACATGGATCTGAAAGCCAATTTATAGCTTCGGTAACAGAAAATTTCCGTTTATCACTTTTCTCATGTACAGAGATATGGTCTATGGCACCTATTTCACTCCGCATGCGACTGGGAGCAGAAACTTCTTTCCCATCTACGATTTTTTTTCGTGTTGTTGTTTCTGCTTTTCCCATGCTGGAAGAAACTCGTTCAATGCTTTCAGGGGACAATTCGACAAATAACTCTCCTAATTCTCCAGCCCCAACAATTGGAGCAATTTCAGGGCTAAACATAGCCTTAGAAGGACGATGACTTTTGGCCAATGCAGATTGCCGCAAAGTTATTTTTGCATATGAAATCGGGGCAAATTCATTACTGATTTGTATATCTTTTATTTCACACAATTGCTGAGATAAAGAATCTCTATGTTCAATAAACTCGGAATCTTTATCTTCAAAAAAATCCGTAAATGATCCTCCTCTCGGATTTTCTATATCTTCAATGAAGTTGCTGGTATTTAATACCACTTGAATTGGACTATTTGCCATAGTATATAGTTTTTATTATTTCATTTTTGATTTAAGTTTACTTAATGAAGACGTTGTCATTCCAAACAATGGTGCAATATCAACTTGTTTAAAAGAATATTTATCATCCTCTATTAGAGCATTGATAAATTCTTCATCATTACTAAGGATAACGCTTCTCTTTCTTTCATCTACTCGTCCTGAATTTAAAAGTGCAAATTGCCTTACCATGTGTGAAATAGTCATCTCCTTATCAACTATATGCGATCTTTTGATCCATTTCGCTAACGTTTCAACATCTGCTCCAGTAGAATCTTCAATACACCAAGCAAACAATTTCATCTCATTCTCAGCAAACTCCAGTGGTTGTAGAAATTTTCTCAGCAATGAAATTGCAACCATTGGAGATGGCTTTGGAATTTCAATTTGAATATCAAATCTTCTCCAGATAGCAGGATCTAATAGCGTTTCGTGATTTGTAACCCCAATTGTAAAGCCTTGGTCTTTTCTGCTGTCTAGACATTGCAACAATGTATTTACAACTCTTTTAACTTCGCCCACTTCTTGCGGATCATTCCTGAGTTTTGCAATTGCGTCAAATTCATCAAGAAGGAGTACGCAATTATATCTATTGGCAAAAGCAAATAAATTCCCAATGTTTTTTGCAGTTGTACCCAAAAACGAAGACATTAGACCTTCTAATCGAGCTAAAACTACTGGAAGTCCAATCTGTTTCGCAATCCATTTTGCCAAATGGGTTTTACCTGTTCCGGGTAGTCCATATATTAAACACGAACTGGCAGGAAATGCCTCTATTTCAAGTAATTTATCGAACTTAGTCCATTCGGTAATAATGGAATAAATAGCTTCTCTAATATTCTCTTCAAAAACAGGAATTTCGTCAGGTAGGTCATTCCCAAAATGTATCTCAGCCAATGGCGTTGAAGTTTCTTTATCGACTGGGACAGGGGTCTTAGACGTTAGTTCATCTCCTTTTCCAATTGCAAAAGATTGTCTGATTTTGCTTGGAGTCATTTCAAGTGATTTATGAGATGACGCCAATAAAGACTCAAGAGATTTCGCCTCTTTGTCGTGTCCTGCTTTTTTTAGTGCGTCTTTCAGTCTAGTAATCTGCTGTAATACGGCATTATTAGGAGTGGATAATGCTGATCTACAAAGAGCTTGGATTATATTGAAATTTTCTATTGCCATGTTTTCGAATTATTTTCTGCAAATATACGACATATTTCCATATTTTCAAATATATTTCTAAAATAAGTAATAATATTTCCATTATGAGAAATATATTTCCGTAAAATGCAGTTTGGTTGAATTCGTAAATGATATGAAAATATTCTTCATCATATACTTGCGTTAACGCCACACACTGCCAAACCAACGCCACACACTGCCACCTGCTTCAAAAACTGCTGTCAGCCTGTTGATTAGAACTACTTTCGTTACGCATTAATATTGATGCGTAACAAAAACAGTTTTAAGTATGGATGAAACATTAAATCCGAAAGACAAAGTTCTCCTGATGCGGGATGAAGGAGAAGGTAACAAACTCAAAGTCGTGAGAGGTATCGACAAGAAAGGAAAGATCGATGCCATTGACCCGATGAAGGCGAAACAAACTGATTTTATCAAAATCGACAAACACGCCGACCCACTCGAAAACTTTTTCAAAAACTTCTTCAATCAGGCTAAAAACCCATCGCATACAGGTTTCTATGCGGTTACGGTAGATATGCTTGATAAAGTTCTAAAACTAAGCGAGAAAGATTTGGAAAAATACCGTATCAATCCCAAGGACTACTTGAACAACGAGCAGGAACAATCAACTAAAACAACAGAAAAAGAAACAGTAACCGAAAAAAAAGAAGAAAAAATGGAAACGTCAACCAAACAAAGTACAAACGAACAGACGAATGATTTTATCCAGTTCGACACCAACCGCATTCCTGAAAACGAGTATCAAAAGTACGGTATCAAACCCGAAAATTTGGAAGGTGAACTCAAAGCGATGAGTTACGGCTATAAATCCCCGCACCTTGTAGATATTAATCCCAATATCGACGGAGTGGACTATCCAATGAAAGCCCGCCTGTCATTGGAAGAACAATCCGACGGAAGCCTGAAATTCATTCCGCATCCCTTTCAGCAACAGGTTGATTTGGATAAACCGTTTCAAGGAATTATGCTGCCAAATGATGTGAAAGAAAACCTGCTGGCAACAGGCAATGCCGGACGAGTCGTAGAATTACAACCCAATGGCGAAAAAGTACCGTCGTTGGTATCCATCGACAAACTGACCAACCGTTTGGAAGCCGTACCGCTTGAGAAACTGACTGTTTCTCAAAATCTCAAAGGTGCGGAACTATCTCCCGAACAGCAACAGGCACTCAAAGAGGGAAAGAAAGTATTGGTAGAGGAAATGACCTCTAAAAATACAATCGGTACGGAGAACCCCCGAAAGTTCGATGCTTACGTTCAGTTCAACGCCGCCAAAGGTGGATACGATTTTTCCTACGACGGATTAGACCGTAATAAGTATAGACAAGAGAACAAACGTGAACAAAGTCAAAGTCAAAACGATGACCAGCAAAATAAAGTCCGTATTCCAAAAAAACTCTTAGGGGTAGATTTGGACGATAAACAGCAAAACTCACTCCGTGAAGGTAAATCGGTCTATGTGCAGGGAATGTTGAAAGACGAAAAAGGCGAGCCTTTCAATGCTTATGTAAAGGTAAATCAGGAAAAAGGCAAACTCGACTTTTTCAAATGGAATCCCGATAGAGCCAAAAAGCAGGGAGCAGACGTTAAAGTAGCCGAAGGAAACAAAACACAAGTGGCTGTTAATTCACACGGAAAGACCAATGAAGCGACCAAACATTCCAAAGAGCCCTTGAAACAAGGTCAGCAGCAACTTACCGAAAATAAGCAACAGAACAATCGACGAACTGTAAAGAAAAATACAGGACATAAAATGTAAAATCAACCACTAAAAAAATCCATCTCAGAAATGAAAGTAATAATTGCAGAAAAACCAAGCGTAGCCCGCGATATAGCGGCTATCGTTGGTGCGGATAACCGCAAGGAGGGTTATTTGGAGGGTAATGGATATGCCGTTACGTGGGCATTCGGCCACCTCGTCGGGTTGGCAATGCCGCAGGATTATGGTATCACAGGATTTCAGGCTGAAAACCTGCCGATACTTCCGTCAGAATTTAAGTTGCTGCCCCGACAGGTTAAGGACGGTAAGGAATACAAGCCCGATCCGGGAACGATGAAGCAACTGAAAGTTATCCGAGAACTATTTAATAAATGTGAGCGTATCGTAGTAGCAACCGATGCGGGTCGTGAAGGAGAGCTAATATTCAGATACATTTATAGCTATTTGGAGTGTAATAAACCTTTCGACCGACTTTGGATAAGTTCTCTGACAGATCAGGCAATCCGCAAAGGTTTGGAAAATCTTCGTCCGGGAAAAGAATACTACAACTTGTACGGTTCCGCCAAAGCACGCAGCCAAGCCGACTGGCTTGTGGGAATAAACGCCTCGCAAGCCCTTTCCATATCAGCCGGACACGGCGTATGGTCGTTAGGCAGGGTACAAACACCCACACTTGCGATGATATGCAGCCGATACCTCGAAAACAAGGAGTTCAAACCACAAACTTATTTTCAATTCAGATTGCACACGGCAAAAGATGAAGTCCAATTTGCTGTAATTTCTACCGAACGGTACAATACGAAACAGGATGCAGACACAATCTTAGAGCGTATCCGCACGTCAGAATCAGTCCGCATCGTAAATGTGGAAACGAAACAAGGAAGTCAGGAGCCGCCTCTACTCTACGACCTGACCACCTTGCAGAAAGAAGCCAATAGCCGGCACGGTTTTTCGGCAGATAAAACCCTGTCGGTGGCACAATCGCTTTATGAAGCAAAGCTCATTTCTTATCCGAGAACCGGAAGCCGCTATATTTCCGATGACGTTTTTGCCGAAATACCTGCCCTAATCAGGATGCTTTCCAATCATTCTTCATTCGGCAACTATGCAAAAACATTGTTGGAAGCAAGTCTGAACAGGCGTTCGGTAAACGACAAGAAAGTTACCGACCACCACGCCCTGATAATTACCGAAAATACGCCGAAAGATATTTCAGCCGACCAACGTATCCTGTACGATATGATTGCTGCCCGGCTATTGGAAGCCTTTTCGGGTAAATGCACCAAAGAGAATACAAACGTTTCATTGGATGCTTCGGGTGTTCCGTTTTCTGTTAAAGGCAGTGTTATCCTTATTCTGGGTTGGAGAGCGGTATTGAATGCACCCGATGATGAAAAAGGCGAAGATGATGTTTCTACACTTCCTGCCTTATCCAATGGAGATATACTTCCCATTAACGGAACGGAACTGTTGGAAAAGCAAACCAAGCCCCGCCCTTTGCACACGGAAAGCAGTCTATTGTCTTCAATGGAAACTTGTGGAAAAGACTTGACAGACGAAGCCGAACGGGAAGCCATTAAAGAATCGGGTATCGGTACACCTGCTACACGAGCAAGTATTATTGAAACCTTATTTTCTCGTGAATATATCATAAGGGAGAAAAAATCCCTTGTGCCGACTAACAAAGGATTGGTTGTCTATCTGGCTGTCCGTGATAAAAAGATTGCGGATATCGGTATGACGGGCGAATGGGAAAGTGCCTTGAATAAAATAGCTTCGGGCGAAATGAATGCAGATACTTTCCACAGGGGGATTGAAGTGTATGCCGCACAGATTACAACCGAACTGTTGGGAAGTAAAATTGAAGGCGGCAATACAAAAGAAAGTTGTCCGTGTCCCAAATGTAAAAACGGTCAGATCGTTTTCTACCCCAAAGTAGCCAAGTGCAATAATGAAGACTGCGGATTGACTGTTTTCCGGAACAAGTCGGGCAAGGACCTGACCGATGGACAACTGAAAGACCTGCTCACCAAAGGGAAAACAGGCATTATCAAAGGTTTTAAGAGCAAAAAAAATAAGTTTTTTGATGCTGCTATCGCTTTTGACGAAGCCTATAAAACAGTTTTTGAATTTCCTCCGAGAAACAAAAAACGGAAATAAAAGTAGTATCTTTACCGCTAAGAAAGTTCATACAGCCACAAGTTTGACGAGAAATTGTTGGATATGTACTGTTGGATTTTTTTAGTGGTGGCACTGGGGAGGGATACCCCGGTGCCTTTTGCATATCTACATCAACAATTTTACCACTAAAAAATTCATCAGTATGAAATACAATTCAAACTTAGAGCCAGCGGAAATGTCCTACTTCCGCCTTAATTTACTATCCTTTTTACGTGATTCCCACCCCGACAAAGCAAACGACCTTTCCTTTATTGCAGGACGTGGGGATATGGCAGCCGAAGCGTACAGCGAAGCCGTAAAAAGCGGTTTAGACCACATTCAGGCAGCCGAAATTGCCAATGAGGTCTTATTCAAAGGCTTGCATTTCTCTTCTTACAATGTGATTGTTGAAATTCTTTGGAACGAGTTCTTTGAAGAGATATCGCCGGACGAAGCCCAAGCAAAGGCAAAAGAACTATTGCCCGAATGTCAAGCGGTATTTTCCAACTACAACCTGAACGATGATTTTGCCGAGGCGACCGAGTACCAGTCGCTCTATACGGAGCTTGTCGGCACAATCCTGATTTTGCTCGAAAATGAGTTACAATAAGCGGACTCATTTGCGTCAGAATATTGATGCAATCAAGTTGGCGTTACGGCTCGATAAGGAACATAGAAAAGCAACTCCCGAAGAACGGGAAATACTCGCTAAATATTCAGGATTCGGTGGTATAAAGGCAATTCTTAACCCTGCCGACAAACCCGAAGATATTGAGCAGTGGTCTAAATCCGAAGTCGAGCTTTTCCCGTTGGTGCAGGAACTCCACGAGGTACTCCGTGAAAGTTCTCCCACACCGGAAGTTTACAAACGCTATGTCAGTTCTCTGAAAAGTTCTATTCTAACCGCTTTCTATACACCAAAGCCAGTTATTGATGCATTGGCGGATGCCCTAAAACATAGTGGCATTACTCCGACACGCTTTTTAGAACCCAGTGCCGGAACAGGTGCTTTTATTTCTTCTTTCAAAGATGTAGCACCTGAAGTCAAAGTAACCGGATTTGAAAAAGACCTATTGACAGGTAAAATTCTCTCGCACCTTTATCCTGATGATAAAGTACGGATTGAAAGTTATGAGAAAATGGAGGGACGCTACTCACAGCATTTTGATGTGATTGCTTCCAATATCCCTTTTGGCGATATTTCGGTATTCGATCCGCAACTGTCCAACCACGAGATACCCGCCGTCAAACAATCAACACAGGCAATACACAACTACTTTTTTGTAAAAAGCGTTATGTCGGCCAGAGAAGGTGGGATAATTGCCTTTATTACCAGTCAAGGCGTACTTAATTCGGAACAGAACAAACCGATACGGGAATACTTGATGAACACCTGCGATGTGGTTTCCGCTATCCGTTTACCCAACAACCTCTTTTCCGACCATGCCGGAACAGAAGTCGGCAGCGACCTGATTATCCTGCAACGGAACAATAACAACATAGCTTTGAGTCAACGCCAGCAGGATTTTATCGAATCCCGCAAATTGTCGAACGGCATTTACATTAACAACCTGTTCCGTGATTTTAACAGGGTAGTACAGACACACTCTAAAACCGACACCGATCTATACGGTAAGCCTGCAATTGTCTTTACCCATGAAGGTGGAGTGGACGGAATTGCCAAAGACCTGCGGCAAATGTTGAAAGAGGATTTTTCCCAACATTTGGATTTACAACATTATCAATCCTATGCACAGAACACGGCGGAACGACAGGTTACAGCCTCCGCAGAAATCAAACCGCCACTTGAATCAAATCCCAATGACCTCAATCCTCTTTGGCAGACGGATGAACTCGATCCGTTTTGGCAGGCTATTGAAGATGATTGGTTTCCAGACAGTAACCAATCCGAAGCGATAAAACCTGCGATTGAAAACAAACCCGAACCACCCAAGCAACAACAAACTTATTCGGGTACGCTTTTCGACATGGACGATCCTGCCATTAAAAAAGAGCCGACTCCAGAGGCGAAACCACAGTCTGTAACACAAGAGCCGTTAATAACGCTTTATGATCTTTTCGGGTTTACCCAAGAGGAACGCAATCAAGTCAGCAAGCCCAAAAAACGAGGTCGAAAATCCAAATCACAGGTTGCCAAGCCAAAGGAACTGCCATTTATGGATTGGCGGGAAGAAATGCAGCATAACACGGCACAGGAACGGGAAAAGCTACAAGAGGAAACTGCGGCAGCCTATCCCGTATTTGATGCTCGTCGGGAGGAACAACTGGAACGGCTGAAAGAAGAAGCCGAACGGGAACAGCAGGAACGTATGAAACCGATTCCCTACTTCAATGCGGAAGATATGCCATCCCATTATCGTGAAGGCTCGCTCGTAACAGACGAAAATAATCGTATCGGTTATTTGCGTGATTTGAATGGATTTCAGCCGATGTTCCATCCGCTTCAGCTCACAGGAACACAGCAGGCGAAAGCGTCCCTTTACATTGAAATTCGGGACACTTACCACCACCTGTATAATAACGAAGCAACAAGGTTGGAAGCTAATCCCGCATTGAGGGATATGCTAAACAGGCTTTATGACGATTTTACCCGTCGTTTTGGAAATATAAACGATGCAAAAAATCTAAGCCTTATAAAAATGGATGCCGGAGGAACAGAAATTCTGTCCCTTGAACGCTATGTAAACGGCAAAGCAGTCAAAGCCGATATTTTCCAGCAACCGGTTGCTTTCAATCCAAACGAGATAACTCATACGGATGATGCACGGGAAGCCCTGACAGCTTCGCTTAATAAGTATGCCCAAGTAAATCTTGAATATATGGCAGGGCTTACAGGCAGCACTTCGGACGAAATACTGGAGGAACTAAAAGGGGAGGTGTTTTTCAATCCGATGATAGGCTCTTATGAAATTAAAGACAAGTTCATAAGCGGCAATGTTATCTCCAAAGCGGAACACGTAGAGCGGTATTTAGAGAATCACTCTGACCATGAAGCAGCAAAAGAATCCTTAAAGGCTCTCAAAGAAGCAATACCCCGTCCGATACCGTTCGAGGATTTGGATTTTAATTTTGGGGAACGGTGGATTCCGTCAGGTATTTACAGCAAATATGCTTCGCATTTATTTGATACCAATGTATCGGTACATTACGCACAAAGCCGGGATGAATACACACTCAAAGCCGACAGCAAAAATATCAAGATATGGGATCAGTACGCTGTTAAATCAACAAACCGGACTTTCGACGGTATCGCCCTGATGAAACACGCCCTGCACAACACTTCTCCCGATATTACGAAGAAAGTCAATAAGTTGATTGACGGGGAAATCAAAGAGGTCAAAGTGCGTGATTCCGAATCAATCCAACTCGCCAATTCTAAGATTGACGAGATACGGAACGGTTTTGTAGAATGGCTTAACGAGCAGTCGCCGGAGTTCAAAGACCGGCTGGCAGATAAATACAACCGCACGTTTAATTGTTTCGTCCGTCCGGAGTATGATGGAAGCCAGCAAGAGTTTCCGGGACTTGATTTGAAAGGCTTGGGTATTCCCGATTTATACAAAAGCCAAAAGGATGCGATTTGGATGGATAAACTCAATGGTGGGGGCATAATTGACCATGAGGTGGGCGGCGGTAAAACCCTCATTATGTGTGTAAGCGCCTACGAGAAAAAACGTTTGGGATTGGTAAACAAACCTCTCATTATGGCTCTCAAAGCCAATGTGCATGAGATAGCCCAAACTTTCTGTACGGCTTACCCAAATGCTAAAGTGCTGTATCCGGGCAAAGAAGATTTTACCCCCGCAAAACGGTCGAAGATCTTCAACGAAATGAAAAACAACAACTGGGATGCTATCATTTTAACACACGAACAATTTGGCATGATACCCCAGTCGCCCGAAATTCAGCAACGGATATTACAGGCAGAACTGGATTCGGTTGAAGAAAATCTGGAAGTATTACGGGCACAGGGCAAGGAGATTTCCCGTGCAATGGAGAAGGGTTTGGTTAAACGGCAGCTTAATCTTGAAGCTAAGTTAAGTAATATCGCCTATCAGATTGAAAACCGAAAAGATGATACGGTAGATTTCCGTTTAATGGGTATCGACCATTTGTACGTCGATGAGAGCCACCGTTTCAAGAACCTGACCTTTACCACTCGGCACGACAGGGTTGCAGGTCTGGGTAATGCCGAAGGCTCACAACGTGCCCTGAATATGCTTTTCGCCTTGCGTACCATTCAGGACAGGACGGGCAAAGATTTAGGAGCAACTTTCCTTTCAGGAACAACTATTTCCAATTCGCTGACGGAGTTATATTTACTTTTCAAGTATCTCCGGCCAAACGAACTGGAAAGACAGGGCATTAATACATTTGATGCGTGGGCAGCTATTTTCGCCAAAAAGTCGATAGACTACGAATTTTCTGTAACGAATGAAATTGTACAAAAAGAACGCTTCCGGTATTTTATCAAAGTACCTGAATTGGCGGCTTTTTATGCCGAAATTACGGACTATCGTTCTGCTGAAGATATTGGTATCGACCGACCTGTTAAAAACGAAATCCTACACAATATTCCGCCTACGCCCGACCAACAGGAGTTTATTCAGAAGTTAGTAGAGTTTGCCAAAACAGGTAAAGGCGAAATATTGGGACGTGCCCCACTATCCGAAAAGGAAGAGAAAGCCAAAATGTTGATTGCTACGGACTACGCCCGTAAAATGTCGCTCGATATGCGCCTGATTGATCCGGTCAAATACGGCGACCATGTGGATAATAAGGCTTCCCATGTGGCTAAAATGGTATCGGACTACTACAAAAAGTTTGACAGTCATAAAGCTACTCAGTTCGTATTTTCCGATTTAGGTACATATAAGCCCGGAGAATGGAATCCATGTTCCGAAATAAAGCGTAAACTGGTGGATGACTACGGAATCCCCGCTCACGAAATACGCTTTATTCAGGAAGCCAAAACAGACAAGGCTCGTAAGACCATGATTAAGGACATGAACGAGGGTAAAATCCGTGTCCTGTTTGGCTCTACCGAAATGTTAGGAACAGGCGTAAATGCTCAAAAACGATGTGTCGCTATTCATCATTTGGATGCGCCTTGGCGACCGTCAGACCTCGAACAGCGGGACGGTCGGGGCATTCGCAAGGGTAACGATATTGCTAAATTATGCGCTGACAATAAAGTAGATGTGCTTATTTATGCCGTTGAAAAATCGTTGGATGCTTACAAGTTCGGATTGCTCCATAATAAGCAACTTTTTATCCGCCAGTTGAAAAACAACTCACTGGGCAGCCGTACCATCGACGAGGGTTCAATGGACGAAAAAAGTGGTATGAACTTTTCCGAATACGTGGCCATTCTTTCGGGTAATACCGAACTATTGGAAAAAGCACGTTTGGAAAAGAAGATTGCTTCCCTCGAATCGGAACGGCAGGCGTTTATGCGTGGAAAATCTTCCTCACGCTACAAATTAGAAAATATTATGTCGGACGTGGAGAAGAACAACGGTTTTATCAGCCGTATTTCCAAAGATATGGAAGTGTTCAATTCTCGTGTTCAATATCAGCCGGACGGAGTTACTCGTCTGAATCCTGTTCAGTTAGACCGATTACAGGGCAGTAACCCGAAAGAAGTCGGACTGAAGCTGAATGAAATTTCGGAAAAAGCCCGCACTTATGGTCTACATGAAAAAATCGGCTCGTTGTATGGTTTTGATTTAATGGTAAAGTCTGAAACCACAAACAAAGACGGATTCGATGTGATACAAAACCGCTTTTTTGTGAAAGGAGAGGGCGATATTCTTTACAACTACAATTACGGGGCAATGGCTTCCAATCCGAAGACGGCAGCACAAAATTTCCTGAACGCTCTCGATACCATGCCTAAGCTATTGGAAAAGTATCAATCCGACAATCAGAAGTTGGAGAAGGATATTCCGGTACTCAAAGAAGTGGTTGAAAGTAGTTGGCGGAAAGAATCGGAGTTGAAAATTCTGAAAGACGACCTGATAAAATTAGACCGTGAAATCCAACTCTCGCTTAAACCCATTGAAGAAAGCGAGGGACAGGCTGAAAGCCTTGATGACGGTGTAGGTGGTATTCCTGCAAAAAAGGAAACGGTCGGCAATAATGATGCACAAATACCAGGCACACTAAAGTACGTAAAAGAGATTATGGGAGATAGGCTTGTTATTGCGTCTGTGGGCGGTAGTCCGCCAAAGGCGGAGAGGAAAGAATCGCCGAAAGGTATTAAACTCTAAAGCGGAAGCCATAACTAAATCTCCAAAGTTATGGCTTTCTTTATACTTATATTTTCAAGAAACCTTCTTCTTCGATTGTTCGATTGATGTTTTTCTCATGTAATTTGACGTTATTGATAATATACCCCTCAAATTCAACGAGTTTAAGGATTAATATTGAGCATAATTTGTGCATCATGAGATTTACATAGAAAAGTTTATCTATTTCATCTTCACCTTTATTGATAGGCAAAGTTCCATGTAGAGATAAATTTCTATAATCAATACAAATTAATTCTTCCTCTGAAAGATTATAACCTAATTTTTCAAATGGCAGTTTTAACGTATCTTTATTGGTGGGGTTGTTGAAACTATTTATTTTTTTGTCTAAAAGAACAAATTGGTCTTCACTTAATTCTATTTGTTTGTCCTTTTTTATGTTTTCTACAGTATTCAGAAATAACGGTCTTATTTGATTTTTCCAAATGTCCCTATCTATTACAGAAGGTGGTTTTATTTGATGAATCTTCATTATTTGTTTTGACAACGTCTCAAATGCAACGCAGTACATGGCTAATTGCGTGTCAATTGCAAATTTGGACGCTTCGACTATTGTCATAGCAGCACGTAGCACGGAATCATTATTGTGGATTATATTGACTAATTTAGAGAAAGTTTCTTCTTTGAGAAATTTTAATTTATCAACCCATTCTTCTTCCTCTATTTTTTTTATTGCTTCCGATTCACCATGTATAGAATCCTTATTCTTGCCAATTGAGACTAAAACAGAATAAGCATTTGTAGTAAATATTGTGTACTGTCCTTTTATGCTGTCACGCAAGGCTTTATAATACACACCTTCCGGACTTTTAAAGTCGGTTTCTTTGCTATAAATTATATAAGCCTCATTCAAATATATAGAAGAACATAGAAAACCATGCGAAACAAAAATGCTAAGTGCAATTTTATCAATCGCTTCGAGCATACACGGAACTAAGGAATCTACAATAAGGTATGAGTCATTACCCTCTTTGAATCCCCAAAAGTGATACTCCGCTTCATTCAAGAAGATTTTAATCAAATCAGAATACCAGCCTTTTCGTCCTTTAAAATAACAATCATAAGTGTACAAGGCGTAATCTCTAAAATTGATAGTATGCTCCCCAATAGGGACAACATATCTGAAGTAATAACTTTCTCTAATATTAAAACCTTCTGTGTGGAGCCATTGAGAACTTATAACACAACCAAACCCTTGTTTTTCGTCAAAAAAATCTCTATATGATGTTATTAAAGAGCCTTTGGGAATAGTATATGATTTGTTTGCAGTAATGATATTGAATTGATCTAAATTGGAAGTTCTTGCCTGATTTATTACCTGATGCTCTACCAATGGAGATAAGAATGAAAAATTGAACTGATTTTTTTCTTTAGAAATCACAATATCTCTATCCTCCACGAAAGGAATGCCCACTGCTTTGCAGGATTGCAGAGAAGATGTTTCCGAAATAATATTTAATGTTGGTTCAAGCCATTTTTCAATCTTGTTACTCATCTTATTTTGTGTATGTTGTCTAATCTTTTATGACAGTATGAAACTAAAGACATTATATCCAATGCGTCATCTTCATTTATTTCCCATTTGATTTTAACTTCATGTGCTGTTGGATTACGAAACATACCATACAAACCTTTTAATAAGTTTGAGAAACCTTTGTGTTCTGATTTTTCACTTTCAGTCAAAAAGTTATTTATTATAAGTAAGGGAGTTTCTCCGCCTAAAGTAGAGTCTATCAGTTTTCCTCCATCTTCTTTAATGCCTGATATGTCTCTAATTCTGTCAAAAATACTTTTTGTTGCTTCTAATACTGAATGGAAGTAATTTTCAGCAAGTAGTTCTTCTTTGCAATAGAGAAATATTATATTATGAGCACCTCTTAATTCTAATTTAGTCTTTAAATTGTTCGCTTTAGCACGTGCTTCAGGAATTGTCATTGCATTTTCAATCTTAGCAAGTCCTCCTTTTTCTGTTATTTGATAGCCTTCAAATGCTAATACTTTATTTAGCTCATCTCTTCTATGTTCAAATAAGCTGATGTCATTAACATAGCGTGTTGGGGTCATCGCATGCTTAATAAAATTAAGAATTCCATTTGAACACTGTGTTATGTTCTGGTTGTTAATTAAGGCGTGGTATAATTTTCTCCATTTTGTAATTGCGGGATCAACATCTTTAATTCTCATTTCTATTAGATACTGGGAAATTACGGAACTTGATAATCCAGAGCCAGTATCTCCTAAAATTTTAGAGATGCCTTCAATGGAACTTGCTTGTAGGTGCTTTATTTTATTAGACATTATTTATATCAATCTTTATTTAAATGAGTTACAGGCATATTTGGCATTATTTCCCAAAGATAGTGATTAGCTACACATAATTATTGGAAACGAACAGAATCTTATGTAATGACTAAGCCCGTACCAGTCATCACGACGGTACGGGCTTTGTCTCACTACAAAATAATTAAACATGAACTAAAAAGATTTGAAACAGCCCTCACGGGTTTTTATTGTTGTTACCTCTTTTCTTATTAAAGTTTGTTCTGATGAAAGTATGCACATCACTTTCTTTATAATAAGTCTTGTGATACAATGTCTGAAATGGTAATTCTCCCGTAGCACGATACCGTTGCAAAGTCCGTTTGCTGACATTCAGCAACATGCATAAATCCTGATTGTCGAGCAAAAGCTCTCCGTCTAACATGTTTCTGTGTTTACTCATTTTATCGAGAGTTTTATCTTGTTTGTCGAATCGATACATAATTCGCTCCATCCAGGCTTCAAAATCTTCTTTACTTATATACATAACTGTTGAATTTTATATAATATGCCCTATCATAAAATAATTCTGACTGGACGGATCTTTGATGATTATTTCTTTTTCTCGCATATACTTGATATAGCTTTTGGCAGTACGCTCTTTTACATCCATAATCTGCTGAATCCGGTCGCATAGGTCAATATAGGTCAGATGCTTTTGAACGTTGAAAATCTCACGGGCAACATTTGCCAGTTCCTTTTCTTTACGTTTTTCTTTTTCCTCCCTGGTCTTTTCCCCTATGTAAATGTGCATTCCTAATTCCTTGTCCCATGAGAACTGCATTAAGGGAACATCGAGAGGGCTTCCGTCCCTTACTTTGAGAGCCTTAACAACCGATGTCGACGGTTCCGTATCGAGTTCTATACTTAGGATAGCAGCAGCTTTACGCTGTAACTCCGAACCGAGATGCCCTCTTAATTTCAATCCATTCGGTACATAATGAAGCACACAAACAATGCAAGTGCGGTATATTCCCGCCAAACGGTATAGTTCGTCCATAATGCGGATGCTTTCTACTTCATCATTGGCCGATGATACTAAATCGGCAATACCGTCAATAACAACCAAGCGGATGCCTTCGTATTCGTAATGATATTTATCCATACTCTGAACTATGGCTTGCAATCGTTCTTTTCGGGACATTCCCGTAAGGGAGAAAGCCCGCAGTTCTTCCGGTTTTTCGTTCAGTTTGGCTCGTTTCAAAAGGTTGGAAACGTTTTTGAAAAGCTGTACTTCGGATTGTTCGGTATCGTAAAGCAAAACCGCTTTATTATCTGAATTATCACGGACAGTCACGCCTAACGTATCAATAGTGCGGTTATCTTTTATGATTGAGCCTGCAATCAGGGCGGCAACATAGTTGCTTTTCCCCGTACCTTCCCCGCCCGTAATGCAAAGGATGTTTCCCTGTGTTCCCAGAGGTACGTCGCCGGCAGATATAACTTCTTCAGCTTTTGCCGGAGGATTGTTGAAATCAATTTCACAGGATTTTAGCATGGTCATTGTTTCGCTATATAAATTATCAAGAAAGTCGATGAATAACTGGCGGAATTCTTTTCGGCTATTTCCTTTAATGAAATAGTCGGTAATGTCTTTCTCTTTTTTCTCTCCTGAAAGTGGTAATGCAAACCGTTTTACGCCATATTCGGCTAATGCTTTTTCGTGTTTGATTGCAGCATCTATTCCCGTTTTATCGGCATCATAGAGCAGTACGATATGCTTAAATCGGAATGTGAGTTTATAGATTATTCCTGTCGGAATAGTGGACGTTTCGCTGTTGAAACAAATCGCATGAAAGCCGTGAGCGGCAAGAGTCATCACATCCTTTTCTCCCCCCGTGATGAACAGCGTATCTCCTTTGGCTGGTAATTGTTCCAGTCCGAAGCAGTAGCTTTCCCCGATATTACCTCCATATAAAAAACGAATTTCCGAGAACGGGCGGTATATTTTCACATACCGTTTTCCCATATAACCGAAAATTGGTTCGCTCACTGATGAAGTATAGTAAAAAGGCTTATTGTCCTTATTCTCGCTTCTGAACTCTTTCAGGGAAACGGCTTTGTATAGTTTCAGTATTTCGGGAGTGATACCTGACCTTAACCAAAAATCCAGTTCCTTTTGAGTAAACTTCTGTTGTGTGATATTATAGGGTTTGATTTTGGGTAGTTCCGGGATCGTCGAATTATTCTTTTGTGGAACTGACTGCGGAATATGAGTTGCATAGTCCGAACTATCCAATCCTAAAGACATATCCCTGTTTATGATTTTCAGAATTTCAACGAAGTCCGCTCCATTGTTGCAATTCAAACCTTTCAACTTTCCAACGAAGAAAAAGCAATCGCCGCTATACTCATCGTTTCCAAAGTCTTTTATCTTGTAAACACTATTTCGACGGTCGAAATATACATTACAAGAAGCTTTACGATCTTCGTACAAAGGATTGAGGAAATTTCGTCCCGTTTTCCATTGCACAGGAATATAGTGTTTGAATACATCCAAACCGCTATTTGTCCGTCTTAACAGTTCGTCTTTGTTGAGCATGGAATTGATAATTGTTTATAAGGTCATTCATACATTCGTCGGTACTGCGGATTCTCCTTTCTGTGAGCATTCGCTTAATTTCCGCAATGGTGTAATATGATTTGCCGGATATGATAGAATAGGAAATTAGCCGCTTGGTGCGTAAACGTTGAAGTGTACGTTCGCTAATTTTGAGAAAGGTGCATACTTCATAACTATCAACCCACATTTCGTCCGGGTTGGCAGCATCATCGTCCTGATGATCGATGACGAACTTGGCTATCGCATTAATTTTAGATACCAGTTCTTTGTATGCTTGGCTGTCTATTGTAATGACTTCCATATTTGCAACTTATTGATTCGCTGCAAAGGTCGGGGAAAGGATAATACAAAAACAGGGGGAGTAGTTAACTACTCCCCGAAGTTTAGAATATAATACTCAGTAATTCAGATAAATAAAAAATCATTCTTTTTCATTTTGTTTCAAAAGGTTGATTTTTCGACCTCGTTCCAAACTCCCTTTGAGGAAATCCAATGATTTTGTAAGGTTGCAAGATTTTCGGTTATATACCTCTGCCTGCTTATCGTATATACTTCCGAAGTTGCAATTGAAAACATATTCAAAAGCTCTTGCCAATTGCACCAAAGATGCAGGTTTACCATTTCGGTTTTTTATTTCTTTTGAAAGAAAAATACTCATCACTAATTCCGCCAACCCGATAATTCCCAGTCCTTTTGCTTTGGGGATTACATAGAGTTCCGACTTAAACGATAGTTCTTCTGTTAGAGAAAATCTTTCCGGGTATTGTATCTTTAGTTTTAGCAATTCCATTTCAGAATGTAGAAAGCTCAAAGCCTTTCGGATGTAATTAAACTTAATCATATCCCCCCCCCGACTCGTAAAGTGATGATGTTTTTATTGAATCTATCTCGATACGGGAGTGATTCAATAGACGAAACACTTTCGAGTAATCTGCCTCTGAGTTGCTTGTTTCTGTAATCTGCTTAACAAAAGATTCATACGAAGTTTGAATTTCTTTGTTCGATACTTGCGAAGGTTCAGACAATAGTCTGAAAAACTCCTTGGTTGTTAAATCATTCATAGACATAATTTTTTAATGTTAGACGTTATGTGATAGACATACAAAGTCTTTCTTATGCCTGTATATAATCCTCAATTAAGAGGTGATCTTCCCCTGCAATGTATCAAATGTATCTGCTAATTCTAATTTTATTCCGGTTTCAAGGGCATCGAAGTGTTTCTTGCCACAGGTTATTTTTGCTCTCTCGGTTGGTTTTATAGCGTCTTCAAACAAACCGCCCTTAGTCTCTACAACAAAATAAAGTTTCTGCTCGTGACCGTCATCCCAAACAAGTGCCCAGTCGGGATTATAGGCTCCCAATGGCGTATCAATCTTAAACCAGGAGGGTAGTTTGGTAAACACCTTAACATTATCGGAGCTTTCAAATCGTTGTGCCATACTGCGCTCTGTTTCCGAATCATAAATCACATAATCGTAGGGTGATTTGTTACTTTCCAGTAAGTTGCTGCTTAGATAACCTTGCAGCTCTTTGTTTTCAAACAGTTCCTGACACCACATATCCTTATCTATCCGCTTGTATTTGATGCCATCAACCAATAAGAGGCGCATCTCGTTACGAATGATATCAATAACCGATTCGATAAAGGCTTGAGGATTTTTCTTAAACGCTTCCAGGCGTTTGCTCCCAATCAAGATGGAAACGATGGATTGACGGGTCAGTCCGGTCTCGTTTTGCAGGTAAGTAACAATATCCGGCAGTATCGAAACCGTATCGTCCATAATCCGTGTCGATTCACGAGGAGAATCTTCTCCCTCCAGAACGCCCCCTTCGGTAATCGCTAATTTTATTTTGCGGGTAACAAAGCGTCCTTTGCCTACCACCACCTCTTCGTATATCCGTTGAGCGCATTGATCGATCAATTTGTCCGAATCAATTTTTACGGAGTACGTCGTTTTGTATTTTATCCGATCCCATAGATTTTTGAAATCTTCGTTGTGGATAAAGAACTCTTTCTTGAACGTTACCCGACGCACATCATCCCGGTTTTTAATATTCATAAAGTTTCCGCTGATACGCTTCAAGACTTTCAGAATCGGCATTTTGATATAGTCAAATTCTTCGGGAATAGCTACCCGATTGTCGCGCAAGTCTATTTTCAGTTTTTCCTGCACTTTAGCGGCAATCTCTTTGGTTTTCTTGTTGACAACTTCTTCTCTGACATAGCCTTTCTCCACGAAATAGTCGTAAAGTCGAACCGATTTTTCTTCGTTCAGATACATCGCTTTGTCCTGATCCGCACCTACTTCAATACGGGCGAAAGAATGTTTATGCAGGTAACCGAACTTAATTCCGGTATCTTCCTCTATTTCATTCTGCAACGCTTTGGCGAACTCTTCATAGCTTTCGTTTGCCATAATAGTGAGTGTATTTATGTCAAAACCTTTTACCCGTTCGCCGTCCTGATTGACACACAAACGAAGTCCCCGCCCAATCTCTTGCCGTTTCTTTATCTCTTTGGTTGTTTCGTTAAGCGTACAGATTTGGAACACATTCGGATTGTCCCAACCCTCACGCAAGGCGGAGTGGGAGAAAATAAAGCGGAGTGGCGTTTCGAAGCTCAGCAGTCGTTCCTTATCGCGCATAATCAGATTGAACGCATCATCGTCTTTAGCCGTTTTCCCGGAGGTGTCTACAAAAACTTCAAATTTATCTTTATTGTTCGAGGCTTTCCCTTTCTTATCCACCGAGAAATATCCATCGTGGATCTGGCTAACATCCACATCCTTGTCCTTCATTTCATTAAATAAAGAACGGTATTTCGGTTTCTGTATCAGGTTGTTATATTCTTCTTCAAAAATACGGGCATACT
>Ga0265294_10000551_pt1 | contig 50078 bp, 39 predicted proteins | sample MunlanPumphouse3_FD_192504 | JGI IMG/M metagenome (GOLD analysis project Ga0265294, IMG submission 192504) | Groundwater microbial communities from a municipal landfill in Southern Ontario, Canada - Pumphouse #3 | ecosystem: Environmental > Aquatic > Deep subsurface > Groundwater | place...
CGGCTTTTTGGGGGCAGCGGTATTCCTGGCAGAACAATTTTTGCAGAAAGGGGAACTGGTCCTGTTTACAGAAGGGGGAAAAATGAAACGCAGGGAAGTACCGGCCTCGGGAATGGGTTTCTTTGTGAGCACTCCGGTTGTCGTACTGATAGATGAAAGGTCCGCCTCGGCAAGCGAGATTGTGGCGGGAGCCATCCAGGACTGGGACCGTGGAATGATCGTCGGAAGGCGTTCGTTCGGGAAAGGACTGGTGCAGCAGTCGTTCCCGTTGAGCGACGGTTCGGAATTGCGACTGACCGTGGCAAGGTACCATACCCCGAGCGGGAGGGTGATCCAGTCTCCCTATGAAATGGGAGAGAGGGACTTGTATTACAGGGATTTTATGGAACGCTACCAGAGAGGCGAATCGTATCATGCTGACAGTATACAGATACCGGACTCGCTGGCATTCAGAACATTGAAGGAAAATAGGATTGTGTACGGGGGAGGAGGGATCATGCCGGATGTGTTTGTCCCGGCAGATACAACCTATTATTCGGAATTTTACATACAACTGGCCCGCAGAGGAATCGTAAATGCATTCATCAATGATTTCCTTGACACACAAAGGAATGAGCTGTCAAAGCGTTACGACTCTTTTGAATCGTATGACAAAGGCATGACAACGGAAAAAGTACCGTTTCCCGGTTTGTTGGAATATGCAGAAAAAGAAGGAATTGTACCGGAGGAAGGAGAGCTGGCTTTATCGGAAAAGCATATAAGACTGCAGCTCAAGGGTTTGATAGGTGCGCGCCTGTTCGGACAGGGATGTTTCTACAGGGTGATCAATCCGCTTCTGCCAGAATACCGGAAGGCGCTGGAAGTTATGAACGGGATGCTATGACCCCTGACCCGGCCAGTTCTTCTCCTGAGTACCACGCTGCAAATTGCCCCGGGGTAATCCCGCGCTGAGGTTCGGTGAAAGTGATGCTTAGGCCTTTCTCACACCTTACGATGCCTTCCTGGAGCGGTTGCCTGTAACGTATCCGAATGCTGAAAGATCGTTCTTCACCTTCTTTTAATTTAAGTCCCGGACGTATCCAGTGAATATCTTTTTCTTCAATGGTCAGCCGGTTGTGGTACAATCCCGGATGGTCCTGTCCTTCCCCCACATAAACGGTATTGCTGTTAACGTCTGTCGAAAGCACAAACAAAGGATTTACGTGCCCGCCTATGTTGAGCCCTTTGCGTTGTCCGATGGTGTAGAAATGAGCTCCGTTATGCTTGCCGATGGTTTTGCTGGAACCATCCCGGAACACTTCCACAACATCTCCTTCACTCGGTTTGAGTTTCTGTTGCAAAAAGACCGGCAGATCCACTTTCCCGACAAAACAAATACCCTGGGAATCTTTCCTGTCCGCTGTTGGCAGGCCGGCTTCCTGTGCCAGTTCCCTTACCCGGGGCTTTCTAAGATCACCTATAGGAAAGATGGCCCGGGACAGTTGCTCCTGGTTAAGCTGGCACAGGAAATAAGATTGGTCTTTATTGCTGTCAATTCCCTGTAATAGCCTGTATTCTCCTCCGGCAGTCATATCTGTACGGCAGTAATGTCCGGTGGCCACTTTTTCCGCGCCCAGCTCAAGCGCTTTTTTCAGGAATGCGTCAAATTTGATCTCACGATTACACAACACATCCGGATTAGGGGTGCGTCCTTTCCCGTATTCGTTGAACATATAGTTTACCACCCGTTCACGGTATTCCAGGCTCAGGTCAGTAAAATAAAAAGGGATATCCAGCTTACGGGCGACCATCTTGGCCAGGTCCAGGTCTTCTTCCCAGGCGCAGTCCCCGTGCAAAGTACCCGTAGTGTCGTGCCAGTTGCGCATGAACATGGCAATTAGATCGTACCCCTTTTGTTTAAGAAGAAGGGCGGCTACGGAAGAATCTACTCCGCCTGACAATCCGATTGCTATTTTCATATTAATAAAAAAGGGTAAGCTTGGTGTATCGCACCGCTACAACCACCTACCCTTGCTGTCTTCCAACCCTGGGGGAGTTCAGTGGGAGCTGGTCGTACACGACTTACCCGTGGCAAAGGTACAAAAAATCAGAAAGAATCAAATCCGAAAGGCAGGAGATCTTTCACGCTGTTAAAAATAAAGATCTTATTTCCGTTCGCCAGGATCATGCGTATGGGAGCCCCGGCTCGTTTTTCACTTTCCAGAAGTACCTGGCGGCAAACTCCGCACGGAGATGCAGTAACGGCAATGGCCCGGATCTTTGATTCGGGAAAATTGGCGTGTGCATAAAAAATTGCGGTACGTTCGGCACAGATCCCGGCAGGGAAGGAGGCATTTTCCTGGTTGTTCCCCTGCAGGATCATTCCGTTATCCAGCCGGATAGCGGCTCCCACCCGGAAGTTGGAATAGGGTGAATAGGCATTCTGTGCTGCAGCAAAAGCCTGTTCTACCAATTCGGAATCTTCCCGGTCCAGGCTCTCTTTGACCGTCTCTGAGTAATCAATTTTAAGGGTACTCCTGTTCATGAGGTATGGTGGTTTATTGAACGCAAATATAATAATTTATGCTACATTTGCAGCATGTTGAATCCGTGTCTATATAAGGCATTTTGCATTGTTTTATTTATTCTGCCGGTAAATGTCACTGTTGTTGCCGGTCCCTTATCCGGTCAACGGGTTCAGGAATTGACGCGTGAACAATACATAGCACATTACAAAAATATTGCCATAAAGCAAATGCACCGGTACGGTATACCTGCCAGTATCATTCTGGCGCAGGGTTGTCTGGAATCCGGTAACGGGAACAGCCGTCTGGCCGTAGAGGCAAACAACCATTTTGGAATAAAATGCCATGAATGGGAAGGCGGCCGGATCTATCACGACGACGATACCGCCGGGGAATGCTTCAGAAAGTATCCTACGCCCGAAGATTCTTTTTACGATCATTCCGATTTTTTAAGAACACGTCCCCGTTACGCCGGTTTGTTTGAACTGGATCCTGCTGATTACAAAGGATGGGCATACGGGCTTAAAGAGGCGGGTTATGCTACAAATCCCATGTATGCCCAATTACTCATAGACCTGATAGAAAAGAACCGGTTGTACCTGTACGACACTTATCCTCTTCCGGAAACCGGGGAGGAACCTGTTGTTGCCGGGGTTCGTCCGGAACAGCTTATCCTCTCAAAGGACGATGACGTATTTACCATTTCATTGGAAAGAAGAATCAGGATAACAAACGGAAAAAAATATATCCTGGCCGCACCCGGAGATACATACCGTTCATTGGCTGCCGAATATAGTCTTTTCCGCGGAGAGATCACCCGCTTTAACGACGTTTCCCGGAATGCAGGTTTGGCTGTCGGAGAAAAAGTCTATCTGGAGCGCAAGGCCGGGAAAGGACCAGAACGTACTGCCACAGGGACATCCCGTGAAGGAGAAACCTGGCACGATGTATCTCAGCGCTTTGGAATAAGACTGAAATCACTACATAGCATGAATGCGGGGATAGAAGGAGAATTGATCCCGGGAACGGTATTACGTCTGAGATAAGCAATCATCCCATGAAAAGAAGATCTGGAATTTTTAAAAGCTTTTTGGTGTTGACCCTGTTAGCGGTTGTTATTGCAGCAGGATGGCTTTTTTTTACTTTTCGTCACAAGAATATTGTAATTGAAAACGGTGTTGTTTCTTATTTGTTGGTCCCGCACGGGGCGGATTTTGAACAACTGATGGACAGTTTAACCGGTAACAGTTATTTGAAAATTGAAAAAACTTTCCGTTGGGCTGCCGCGCATGAAAACCTCCCGGACAATGTCCACCCCGGAAGGTATGCCGTAGATCAGGATATGAATAACCAGCAGTTGGCTAGAAAGCTGGCCATGGGCTGGCAGGATCCTTTGAATATAACCATTTCCGGAACCATTAGGACATTCGAACGGCTGGCTGCCGTATTGTCCCGGAACCTGGAAATTGATTCGGCAGGGGTGTTGTCTCATCTAAGGAATGATTCACTGATCGCATCTATGGGATTTGATTCGGTCAGTATACGGGCTATGTTTATCCCAAACACGTATGAAGTTTACTGGACGATATCGGAAGAAGAACTCCTCAAACGTATGTGCCGTGAATACAATCTGTTCTGGAACGACACCAGGAAGGAAAAAGCCCGCATATTGGGCATGACACCATTAAAAGTGAGTACGCTGGCCTCCATTGTATTTGAAGAAACAAAGAAAACAGATGAAATGCCTGCCGTTGCAGGTGTTTATATAAACCGTCTCCGGATCAATATGCCATTACAGGCAGATCCCACGTTAATTTTTGCAGCCGGGGACTATTCCATCCGGAGGGTTCTCAGGAAACATACACGCATTGATTCTCCTTACAATACGTACAAAAACCGCGGGCTTCCACCCGGTCCTATAAGTGTGCCGTCTATAGAAGCTATAGATGCCGTTTTGAATTATCAGGATCACGATTACCTGTATTTTTGTGCCAAAGAAGATTTTACCGGATACCACAATTTTGCTCCCACATTGCGTGAGCATATGAGAAATGCCCGAAAATTCCAGCGTGCCTTAACCGAGCGTCTGCGGCAGGAGGGCCAGGGACAATGAAAGGAGCGGCCTTATACCTGATACCGGCACCGCTGGGAGATACCGATCCCCGACTGGTCATTCCCGAAGGGACCATTCAGAAGGTATACCAATTGCATTATTTTGTGGTTGAAGAATTGAGATCGGCAAGGCGTTATTTGTCTTCCCTGGGATTACAGGTTCAAACCCTTGAATTGGAATTGTTAAACGAGCATACAACTTTGAGTGAGCTGAGTCCGTTGCTGGAGCCCATGCGTAAAGGTTTTTCCATGGGACTGATCTCGGAAGCGGGGTTACCCGCCGTGGCCGATCCCGGGGCTGCTCTTGTGGCCCTGGCGCATGAGAACGGATTTCAGGTGATCCCCCTTACCGGACCTTCATCCCTGATGCTTTCCCTGATGGGCTCGGGACTCAACGGGCAGCAATTTGCATTCCACGGTTACCTCCCGGTTAAGCCGCAAATGAGGGATAAAAAGATCAGGGAGCTGGAAAAAGACTCGGCAAGGAATCATCAGACGCAGATCTTCATTGAAACACCCTACAGGAACGCAGCATTGTTCCGGGCACTGGTGGCTGGCTGCCATCCCCGTACCAGGCTGACTGTTGCCATAGACCTTACCATGCCGGATGCTTTTATTGGAACTCGTTCCATAGGTGACTGGCGAAAAAATGAACCCGATTTTGAGGGACAATACAGAAAAAAACCATGTGTATTTTTAATAATGGCTGATTGATTATGGCTACCATTGCTTTGCATGATCTGATGTTTTATGCGCATCACGGATGTTTTGAAGAGGAACGTCTGATAGGGACCCGGTTTAAAGTGGATGTTGAAATGATCACGGACGGATGTAAAGCGGCTTGGACCGACTGTTTGGAAGACGCGATAGATTATTCACGTGTTTACGAATTAATATCCGCAGAAATGACAGTTTCCAGTTTGTTGCTGGAACATGTGGCAGGAAGGATCCTGCAAAGCCTTATGAATGATTTTCACCTGGCAGAATGCCGGGTCACTGTTTCAAAACTGGCACCATCCCTGGGCGGAGAAGCGGGGAGGGCTTCCGTGACACTTACCCGGAAGGATTTACAAAATGAATGAAAAAAAGACTTTTGCCGTCATTACCCTTGGCTGTAAACTGAATTATGCGGAAAGCGCAACCATAGCCCGCGATTTTATGCAACAGGGTTATGAAAAAATCAGTTCCTCAAAAAAAGCGGATGTATACCTGATCAATACCTGTTCGGTAACCGAACACGCAGACAAAAAAAGCCGTCAGGCAATTCGCAAAGTACTGAGGATCAACCCGTCAGCGCATGTAGTAGTGACCGGCTGTTCTGCCCAGTTAAGATCTGAGAGCCTGGGAGCCATACAGGGGATCTCATCATTGATCGGCACCGGTTACAGAGACAGGATCGTTCGTGCAACAAGTGATTTGGAGGCAGGGAAAGTTTATATAAGCCCGAGTGAAACAGAGGAGGGTTTTTTCCGGGCCTATTCAGCCGGAGAAAACAACCGGGACAGAACGCGGTCTTTTCTAAAAGTTCAGGATGGATGTGATTACCGCTGTACTTATTGTACCGTTCCCCTGGCCAGGGGCAGAAGCCGGAACATCCCTATAGCCGATGTGGTTTGCCAGGCAAGGGAAATTGCATCCAAAGGCGTCAAAGAGATTGTTTTGACAGGAGTAAACACGGGCGATTTCGGGAAAACCACGGGAGAGTCCTTTTCCGATCTGCTGGATGCTCTGGCAACCGTTCCCGGGATAGACAGGTACCGGATATCTTCCATTGAACCGAATCTTTTAACCGATGGCATTATTGAAAAAATTGCCCGGGGAAAGCCATTTTTACCTCATTTTCATATACCATTGCAAAGTGGCAGTGATCCTGTCCTGAAAAGAATGGGAAGGCGTTACCACGTTGCCTTGTTTGCCGATAAGATGAAAACGATCCACTCCCTGATGCCATATGCTTTTACGGGAATAGATGTGATAACCGGATTTCCCGGCGAGAGCGAGGAAGATTTTATCAATACATACAATTTGTTAAGGGACCTGAAACCGTCTTATTTGCATGTCTTTCCTTTTTCCGTAAGGCCCGGCACACATGCCGCCTCCTTTCCGGCAAGCGAACGGATTCGGGATGGAATAATAACGGGAAGGGCACGTAAACTGGGTGAATTGTCAGATATGTTGCACCGTGATTTTATTCTTGCCAATAAGGGCAGACAGGAAGAAGTTTTGTTCGAGGGAAAGACACGGGACGGGAAAATGCACGGTTATACACGGAATTACATAAGGATTGAAAGACCTTACCAGCGATCCCTGATCAACAGGGTGGTGGATATAATACTGGAGTGAATATGTACCGGGACCTGTTTACAGTATTTTTCAGGATCGGCGCTTTTACCATAGGCGGCGGACTGGCCATGTTGCCTTTGATAGAGGCTGAAGTGGTAGACAGGAAAAAATGGATCACAAAAGAAGATTTCACTGACCTCTTAGCTGCTACTCAGACACTTCCCGGAGTGATAGCTGTCAATATTGCAGTGGGAGTAGGTTACCGGCTCAAAGGTTTGAAAGGGGCGTTGACTGCTGTAACAGGTGCCGTTATAGCCCCTTTCTTTGCGATTTTGGCCCTGGCCCTGTTTTTTAAAAGTTTTCGGGACAACCCTGTGGTAGAACGGATATTTTTGGGGATGCGGCCTGTTGTGGTAGCCCTTATTGCAGTTCCGGTTATCACGACTATGAGGGCCATAGGCCTGACTGTGGTAACCGGACTTATTGCGGCATCATCGGCCTTGCTGATATGGCTTTTTGGTGTTTCTCCCGTCTGGGTCATCCTGGCTGCAGGACTGGGCGGTTATTTGTGGTACCGTGTTGATAAATACAGAAAAAGGAGGGCAGGCAGATGATCTATTTACAGCTTTTCCTTACTTTCTTGAAAATAGGGCTATTTTGTTTTGGCGGTGGGTATGCTATGCTGTCCCTGATCCAGGATGAGGTGGTTGGACATCACGGCTGGCTTACCATGCAGGAATTCTCTGATATTGTAGCCGTATCGCAGATGACTCCCGGACCTATAGCTATCAATACAGCCACTTACGTGGGATATACCTCTTCCGGCGGTAATATCCTGGGATCCGTCATGGCAACCATGGCACTGATAATCCCTTCCGTCATACTGATGATCCTGGTGAGCCGTTTCATAATTAAATACAAGAACAATCAAACCGTTCAGGGGATCTTCCGGGCCATTCGTCCAGTAGTGGTAGGGTTGATCGCATCAGCCGTTCTGGTTATGGCTACCCCTGTAAATTTTGTGGATTACCGCAGTTACCTGTTGTTTTCTCTGGCTTTTCTGGCTGCCTATTTTTATAAGGTACATCCTATCCTGTTGATGTTCCTGGGTGGTGCGGCCGGTTTTTTGATGTACTGACAGCCCCTGTTACAGCCACTCGTAATTTTTTCCGTAAATTTGTCATCCTGTAAATTTATTTATGGAATTCAAGCTTAAAGCACCCTACAAGCCTACGGGGGATCAGCCGCAGGCAATAGAACAGTTGAGTACCCTCTTCAGGGATGGTACCGGAGCTGCCGTATTGCTGGGTGTTACGGGATCCGGCAAAACGTTTACTATGGCCAATGTGGTGGAAAAATTGCAAAGGCCCACACTGGTCATCAGCCATAACAAAACGTTGGCAGCACAGCTTTATTCCGAATTTAAGAGCTTTTTCCCGGATAATGCCGTGGAATATTTCGTGTCCTATTACGATTATTACCAGCCGGAAGCATACCTCCCCGTAACTGATGTGTATATTGAAAAAGATTTGAGTATAAACGATGAGATAGAGAAGCTCCGTTTAAGTACTTCATCCGCACTACTAAGCGGCAGACGTGACGTACTGGTCGTATCCAGTGTTTCCTGTCTTTACGGAATAGGGAATCCTGACGATTTTCATGCCAACACCATAACCCTTAAAACCGGACAGGCACATGACTTCAATCAATTGCTTTACAGATTGGTGGATGCTTTGTATTCACGTAATGAGAACGAGTTCAAAAGGGGCACTTTCAGGGTCAGGGGAGATGTCATAGATGTATATCTGGCTTACGATGACATTGCCTGCCGGATCGCTTTCTGGGGCGATCAAATTGAATCCATAGAACGTTTTGATCCGGTAACAGGCGGTGTACTGGAAAGGATCGAAGGAATTGCCATCTATCCGGCCAGTGCTTTTGTAACTACGAAAGAAAGAAAGGAAAAAGCCATCAGAAACATCCAGGATGATCTGACCGAACGTGTGGCATACCTCAAGAATGTGGGGAAACACCTGGAAGCAAACCGGTTGCTGCAACGTGTGGAATTTGATATTGAAATGATCCGGGAACTGGGTTATTGTTCAGGCATAGAAAACTACTCCCGGTATTTTGACGGAAGACCGCCCGGAACCAGGCCTTTCTGCCTGCTGGATTATTTTGCCGATGATTTCTTAACCATCATTGATGAAAGTCACGTCACCCTGCCCCAGGTCAGAGCTATGTACGGGGGCGACCGTTCAAGGAAAGAAGTGCTTATTGAGTACGGATTCCGTCTTCCGGCAGCCGGTGACAACCGACCCCTGACTTTTGAAGAATTTGACACTGTCATAGGACAGCGTATGTACGTTTCAGCCACTCCGGCAGATTATGAACTGGAAAAATCCGGCGGGTTGATAGTCGAACAGGTAGTACGGCCCACCGGCCTGCTGGATCCGCCTGTGGAAGTGAGGAAAACAGAAGGACAGATAGATGACCTGATAGAAGAGATCCGTATCTGTTCGTCCAAAGACCAGCGTGTACTGGTAACCACCCTTACCAAACGTATGGCTGAAGAATTGCATAAATTTTTGCAAAAGATTCAGATCCGTTGTACTTATATACACTCAGATGTGGAAACCCTGGAAAGAATAAGGATCCTGGAGGAGTTTCAGAAGGGGTATTACGATGTGCTCATAGGAGTCAATCTTTTACGTGAAGGGCTTGACCTCCCGCAAGTATCGCTGGTAGCCATACTGGATGCGGACAAGGAAGGATTCCTAAGGTCGGAAAGAGCTCTGACACAGACAGCCGGAAGGGCGGCACGTAATGTAGACGGAAAGGTAATTATGTATGCAGACCGCATTACAGACTCTATGGCGCGGACAATCCGTGAAACAGAAAGAAGACGTATAAAACAGATACAGTATAACAGGGAAAACGGAATAACTCCTACTCAGATAGCGATAAATGTAAGAGACACTTTGAGGCAGGGCAATATTTACAGGGACCAGCACGATACGATTTCCATGGTTGCCGAAGATCCCGTTACGCGCTCTATGACCCCGCAACAACTAGAGAAAGCTATAGTCACGGCCAGACAAAGAATGGAAGATGCCGCCTCTAAACTGGATTTTATTACGGCCGCCGGTTTTAGAGATGAGATGTACGCATTGGAAAAACTACTTAAATGAACACGCAGGGTAATGCTCATATGATAGCCCGTGCCAAAGACTATGCACGGGAAAAGCTGACCGATCTTGAAAGGGGTAACGGAAAGCCGTTCATGACCCATGTGGATGCCGTTGCGCACATTGTTGAAAACGAGATCGGCCTTACCCGGGAAGCGATAGCAACCGTATATCTTCATGAAGCCAGCCGCAAGAATCCGGGGCTTCTGGACGAGATCGGAAGGGATTTCGGGAGTGATATCGGGGTACTGGTTGCCGGACTGAACAAAATATCGACTATCAATCCAAAAGACACCCGGTTGCAGGCAGACAATTACCGGAAATTGATCATATCCTACTCGGCAGATCCCCGCGTAACTCTCATTAAACTGGCAGACAGACTGGAAGTAATGCGTTCACTGATCGAATGTTTTCCCCGCAGCGAACACATAAAAAAAGCAACGGAAACGTTGATGTTGTATGCTCCCCTGGCGCACCAGCTGGGATTGTACAGAATTAAGAGTGAATTGGAAGACCTTTCCTTCAAAATCATTCAGCCGGAAGATTATCGCCTGATAACCAATAATATAAGAGCTACAGAAATTGAACGTAAGGCACGGATAGCCGGTTTTGTCAGGCCTTTGGAGAAAGAATTGAGATCGGACGGTATTCAATACGAATTGAAAAGCCGTACAAAAGCCACATATTCCATATGGCGTAAAATGCAGGCACAACAGGTAGATGTGGATGAAGTATACGATATCTTGGCCATTCGTTTCATCATAGATACTCCTCCTGAAAAAGAAAAAGAAGTCTGTTGGCAGGTATATTCCCTGGTTACGCAAATCTACGAACCGATCCCTGAGCGAATGAGGGACTGGATCACCATTCCGAAAGCGAGTGGTTACGAATCGCTGCACATTACGGTCCGGACTCCTGATCAATGGGTGGTGGAGGTCCAGATCCGAAGCAGACGCATGGATATGGTTGCCGAGTATGGGGTGGCGGCACATTGGGCATACAAAGGGATGCGTAATGAAGAGGTTCTGAACGACTGGCTCGGGAATGTAAGAAAACGGTTGCAGAACCCCGCGGAAGAATTCAGGTCAGGGGAAGATGCTGACCTTTTCAAACCCAATGAAATATATGTATTTACTCCTTCAGGAGATCTGAAACGCCTGCCGGCAGAATCTACCGTTCTGGACTTTGCTTTTGAGGTACATACCAACGTGGGGCTCAAATGCACCGGAGGTCGTGTGAACGGTAAAATGTCCCAGGTACGGGATATTCTGAATACAGGCGATGTAGTAGAGATACTTACTTCCAAAAACCAGAAGCCCTCCAGGGACTGGTTGAACTTTGTTGTATCGGGAAAAGCAAAGAACAAGATCCGGCAAAAACTGCGTGAAGAAGCCGGGATCCAGGATGCTGCGGGCAGGGAGATTCTGGAAAGACGTCTGAAAAACTGGAAAACAGAGCTCACTCCGGACGACACGGCCCGTCTGCTTAAAAAGTTCAAAATCAAGCAAATAAGTGATTTTTATGCAGCCATTGCCCGGGAGGACATTCCCCTGCAGGAAATTAAATCTTTTTTGACGCAGGAAGAACCTGCAAAAGAAGAAAAAACCGCAAAGCCATCCCCTGAACCCCTGACGGCAGAAAAGGAGGAGGGTCATACACGCTACGGTGAAGGCGATTACCTGGTCATAGACGATTCTTTCGGTCGTATTAAATACAAACTGGCGAAATGCTGCAATCCCGTTATTGGAGATCCCGTCTTTGGATTTGTTACCATTAAGGAAGGTATCAAAATTCACAGGATGAGTTGTCCCAATGCCGCCCGTTTGATGGAACAATACCCTTACCGGATACAAAAGGTAAGATGGCGCAATACAGTGACATCCGCCGTTTTCCAGGTGGGAATACGGGTTACTGCTTATGAAGAGATCGGGCTGGCCGGTGAGATCGGGGAAGTGATGAGAAATCTTTCCCTCAACATGAGAAGTTATACCTTTTCCGGACACAGCGGAAAGATCGTGGGGCGTTTACAGGTCGCTGTGAACTCTAACAAACAGGTGGATCTGCTATTGTTCCATTTGAAAAAGATTAAAGGGATCATTAAGGCAGTAAGGGAATGATGTTATGAGTGAAGAAAAAATCGTTGTAAAAGGGGCACGGGTTCATAATTTAAAGAACCTTTCCATTGAAATTCCCCGGGATCAGTTCATAGTTATCACAGGTGTCTCGGGTTCGGGGAAATCTTCTCTGGCTTTTGACACACTGTTTGCCGAAGGGCAACGGCGCTACGTGGAAAGCCTCTCGGCATATGCCCGTCAGTTCCTGGGAAGGATCAAAAAACCCGATGTGGATCTGATAGACGGCATTCCTCCGGCTATTGCCATAGAACAAAAAGTAAATACGCGTAACCCCCGTTCTACACTTGGAACGTCAACGGAAATATATGATTATTTGCGCTTGCTGTACGCCAGGATTGGCAGAACCTATTCTCCTGTTTCGGGAGAAGAAGTTACCCGTCATACGGTGGGGGATGTACTGCAGTTTTTGTTTACCCTTCCCGAAAATTCCCATGCCATGCTCCTGGCTCCTTTCGGCTGGGATGACCGGCAACGCCGTATAGAAATACTCTTACAGCTGCAACAGGAAGGATTTGTGCGTTTCTGGGACGGAAAAGAAACGATCCGGATTGAGGATATTTTGCAGCAAAAAAACAAATACACAGACCGGGATGTCTATCTTATTGCCGGTCGTGTGAGCCCGGTGGACAATCCTGATAACAGGGCCCGTATTACCGAATCCATCAACACGGCGTTTTCTGTGGGTGAGGGAACGTTGTTTGTTCAGACTGAAGAAGGCATGGTCCCGTTTTCAACACGTTTTGAAGCTGACGGGATTACCTTCATGGAGCCCAATGAATACATGTTCAGTTTCAACAATCCCCTGGGAGCTTGTCCCGTCTGCGGCGGGTACGGAAAGATAACCGGAATAGATGAATCGCTGGTAATTCCGGATACCGGTCTGTCCCTGTACCAGGATGCCGTGGCGTGCTGGAGGGGTGATGTTATGAAAACGTTCAAGGAGGAAGTTATAAGGCATGCATCCGCAGCCGGTTTTTCCATACATAAGCCTTACAGGGACCTGACTGACCGGGAAAAAGACTGGTTGTGGAACGGAGACGATCACATAACTGGAATACACCGGTTCTTTAAGCAACTTGAATCGTCCAGGTATAAGATCCAGTACAGGATCATCATTAGTCGTTTTACCGGAAAGACATTGTGTCCGGAATGCGCCGGGACCCGGTTACGGAAAGAAGCTTCATACGTTCGTATCTCGGAGACGCGAATAGACAGGCTTCTGGATATGCCTGTCTCACAGTTGGCGGAATTCATGGATCATATCAGCCTTAGCGAAAGAGAAATGGAAATTGCCGGGAGAACTATGGAAGAGATCCGGTCCCGGTTGCATTTTCTGAACCAGGTAGGGCTGGGGTACCTGACACTGAACAGACGGTCTGCTACGTTGAGTGGTGGTGAAAGTCAGCGGGTTAACCTGGTCAGTTCGCTGGGAAGTTCGCTGGTCGGGAGCTTATACATTCTTGATGAGCCGAGTATTGGGCTTCACCCCCGGGATACTCAAAGACTTCTTGTTTCCCTGAAAGCACTCAAAGAGATGGGCAATACGGTAATGGTTGTGGAGCACGACGAGGAAATCATGCGGGCTGCCGATCAGATTATAGATATTGGACCTTTAGCCGGAAAAGACGGGGGCAACCTTATGTACCAGGGACCGCCTGTCCGGCCTGGCAAGAAGATCTATACAGGCGAAAGCCGCACCCTCCGTTTTTTAAACGATCCCAACGTCATCCCTGTCCCGGAACGTTCAAGAACGTGGAATTCCTATATCATGGTCCGCGGGGCTTCCCATAATAACCTGAAGGGCATTGACGTAAAGTTTCCCTTGCAGGTTTTTACAGCGGTTACGGGAGTCAGCGGTTCGGGCAAATCATCTCTGGTAAGGGATGTTCTGTTTTATGCCCTCAGCCGGCAATACAACCAGGCCAGGACACCGGCTCCCGGTAAATTTGATGGACTGGGAGGAGACCTGCACAGGCTTGCCGGGGTGGAACTGGTAGATCAGAATCCCATAGGAAAATCTTCCCGCTCCAATCCCGTCACGTATATAAAAGCCTATGACGATATCCGAAAACTATTTTCCGAGCAACCGTATGCCAGGATGAACGGTTACGGGCATTCTCATTTTTCGTTTAATATTGAAGGAGGCCGATGCCCTGAATGCCAGGGAGAAGGTGTTGTGAAAGTTGAAATGCAGTTTATGGCCGATGTGGTCCTGACATGTGAATCCTGCGGAGGCAGAAGGTTTAAACCGGATATACTGGAAGTCAGGTATAAAGACAAAAACATATATGATGTTCTGGAGATGACCGTAGAAGAAGCTATTGCTTTCTTTTCTTCACAAAAAGAACCGGCGGCCTTGCGGATAGCCGATAAACTCAGGCCTTTGGATGAAGTGGGTCTTTCATATATTAAACTGGGGCAAAGCAGCAGCAGTTTGAGCGGAGGTGAAAGCCAGAGAGTAAAACTGGCTTATTTCCTGTCCCGGCAGAATTCCGAGGCAAACAGGCTTTTTATATTTGACGAACCAACTACCGGATTGCACGTGTTTGATATTGAAAAATTGCTGAAATCATTCCAGGCACTTATTAAAAACGGACATTCGGTGCTTGTGGTGGAACACAATATGGATGTAGTAAAATGTGCCGACTGGGTCATAGACATGGGACCCGATGCGGGTCAAAACGGGGGGACTTGTTGCTTTTGCGGAACACCCCGGGCGCTGGCCGAAAGAACGGAGCTTCCTACCGGAAAGGCTTTGCGTTCAAAAATTATACTATTTTTGCCAAATGGTCCTGAAAAATAAATTTTCCGTATTGGTCTTAACACTCATCTGCCTGGGTGTGTTGTCGTGCAATTCGCTAAGAGCACAAGATCCTGCTTCATTTTGCATAGCTCCCCAGATAGGGACGGATATTGGAGGTGCCATGCCTGTGCCTTTGAATGCCGTAGGAGGCTCTTTCAATGCATACCCCAGGCTGAATGCGACACTGGGTGCCCGTTTTTTTATGAACGTACATAACCGCTGGACACTGGGGGCGAACCTCAATTACAAGACCATTGCCATGGAGGCGGATGCACGTGTTACCAATCAAAAGTTCAAAGGGGAAAATATGGTGCAGTATTTTACGGGAACTTCCCAGATGTCTATGGGATTCACTTTGCTGGAACTTCCCGTATATGTTGAATTTCTTGCCGGGAAAAAAAGACAACATGGTATCCAGTTGGGATTTTTTGGAACCTATGTTCTTAAATCACACTTTATTACAAATGCAACAAAAGGGTTTATCGGATCTGAGCCCGACCGAATTGATTCAGAAATAGCAACCCCGCAGGTAATGGATTTTTCCTCATTGCTTGATACCTGGGATACCGGACTCTTCCTGGGTTACGAGGCCCGGATATTTCCGCGTATCCGGATGGGACTTCATGTAATGATGGGAGTTAAAGATATTTTTCAACCCGGGAGTGATTTTTTCGATTATAAGATGAAACAAATGCGGGGCAGTGTTACCGTATCATATGACCTGATCCGGATCCATCAGCGCTGAATCAGATCCCATAGAGTGAAGAAAAGCCATCGTGTCCTGAGTTCCAGAACAGGCAGATCTATGATATCCGGCGTATCCCGGGGTTTGTAGGTGTGATCGTTCACCCCCGAGGTTATCAGCAGGGAGGGAATATTTTGCAGCGATAAAAAGTATTGCTCTGTCATGGTGAAAAATATTTCAGCAAATTCAGGGCTCTGATAAAAAGAATAATCCAGTTCCAGACCTGTATTGTAGTAAGCATTGTTGTTGTCCATGGACCGTATGATATGGTCAGGGACTTTTTCCGCCCCCAGTATAAGTATGTACTTACGTGAGTCTCCCGGGGGAGCCAGGGTAGTTCCCATCTGGTCCAGGTTAAGGTTCAACACTACCTGCTCGGCAGGAATTCCCAGTGATAAAGCAAAGATCCGGGCTCCGGTCATGGAAAATTCCTTAGCATCGTATGCCACAAATATGAGGTTGCATGTAAGCCCGTGCCCGTCTTTGGTTGCAGCTCCAAAGGTTTCAGCCAGAGATAATAACGCGGCGACTCCCGATGCATTGCTGTCTGCCCCGGGATAATGAATTCCTTCTATCACACCCAGGTGATCGTAATGCGCAGATATGATTATGTATTTGTGGCTTTCTTTCTCTGCTGCCGGTATCCATCCGATCACATTGCGACCTCTCTGGCCGGTAGGACATACAAATCCCTGAATGTACGAAACATTGTACCTGTAAGGATTTGCCGTACCCAGTGGACGTAACCCGTATTCTTTGAACTTATTGTTAATGTATAGAGTCGCTTCTGAACCACCCGGTGACCCGGTTTCTCTGCCCTGCAACAGACTGTCAGACAAGTAACGTATATGGTAATCCAAATCTTTTCGGGTAACCTTGCTGGCATAATCTTCCGGACGTGCTCTTTGTGCCTGCAACGAGACTGCCGGGAACAGAAGAACTATTGAAAGGCAAGACACAAAAAGGAAAAGGCGCGGCATATTTTTTGTTTTTCAATTGCAAAGGAACAAATTTTTCCTGTCAAATTTCATACCTTTGATAAATGGTAAATAAACGGCGCCTGTATATAGTTTTTCTTGTTTTCCTTTTTTTCTCTGCGGGAAAAGCGGAAGCCCAATACGATAAACAGCAGTTTTTTTACCGGGGGCAACATTTGTTGTTCGAAGGACGATACCAGCAGGCTATTGATAATTTCAACAAACTCATTCAGCTGGACCCGACTTTACACGAAGCTTATTTTTTCAGAGGTATAGGAAAGTACAACCTGGGAGATTTCATGGGAGCCCGAACAGATTTTGACCGGGCCATATCCATTCATCCCATATTTACCATGGCATACCATTACAGGGCAATAACTTATTCTCGTCTGGGAGAATACGAAAAGGCTCTGGAAGATCTGCAGGAAGCCATAGACCTGCGTCCCGGCTATAACGGACTCTATTTCAGCAGGGGGGTCACCTACCTGCTGTCCCAGCAATTTGAACTGGCAGAGCAAGATTTCAATCGTTTTATTCGTCACGAACCCCGGGTGAGCGAAGCATACCTGAACAGGGGTGCCTGTTACCTGTATCTGGAGGATACTGTAAAAGCACTGCATGATTACGATACCGCCGTATTGTTGAACAAATTCGATCCTGAAGGCTACATCCGCAGATCGCGTGTTTATGCTATGCAGGAGCAATACCCGGCTGCCCTTGAGGATCTGGACCAGGCAATATCTCTGGATCCGGAAAATTCATTCGCCTATTTCAACCGCGCCCTGATCCGTTACAATCAGACTGACCTTAACGGGGCACTGGCCGATCTTGAAAAAGTACTCCGGGAAGATCCGGGGAATGCCCTGACTTTATACAACAGGGCGTTGATACGTACCCAGATTGGAGACTACAACAATGCTCTGGAAGATTATGACCGGGTTATTTCCATCAATCCCAACAACGTATTGGCCTATTACAACCGGGCGGCTTTGTTCATTCAAATGGAACGTTACAGAGATGCCATGCGGGACTATGACAAGGCCATTGAATTGTATCCGGATTTTGCGAACGCATATATGAACCGTTCGTTCGTTAAGAACAGACTCGGTCTGTTTGCGGCAGCTGAACTGGATTACCAGGTGGCTCAGGACAAGGTTAACGATTACAAATCCCGGCTGGGAGATACCACATACTCGGCATTCGCAGATACAACACAACGTTTTGACCGTCTGTTGGCACTGGATGCCGACTTTGCCAAAAAAGACTTCAACAACGAACTGCTGCAATACAGGGATGTGGACATACGTTTGAAACCGCTTTACAAATTTTTGACCGGGCCTGCAGAAAATACCATTGCTCTTGAACAAAGGTATTATTATGAGGATCTTGAAAAATTTACCATGCGTCAATCAATACCTGTCAGTTTATTTAGTCAGGAACCGGAAACTGACCCGGAACGCATTGAATTTCAAAGAGAACAAATTGAAAAGCTGATCCTGGGGGAGGGAGATTCACCGGATCTTTATTTCATCCGGGGTATCCTGGATTTCCAGAGTAAATTGTTCAATGCATCCCTGGCATCCTATAACCGGGCTATAGAAAAAGATCCCGATAACGTTTTTTATTATATAAACCGGGCTGCATTACAGAGTGAAATGATAGATTTCATCTCTTCTATGGAAAATAACGTGCAGATCCTCACCCTGGACCAGGCAGGTACTACCCGTACACGCGTACAGGAACAGGGCCGTCGTCAATACGATTATTCAGGAGCCATAAACGATCTGGAAAAAGCAGCGTTGCTGGCTCCCGATTTTTCCCATATTTATTATAACCTGGGGAACCTTTACTGTTTGTCGGGGGATTTTCCACGATCCATAACCAATTACTCGAAAGCCCTTGAGTTGTATCCTTATCTTGCAGAAGCTTATTACAACCGGGGCCTAATACAGATCTATCTGAAAGAGAAGGAGAAGGGGTGTATGGACATTTCTACAGCCGGGGAATTGGGTATTCAGGATGCATACAGTGTCATAAAAAAATTCTGTGTCATGGATGAATGACACAGAATTTTTCCTGGTAATGCCCGTATAGAGGTTTATTCCGAATACGAATCGTTTACGTAGGCAGCATTGTTCAAATAATCATAAGAAGCTTTTATACTTTCAAAAGGAGCCATATCGAATGCTTCCTGTTCCACAATGGCGTATTTAAGGCCCGATATTTTTGCTTTTTCATATATGGCCTGGAAATCGATTTTTCCGGAAGCCCCAATTTCCTTGTCGTCTTTAACGTGCCACAGGTCAAACCTTCCCGGATACTTTTCCAGGTACTCGACGGCTGGTGCTCCGCCTTCCTGGCTCCAGTACACATCAATCTGGAAGAAAACTTTTTCGGGATCCGTATTTTGAAGCATATAATCATACAGGACCACATCATCGAAAACCGTGGTAAATTCATGGGAATGATTGTGGTATCCAAAGCGGATGCCTGCGTTGTTGCATTTTTCACCGACTGCGTTGAACAATTCACAATACTTTGAAAGTCCTTCTACAGATTCGTAAGCACTTTGCCACATGGAAGGTTGTACTATGTACAGAACGCCGGTTGACAGGTGATCAGCGATGGCTTTATCCCACCATGCCATACATTCTTCCCATGAAGTGACATTCGGATCCGGTCCGTTGATGTGGGAGGATATCACTGCCAGTCCTTTTGAATTACAAAGTTCTTTAAAAGCATCACCGGACATGCCGTAGAAAGCACCTTCAGGGGCATTGTAACCGGCCATTTCCACAAATGTGTAGCCGGCTTCGGCAACGGCATCCAGCGAAGTGTTAAGGTCTTCATTTATCTGTTCCCTTATGGAGTATAACTGAAGTCCGATCTCTTTTTGAACGGGTTCTGTAGCACAGGAAACCAGGCTAAAAGCAGAAACCGTTGCCATGATAATTGTTGTCAGAATGCTGCGTACCATTAGTCTAGAATTTTAACTTTGATGTTTCTGAACCATACATCATCACCGTGATCCTGTAAGCCAATGTATCCTGCTTTTTCTTCTCCTCCGCAATTCAGCAGGAGATCGTAGGCTACGGGCCATTTTTCTTTGCTGAATTTACTGTTGTCCAACATCTCCTGCCATTGGGGAGTCCACAAATGGTATTCCAGGACCGGCTCTCCGTTTTGGAAATGAGCCACTGTGCCTTTATAGACCAGGATCTTACCTGTGTTCCATTCGCCAAAAGGTTTTGAGTTCTGAGGTTTTGCAGGGATCATGTCATAAAGGGAAGCTGACTGGCGGTTGCCGTCTATACCCAGCATGGCGTCGGGATGATTGGCGTTGTCCAGAACTTGGTATTCGGGAGCCGAGATATAAATAGGTTCACCCGGGACCTCCTGTGCCAGATAAAAAATACCCGAGTTGGAGCCTTTGGCGACCTTCCATTCAAACGTCATTTCAAAGTTTCCGAATTTGCGGTCAAAAATAATGTCACCACCGTTTTCGGCACCGGCTTCACCACGGCCCGAACCGTTGATCTTGATGGCTCCGTCTTCAATGGTCCAGGCTCCGGGGATATCGGTCCCGTTATATGCACGCCAGCCTTCAAAAGTTTCTCCGTCAAAGAGAACTACAATGTTGGGGTCTTCTTCCTGAACTTGCTTCTTGTTGTTGTTGCATGAAGCACAGGAACTTGCGATCAACGCAGTCATAAGAAGGGGGATTATTAACAGTTTTTTCATAATATTTTATGTTTAAGTTTACGGCATTTCAGGCAATGAATAACCTGCCCTGTAAGTATGGCGGATCAATTCGTTTGAAAATTCCAGGGCATTGATGGGATCGGTGTACTCGTTGTTGAAGGTGGGGTGACCGTCCTTAATGGAAAAGCCGTCCTTAACCTTCATCCTGAGGGTATCATTCGGGGAAATATTGGTGAATTTCATAGCATCTCCGTCCCATAGGAGTTCACGATTCAGGCCTTGCAGACGAACAGCCAGAACGCCCATGACTACCATTTCGTTCAGAGGTCCGGCTTCTGAAAAATCAGAAGCAGTCTTAATACGGCTTTCAGGACTTTCCTTGCAGGCACGAATAAAGTCCGTATAGTGATTATTCTCAGGAACTTCTCTTGTCATGGAAGGGGCCGGAATCTCTTTGCCGGATATCAGCCAGGGGTTGACTCCGTAACATCCGCAAATAAGCGTGTCTTTTGTCCCGTGGAAAATAACGGCGCCACCGCTGTCATTCATATTGCGGCCGGCCGGCCATCCTTTGGGATACTCAGGAATGAGGCCTCCGTCATACCAGGTGACTTCCACACGGGGCATACCAACTTTGGGCATATTGTCACGAGCAGGAAAAACAAATTTGGCTATCTGTGCATTAGGAGCACAATCGGTCATCAGGGAAGTGGAGCTGCCCTGAACGGCAACGGGAGATTTCAGGTTCAATGCTTTTACCACAGGCTGCAGGATATGACATGCCATGTCTCCCAGGGCTCCTGTACCGAAATCCCACCATCCGCGCCAGTTCCAGGGATGGTAAATTTCGTTGTATGGACGGTAAGGGGCAGGTCCTATGAAAAGATCCCAATCCAGATCTGGATGAGGGGTATGGGCTTCAGTAGGAGTCTCAAGACCCTGAGGCCAGATTGGTCTGTCAGTAAAGGCTTCAACTTTGGTTACTTCTCCTATCATGCCGGACCATATTGCTTCGCATATTTGCCTTACACCTGCACCTGAAGCTCCCTGGTTCCCCATCTGAGTAGCCACTTTATATTTTGCGGCCAGACGAGTCAGCAGCCTGGTCTCATAAACTGTATGTGTAAGGGGCTTTTCGCAATAAACATGTTTCCCCATGGAAAGTGCCTGGGCGGCAATCACGGCATGGGTATGATCGGCTGTCCCAACTACAACCGCATCAATTTTGTTTCCCATTTCATCAAACAATTTGCGAAAATCTTTATACTTTTTCGCATTCGGATATGTTTGGAATTGTCCCGCAGCGTATTTCCAGTCAACATCGCACAAGGCAACAATGTTTTCGGAACTAAGTTCACGGATAACTCCGCCTCCTCTTCCTCCTATACCGATTCCTGCAATGTTGAGTTTGTCGGTAGCCGACGTTTTCTTTTTCTTCTGTGAATCCAGAGGAACTTTAGCCATCAGCGGAGAAGAAGCAACAATAGCACCGGCTGTGGCCAAGGCGCTTTTTTGTAAGAAATTTCTTCGAGAGATGTTCTTTTCCATAGATTTTATGTTTTATTGTTTAATGAAATGGATTACTTGAATTTACGAAGATAATAAAAAAATCATTTTTTTCCCTTCCCTGAACGAAGTCTGTTGTAAGATTGCACCAGGGCTTCATCACTGCCTATGGCGCGAAGGGCAAGTATCACCAATATGATACTGACAAGAGGGAAAACCGTAGTAACAGGAAAGCGCACATTGGCCATGTTTTTGAAGTAAACGGCGCCTATCCATACCTGGAGACCCAGCATGATCAGGGAGGTATAGATACAAAGACGGATCTGGATCTTTCTGGCTTTGAACAGGAATATGGTAACTGCCAACAATGTGCATACAGCACCGGTCAGGACTATGAAAGGGGTGTAGGTTGCGTACACTCCGAAGAACAAAGAAATCATAAGGCCTAAAGCCACGGTCAGGTATAATGTCTGAATGCGTTGTATCATGAGTCAATTGTTTTATTGGAACAAATTTAGAGGAAAATCCGTGATTTTCCTCTAAATTTGCAGAATGAAAGTTATAGAACCTTCTGAATTGGTAATCAACAGTGACGGGAGTGTGTTTCACCTGCATTTACATCCTGAACAGCTGGCAGAAAATATTTTGCTGGTAGGGGATCCTGATCGTGTGATCTTATTGCGTGATTTGTTAACGGATGTTGAATTCGTTTCACACAGCAGGGAATTTGTGGCAGTAACCGGATCTTTTGGCCGTAAAAGATTGACCATATTGTCCACCGGGATTGGGACAGACAATATTGATATTGTCATGAATGAACTTGATGCATTGGCCAACATAGATTTTGAAACCCGGACATTCAGAAAAAAGCACCGTTCACTTGACATATTACGATTAGGGACTTCAGGAGCCATACAATCTGACATTCCCACAGGAGCGCTCGTTTTTTCACGTTATTCTGCAGGTATTGACGGATTACTGAACTGGTACGAAGGACGGGATAAAGTGTGTGACAAAGAGATGGAAAAGGCTTTTATGAAACACATGCAATGGTCTTCATTGCTGGCCACCCCATATTTTGTAAAGAATTCTGAAGAAATAGGGACTCGTTTTAAAGATGCCATGCAGGGTATTACCCTTTCGGCACCAGGGTTCTACGGACCCCAGGGGCGTGTCATAAGGCTTCCCTTGTGGGATCCTGATTACTTGCAAAAATTGTCATCGTTTCGTTACAACGATCTGAGGATCACTAATTTCGAAATGGAGGGTTCGGCCATTGCCGGCCTTTCCCGACTTATGGGACACCGGGGCGCTACTGTTTGCATGATTATTGCACAACGAAGTAGTAAAGATATGAATGTGGATTATAAAGATTTGATGATACAAAAAGCCGGAGAGATCCTGGAAAAATTCTGTAATGACCATGGTTCGTAATACAGAAATATTGGATATTGTAACCCTTTTGGATGATCCCGACCAATATGTACGAGATGCCTTGTTTCGTCAACTAAAGAATATGGGACGTCCTGCCATTGAAGAACTGGAGGAAATTGTCAGGGATGAAAATGAAGATAAATATCCGGGTGTAGGGGATATGTTGTCGGCCTTAAGGGAAGAACTGAAATTCGATGCTCTGCGCGACTGGATCGGCAATACGAAGGACGATCTGATGACCGGTCTTTGTCTGATACAGGATCTGTTAAGTAATGACGTAGATCATGATGTTTTGCATGATATTATAATGGATCACGTAAATGAGATCGTTGTGGAGCTAAACGACGATCAGACATTTATGGAAAAAGTAAAATTATATAACCACGTATTTTTCAATAGGTTACATTATAAGACAGTAGATCCTATGTTTTCGGATCCCGGAAAAACATTTTTTCACAGGGCACTGAAAAACAAAGAAGGAAGTCCGGTGATTATAGGTATTATCTATTTACTGATCGCATACCATGCAGGAATATCTGTCAGGGGAAGGGTCTTTAAGGGCGGATTTCTGCCGGCTATTATCGATAATTCAGGAAACGTCTTGTTCTACGTTAATGTTTATAAGAACGGTCTATTATTTCCCCACTCGGAACTCCGATCGTTTTTAAGTGATATGAACCTGCAAATACCTTCTGAATCATTTCGCGAAGCCCGTTCGGATGATCTGGCACAGATTTATGCCGAAACATTATATTACAGTTTTTCTGCAGCAGAGGAAAACCCGGACAACCGAACTGTTTCAAAGCTGGAAAAGATCATGGAAATGTTTGGGAAGGACCATTCCCTGCTCATAGAAATAGACGAGGATGACGAATAAAAAGAGACTGCCTCATGAGAAACAGCCTCCCTTAATGGTCAGGTTTCAGGTTTGGTTATGAGCGGGAAACGAGGTTCGAACTCGCGACCCTCAGCTTGGGAAGCTGATGCTCTACCGACTGAGCTATTCCCGCATTTCCAAACAGGGGAACAAATATAGCGATTAATTTTTTATAAGCAACATGAATATCGCCGTTTACATAGCCGGGAAACTTAAAGGCGATGCTACCTCTACAGGCCGGGTAAGCCGCATGGGTAACCGGATAGCCATCGTAAGTGTAGCCATCAGCGTGTTTACAATGATACTTTCCGTAGCTATTGTAAGGGGTTTTAGAAGTGAGATCCAAAAACGTGCAGTGGGCTTTACCGGTGAGATCCTTATGGAAGCTCCGGGTGCCGGATTCGTTACTGAAGCCATTCCTGTATCAACGGATCTGTCATACATGGAAAGTTTAAAAAATCATCCGGCTGTCAATCATATTCAGGAGTTTGCTGTTTCATACGGGATTATTAATACAGGGGATGCCATCCAGGCCGTATCACTTAAAGGCGTGGGAGCCGGTTACCGTTGGGATTTTTTTGAAAGACATCTCAAGGAAGGCAGCATTCCTGTTTTCTCTCAGGATGCTTCTTCCAGTGAGATCATGATATCCCGTCGCCTGTCAGTGCTTCTGCAAATTGGGTTACAGGATGTGGTGACTATGTATTTCATAGGCGATAACGTCAGGATGCGACGTTTTATCATATCGGGTATATATGATGCCCAACTTGAAGACATTGACAATCATTTAATAATCGGTGATATAAGACACACTCAAAGATTGAACGGGTGGAGGGAAGACCAGGTAAGCGGGATGGAGCTCTTTTTAAATGATAAGCGCCGGATAGAAGCCCAACAAGAATCGATTGAAGATTTTATTATTGCCAACAGTTCCGATACTGATGACGGAGTTGTGTTGCGCAATGTTAAGAGGGTCTATTCACATCTCTACGACTGGCTGGATCTGATGGACATAAACGTGGTCATTTTGCTGACATTGATGGTTCTTGTTGCCGGGTTTAATATGATGTCCGGGTTGCTGATACTATTGTTTGAAAAAACGTCTTCCATAGGATTATTTAAAGCCATGGGAATGAAAGATCGCAGTATCAGGAACAGTTTTCTGTACAATGCGGCTGGTGTGGCTCTGAAAGGAATTACAACAGGTACGGTTCTGGCCGTTATCTTTCTTGTCATACAAAAGACTACGGGGCTGATCCCTCTGGATCCGTCCACATATTTTGTAGAAAGAGTCCCTGTTGATATGTCCTGGTATCATGTATTACTAATAGATATTGCTGCATTGGGACTACTTATGGGAGTTCTGATACTCCCCCTGAAAAGCATTATCAGGATCAGTCCCGATAAAGCTATTCGGATGAGGTAACCCAGTTCAGGTATCTTCTTTTTATTGTTTCTACATATTTTTGAGTCTGGGAGGGAGTATATGGAGCCACTGCTGACCAGATATCCGGATCCTTCCCTTCCATCGCAGCCTGTTCCCTGTCTTTTTGAATACGAGTCATGCCGGCGTTGTATGCAGCCAGAACAAAATGGATCTCTTCTTCTTCAGGCAAATGCGTCAAGTGCATATTTCTTATAAGATAAGCAAAATACCGGGCAGCTCCTTTTACATTATCTTCAGGATTATAAAGGTCATTTACTTTCATATCTCCGGCAGTAGATTCTTTCATTTGCATCAAACCGACAGCACCCATACCTGAGTGGGCATTCATCCTGTATTTTGATTCCTGGTACATGACCGATCTAAGTATCTGCCAGTCCCAACCCAACGGTCTGCTGACTGCTCTGAGCAGTGAATCATAAGGACATCTGTTGGGAGAGGAGGGGAGGAAACGGCTTCTAAATCTCGGATATTCAGGGCTTTGTCTGAATAAGGTGAGCCAGTGCACCAGATTCAAATGCCAGGGACACCTGTTTTTCATCATGACCCAGACTTCACCCAATGGTGTAATTTTTTGTGTCATGCATAATTTTCCTGACAGAGATTTGGGAATGGGATCATGAATTATGTTAATGGCCAGAATATCTGTTTTTTCTTCTGTAAGCATTTCCCATACAGAAACTGAATCGTTCACAGGAATGTATTTCAAAGAAAGATCATGGGATTCTGCAAAACGCCTCATGATCTCGTAATGATATCCTACCCGGGTCCCGGCATGTGAGGGAAGGTAAATAGTACATCTAAGCGTATCGCTTTGAGATTGTAATACTTCTCTTTCCGTCCTCATATTGGATGAAGAATGAGTCACCCGGGTATGGTATTCCATAAACAAATAAGATACGACAAAAGCTGCCAGCAGCGATATGAGAAATTTTCTTCTGGACATCAGCGGGCGGTGTTTCCTGCTGCTCTTACAGGAGGTCCTTCGGAAGAAGAAACCGAAGCAGCTGTCTTTCCGGGTTTAATGTAGAACGGCCACGTCATACCGATTTTAAATACGCGTTGCGGACGAATGTAATGTGGCGCTCCAAAATAATCGTTATCGGGCCATCCCTGCGCTGCATTAACATATTTGACAAAAATGGTTGCCCGTTTCCATTTCACATTTATAAACGCATCGATATACGGAGTGTTTCCGTATTTTTTTTCGTTTTGCATTTGGAATACACCCAGTGCGGGATTGTATGATTCCATATAGTAAGCTGTGTGAAAAGTAACATCTGCACCTATCTGTGCTGTCATCACATCCTTAACTACGGGTATCTCCAGGTAATACCTGAGGTTGGCACTGAATGTGGGTAAAGGAATGACGTCCTGCCGGGAAGATACCTGGAACATCAGTCTGTGATCAAGCCTGACATACCAGAAACTGAAGTTCTTGGTTAAGGTGGCGGTCATGACGTTTATAAGATCTTCTGTCTGTCTGACTGTTCCCAGGGTGTCGTAATAGATGCGGTTTCCCAGTAATCCGTAAGAAAATGTGGCTTCTGTTTTCCATCCGGGAATGGATAACCGGGCTTCAACCCTCGTTTCGTTTGTTTTTTGGAAATCATTATCCCAGGTATAATGGTTGGAATAAAAATGCTGTGTATACCAGTCCGGAGTCTGTCTCAGAAAAAGGAACCTGCCTGTAAGGTGGATTCCCGATTCCATTGGATAAAAAGAAAAACGTGCGTTGGCGTCCAGGGATACATCTCCTGCGTAATAACCCGCATAGTCCAGTTTTCCCAGGGCGTTCCACCGGAAATATTTTTTGAACATACCCGAAGCTCCGGCATATACGTACATATTATTCTGCCACCGGTTGGAAGTGCCTTCCGTATAGAAATCGGGATCAAAGCAATAATTTGATATGAGCTCATATCCCACTCCTCCTTCGATTTTGGAAACAATGGCAGTATTGGACCAGGGTTGTAAACGCAGGAAAAACCGGTTGTCCACGATCATGGTTCGTAAAGAATCTGCCGAGCGGGTAGGATGCATATAGAACCGGCCGTCATAAAAGGCGCGTCCGGTCTGATCGGTAAGACTTATTTCATCATTGTAATTGCGTGTCATGGTGGTCCACTCTCCCGAGTGTCCCAAGACCATCATGGTCCCTTCTCCGGTATTCAGCGAGTCCCTTTTAAACAGGTTTATGGGAATCCCGTAACTCTGGGTAATGAAAAGCTGACTGCTTTTGAGCAGGGAAGATGCATTGGTCAGATTAACCGGAATAGTGCGAGCTTCTATCAGCGTATCCAGTATAAAGCTGTCATCTTGAATACCTCCGTTCTCATCCTTTTGCAGGGAATTCCGGATATAGCCTCCGTGAATGATGTATTTTTTTCCAAGGTAATCAGCTGTTACGGCTAAAGTTCTTGTGTTAGTACTCTCATTTTCCAGTAAACCGGCTGTACCTTTCTTCTGGTATAAAAACTGGACATTGGTCGATGGTGAAAGATTCTGGGTATGAAGAAAACCTACATTCATTTCTTCGGTTTCCTTATTGGAGAACAATGTCCCGGTATAGGACATCACAGTAAAAGGCGATTTTGTGTTGTAGAACGGAAGTGTATTCCTGTCGTAGGCTTCATACATACCGGGGCTCCAGAAATCAAAACGTTCTTTAGTCTCTCTAACAAAGAAATTGAACGGAAGAACAGGAGATCCCGCCGTCCCCAGGGTAACAGCTCCCACGTCCTTTTCCAGATAGGCATAGTCGTGAAAGTTGCTATTGATATTTGTGTCTATTTGCTTAAATTTCAAATTATTAAAATACTCATCATTCGTCCAGGAGATAACCCTTCTGTATAACAGAGAATCCGGTATGACATATGTTTCAAGAGGATGAAACGTACTATTCCATATGGAATCTGCAATGGCTTTTTCCTCCCTTCTTTTTTGACGGGACATTTTTCGAAGTTCCTTAGTTGTGTAAGTTGCCAGGGAATCTATCAGGAAAGATCCCAGGCTATCCAGTTTGATCAAACCTGTACTATCTGTCTGGTAAATGTATCCCAGGCTGTCCCGAACCTGCCTGCCGGCTGTATCAATTGCCGGAATACGTATAGTATCGTTTAAAGGCAAACCCAGGCTATCCATAAACGACATCAGGGATAATGTTCTGGCAGAATAACTTTTCAGGGAATCTACCACAGGCAGTCCATGTTCATCCAGGATTAGAAGTCCCAGGCTGTCTAATTTATAAAACAACCCTTTTTCATCTGCTGTTATGCGGAGCAAGGAGTCCAGTGCCGGAACACGATGAGCCTCGGCATAGGGAATATGCAGACTGTCCAGGTAGATCATTGTCAATGAGTCAGGAAGTGCGGTTTCCAACGTGTCGCGTGAAATCTTACCCAGAGTGTCAGCCGTCTGGCCTGCAGCTTTTCCAAAAGGGAAAAACAGTATGGCAAGTATCAGTATGGTGACCCGTTGGTTCATGTTTGTCCGGAATAGATGAGGCGCAAAGCTACAAAAAATATGCCTGTTGCCTGATCGCATCTTCCAATTGCTTAACAGACAGGGCATCTTTTACCAGGACACGTTTGTTTTTATCCAGAAGATACAAAGTGGGAATGGCTTTCAGATCGTATATGGAGCCGTTCCTGATCTCACCTTCCGGGTTGTAACTGTGGATCCATTCAGCGGGGAGTTCCGGCAAATGTTCCTGCCAGCGTTCCAGATCTTTGTCCGGATATACTGTAAGAATGGTGATTTTTTTTTCTTCAACCATCTTGCTGATCAGTTCGGAATGAAGGATCTCTTCCTTAACCTGGTTGCAGGAAGGACACCCCAGGTTGATGAACATGATAAGTATGAAATCTGCTTTCAGATCGTGTAAATTTTCAATATTGGACGGATCATCGGTAAAAGGGAAATTCCTTACCGCACGGATAAAAGAAAAATCGCCGGCTATATCTCCCGGTCGGTTTTTACGAACAATGTCCAGCATATATGAAGGACGTTGTGTTTCCATGGAATCCAGTAAAGGGTGCGCAACTATCACCTCTAATGCCGGGATCAGGATGTCGTCGTTTCTGTAGGGGGAATTTGGATGATAGAAAAAATATTCCGTTAAACTAAAAAATTTCAAGAGTATCTTTTTTCTTACCACCGGATTTTCGGCTACCGTACCTGCCCGGATCATCAAGCATTTGATACTTTCCCGGGCGTCTTGAATGTCAGCCTGTTGCAGTATGTTTACATACCCGGTGAAAACCTGATCGACAAAACCTTCCTGTATGATACACAGGGAATCCTCAAAAGGAAAATGGTCCCAGTAATGAAATGTTTGGTAGTGAACGGCTTCTTCCTGCGATCCAATCATTACCGGGACGGAAGGCGGAAGGAAAGTCAGGGGCTTTCTCTCCTTCTCTTTGTTCCCCTGTATGCAGGACACCGTGATTAGCGCCCCGGATATCAATACAAGAGGGAGGGAAAGAAGCTTCATAAAACAAAAATACAAAATTTTATTACATTTGTGGATTATGAATATTTCCCTGCATACATTCCACCTCTTTTTAATGGTTATGGGGGCAATTGCGGTAGTGGTGTTTATTGCCCTCTATCATGTTAAAGCCGGTTACGGGATACTTATAGACAAAAGCTGGGGAATCACCTTGTCCAACAAATGGGCGTGGATGATCATGGAAGCGCCTGTTTTTATTGCCATGTGCTGGTTTTGGGTAATGTCACCCAGGAAATGGGAGCTTATACCTTTTATCTTTTTCCTGCTTTTCCAGACCCACTATCTGCAGCGTGCATTTATTTTTCCGTGGCTTATAAAAGGAAAAAGCCGGATGCCTGTTCTGATCATGCTCATGGGTATTATATTCAATCTGGCAAATGCTTTTATACAGGGGCAGTGGATTTTTTTCCTGGCGCCTCCTGAAATGTATACGGAATCATGGCTTGGAGATCCGCGTTTTCTGGCAGGGACTGCATTGTTCATAACGGGACTTGTGATTAATATTCGTTCAGACGGGATTATCCGGAATCTCAGGCAGGAGGGGGATACAAATCATTATTTACCGGATAAGGGATTGTTCCGGTATGTAACATGTGCGAATTATTTTGGAGAAATCATTGAATGGATGGGTTTTGCCGTATTAACCTGGTCATTGAGCGGATTTGTATTCTTCTTGTGGACTTTTGCCAACCTGGTTCCCAGGGCTCACGCCATATATAAAAGATATGAAAATGAGTTTTCAACAGAAATGACCAGGGACCCCAGAAAACGTATTTTCCCTTTTATATATTAAGATATGATCCCCGAATCTCTTTTATTCACACCATCGAACATAGGCCCTCTCACCTTGCGCAACCGTACCATTCGTGCGGCAGCTTTTGAAGGGATGTGTATAGATAACGGACCGTCAGATGCCCTTTACCGCTATCATACATCCGTTGCAGCGGGTGAGATCGGGATGACTACAGTAGCCTATGCAGCCGTTAACAGGAGCGGCCTTTCTTTCCCCACACAGCTGTGGATGCGTCCTGAAATCGTTCCGGGTTTAAAACATCTCACTGATGGTATTCATAAAGAAGGAGCCGCAGCATCAATACAGATGGGCCATTGCGGCAATATGAGCCACCGGAATATTTGCGGCTGCACACCTGTTTCAGCAAGCAGCGGGTTTAATATGTATTCCCCGACGTTCGTCAGGGCTATGAGAAAGTCCGAAATACTTGATATGGTAAAAGATTTTGGAAAGGCTACAGAACTGGCATACGAATCCGGATTTGATGCAGTAGAGATCCATGCCGGTCACGGTTACCTTTTGAGCCAATTCATGTCTACATGGCTGAACAAAAGAAAAGACGAATACGGGGGCAGTTTCAGCAACCGCTTGAGGTTTACTTCCCAGGTCATGGAAGAAGTAATGGAAGTGGCAGCCCGGCGAAAAATGGCTATACTGGTTAAGATGAATATGCGGGATGGATTCAGGGGCGGTATGGAATTGGATGAATCCCTGCAGGTGGCAGCACTATTGGAAAAAGCGGGAGCACATGCGCTGGTGCTTAGCGGCGGTTATGTAAGCCGGGCGCCCATGTATGTGATGCGCGGTGCCATGCCCATTAAGACGCTGACGTATTATATGCCATGGAATTATGTGAAGATCGGGGTCGGTATGATAGGAAAATGGATGATCCCCCCGGTACCTTTCAAGGAAGGTTACTTCCTGGAAGACGCCCGGATATTCAGGAAGCACATCCGTATACCCCTGGTGTGCCTGGGAGGCATGTTCTCACGTTCTGTAATTGGACAGGCACTGGACGAAGGCTTTGATTTTATTGGCATGGCTCGTCCCCTGATCAATGATCCTGCTTTTGTCAAACATATGAAAGAAGCGGAAGAGAAAGAGCCCGGATGCGCTTTCTCCAGTAATTGTAAGCATACCAATTATTGCATTGCCAGGATGTACAGTATAGATATGGCATGTCATCAAAATCTGGATGATATCCCACAAAAACTGCTGAATGAACTCAAATAACCCGAAGATAGCCCTTGTTACAGGGGCTAACGGAGGTTTAGGCAGGGTTATCAGCCATGAACTGATCAAATCCGGGTGTAAGGTCATTTTGTCCTGTCGCCCGGGAAGCGAAGGCATGGAATTTTGCCGTTCCCTGGTCAGTGAATACGGTCAGGAGACAGTCTCCGTTCTTGAAATGGATCTTTCATCCATGGATTCTATCCGTCAGGCTGCCCTTGTCCTTAAAGACAGGGTGGATCACCTGGACATTTTGATCAACAATGCAGGCATGTTGGGATGGAAACCGGAAATTACCCCGGAAGGATATGAAATGCATAATGTGGTAAACTGCCTGGGTCCTGTAACATTTACCTGGCTGATCAAGCCGTTGCTTAGGAAAGGCAGCCGTGTGATCAATACCGTATCTGTGATGCTCAGAAGGGGAAAGATCCCCGTTTATTTCCCTATGCCGCCTGACAAGTTCAACCGTTTTGAACGGTACGCCTGTTCCAAGCTGGCTTTTACGCTTTGTTCCATCCGCATGGCCTCTTTATGGAAAGAAGAAGGAATAAGCGTAAACATGGTTGACCCAGGGATTGTCAATACACCCATAATAAAGTTGCACAAATGGGTCGATCCCCTTGCCGACGTTTTTTTCAGACCCATTATCAGACAGGCTCCAAGAGGGGCTTCCACAACCATATTCCTGGCACTGGATCCTTCTGTGGAAGGAATATCGGGAAAATTATTCAAAGATAAGAGACCGGTAAGGTTCCCTTCGGACCTGTCTGCCATTAAGTCTCTGGACAGCGTATGGAGTTTTTTTATAACTTTGAACACTTATGGGAATAAGCAATAAGATCAACCTGGGTTTTCTGGTAGTAGGCTTTGTCCTCGTTCTGGCCAGCCTGGTCAGTATATTTGAAATTGGCAGGATCCGACGTTCCGTAGGAGACGTTATTTCCGTCAATGTGGAGAATATTAACATATCCAGCCAATTGCTTGAAGTTACCGATCAGAATATTTTTGCTTTGCTCAGCCAGATAGGCATTACTCCGGATTCATTGCTGGAACTGGAGTCCATATACGATGATGCGCGTTTTAATCGTTATCTGCAGGCCACCAGGACGACTTTGGCTACAAAAAAGGAAATGGCTCTTACCGATTCCATCATGTTTGCCTATGCCGCTTACATGCAAATATTGAATGAAGCCCGATCGGTATGGCAGGAGAACGAATATGTTCAGAGAAGGGAATGGTATACACAGAGACTGTATCCCACCTATTCCCGGCTGCGTAAATATGTTCAGGATCTGATATCCCTGGAACAGGAATTACTCCATCAGAACACGCAATTGATACAGGACGGGTTTTACAGGAGCCTGATGCCGGGTGTCATAGCAGTGGCAAGCAGCGTCCTTCTGTTGTTCCTGTTGTCTTATTTTATCCGCATATACCTGATCCTGCCGCTTAGGCAGATCCGGCTGGGAGTAAAGAATACGTTGCTGTTTAAAACAAAATACCAGGTTAAACTGCCTTCTGATGACGAACTGGTGGAATTGAACGAATCCATTACAAAACTTTGCGACGAACACAATAAGCTATGAGGATCCACGTGATTGCAAGGAATATGGGCCTGGTTCTCCTGGTCAACGCCCTGTTCATGTTCATTGCCGTCTTTGTCTCGGCAATAAATGGATTTGATACCGGGTTTTCTCCGTTGCTTCTTTCGGCCATCATTACGGCAACCATAGGGTCTTTTCCGTATATATTTGTACGGAGTGCCGGGGATGTAGCGACTCGTGAAGGATATATAATTGCGGTTCTTTCATGGGCTATATCGTGTCTTTTTGGTATGCTTCCATATTTGTTGTGGGGAGGGGAGTTTACACTCATTAACGCATGGTACGAAAGCGTAAGTGGTTATACTACTTCCGGGGGTACTATTTTAACCAACGTTGAAATTTTACCTAAATCATTGCTTTTTTGGCGGGCAGCCACTCATTGGGTAGGAGGTATGGGAGTGGTCATATTTATGTTGCTGATCCTGCCGGAAGTAAGTTCAATCCGGCTGAAATTATCAAAAATCGAAATTAGTGCTCTGTCACAGGATTATTTTCGTTTCAGGGCAAAAGAAACGGTTCGCGTAATAGCTATCATATATTTTGGTCTGACATTGCTGGAAGTTATATGCCTGACATTGGCAGGTATGAGTTTTTTTGATGCCGTATGTCACTCTTTTGCAACCATTGCAACCGGGGGATTCAGTACAAAAAATCTCAGTATTGCTGCATACGACAGCAAACTGATTGAAGGCATCATTATAGTTTTCATGTGTCTTTCGGCCTTGCATTTTGGAATGATATTTTTACTGGTTGCCAAAAAGTCTACCACATTGTTCAAATCACCGGTAACGCGTTATTTTATTACTGCGTTATTAATAGGTAGTTTGTTCGTTTCACTGGGTTTAAAATTTTCGGGAACATATGATTCTTTTGCGGAATCTTTCAGATACGGATTCTTTCAAACCATATCATTGGCTACTTCTACCGGTTTTGCTACAGCAGACTCTTCCGGTTGGCCCGGTTTTATTATTCTTTTGTTGGTTTTTTTTACTTTACAATGTGGTTGTTCCGGTTCCACATCGGGAGGTATTAAAGCGGACAGAATTCTGATTTCTGTTTTCTCTTTCAAAGCCCAGATCACAAAAAGGTTGCATCCAAAATCTGTAGTACCCACAAGAATCGGCGGTCATGCACTTGACTCGGAAATGGTATCGGGGGTGAATCTTTTTATTGTATTTTACTTATTTTGTGTATTAATATCGTCATTATTACTGACTTTAACAGGTATAGACATCATGGATGCTATAAGCGCTACTGCGGCACATATTGGGAATGTGGGTCCGGGGTTCGGAAGTGTGGGATCTATGAGCAATTACAGTTCCTTTAACGGTTTTGCGAAATTTGTTGTCTCTCTGGTGTCTATCATTGGCCGTATTGAATTGTTCGGATTCTTTATTCTTTTCAGTTCCCGTAAATAACGTATCCGTTTATGGGCATTGAACAGTACATCTATCAAAAAATTCAGGAACATTTACCCTTTGAACCTTCAGGTGACCAGGATAAGCTGTTCAGGGCCTTGTCTGCTTTTATGACATCTGGGGATCCGGTATTCATACTGAACGGTTATGCAGGAACCGGGAAAACCACAGCAATGGCGGCCCTGGTAGGGGCATTGAGAGAAATAAAAAAAAACACCGTATTACTTGCACCTACAGGCCGTTCGGCCAAAGTCCTGATGGGATATGCCGAGGTGCCTGCTCATACGATCCATAAAGTCATTTACCGGCAAAAGCCTCCTGCTGCCTCTGATGAAACAGGATTCGGGGTTTTTGAATTGCATCCCAACCAGAATAAAAACACACTTTTTATAGTGGACGAGGCTTCCCTGCTTTCGAACACACCGGGGGGAATGCTTTTCGGCAGCGGGAACTTGCTGGAAGATCTGTTGGCTTATGTGTTAAACGGGACAGGGAATCAACTGCTTCTGCTGGGCGACTCGGCACAGCTTCCGCCCATCGGGCTGGATATATCTCCGGCGCTGGATCCTGCACATATGGAAATCTATGGCAAGGTGTTTTATATGGAAATGAAGGAGGTGCTCAGGCAGTCCTTTGACTCCGGGATCTTGTATAACGCTACGCTGCTCAGGCAAAACATAGCCCGGGAGGTATACTCCATTCCCGAATGGAAGACTGAGGGATTCAATGATATTCACCGCATAGGTTCGGGAGAGCTGATGGATGCGCTGAACGATGCCATTTCCCGTTACGGATTGGAAGAAGTAGTCGTTCTGTGCCGTTCCAACAGGCGGGCCAACAGGTATAACAAAGGAATCCGCGGCAGTATACTGTACCGGGAAGAAGAGATCACCAAAGGGGATCGTGTCATGGTAGTGAAAAACTGTTACCAGTTCCTGGAAGATGTACCTGATATGGACTTTATTGCCAACGGCGATATTGCGGAGATCATGCGTATACACAAGTTCAGGGAACGTTACGGCTTTCGTTTTGCCGAGGCGGTCCTGCGTTTTCCCGATTACAAAGACGTGGAACTGGATGTGCGTCTGTTGCTGGATACGCTGGACAGTGAATCACCTGCCTTGTTACGGGAGCAGCAACAACAACTTTACGAGGGGGTTTCACTGGATTACGTCCATATCAAAGGCAAGCGAAAACGCTACAATGCCGTCAGGGAAGATCTGTATCTGAATGCTCTCCAGGTGAAGTATGCCAATGCAGTCACATGTCACAAGGCACAGGGCGGACAATGGAAAGCCGTTTTTGTTGATAAAGCCTTTTTTGGAGATATTTGCAATAAAGATGTATTGCGATGGTATTACACGGCTTTTACCCGGGCGCGCGAACAATTGTATCTTATAAATCTATAAATCCCATACTATGAAACGTTTTATTGTTCCGCTGATTCTTTCTTTGCTGCTAACCCTTACAGCCGCCGCACAAGAGCGTATTGTCCGTGAAACCCCGCCGGAAGGCCTTGTCAAAGCTTTTGACATGCCTGTATCCTGGGCAGATGCCCATACTTTGCTGCTGCGTTCAGGCGATCGGCAACAAAATAAATATTTTTCCGAGGATATTGTTACCGGAAAAAGAACTCCTTCGGAACCGCCTGCATTGCCTTACGGAAAGACTGCCGGTTACGGACTGGATGAAAAAGCGCAAAATCCCACTTTGTCCCCTGACGGGAAGCATGTTGCCTATACATTGGGGAACGATCTTTACGCGAAAGAATTGGAGACAGGAACAATAAGACGGTTCACTTTTGACGGCAGCCAAACGATTCTGAATGGTTATGCCTCCTGGGTTTATTACGAAGAAATCCTGGGAAGAAGTAGTAATTACCGTTCTTTCTGGTGGTCGCCGGACAGCCGTCGCCTGGCCTTTTTTCGCTGTGACGATTCCTGTGTTCCTATGTTTCCCATATATGTGGCTGATGGCAAGCACGGATACCTGGAAGAAACACGTTATCCGAAAGCAGGGGATGCAAATCCTCAGGTCAGGGTAGGTGTCGTGTCATTGGAGGAAAATTCAGAGATCGTCTGGGCGGATTTTGATCCGGCCGCGGATCAGTATTTTGGTCAGCCTTTCTGGACACCTGACGGAAGATCCCTTCTGGTCCAGTGGATGAACAGGGACCAAAACCGGTTAAAACTGTATGCTGTAGATCCTGATCATGGAACGGGTAAGGTAATATACATGGAAGAACAATCATGTTGGCTGGACTGGATAGCTGCTCCCATTTTTATAGAAAAAGAAATGGTCATGGTAAGGGATTTTGATTCCTGGCAACAGATCTACCTGTGTTCAACGGATGGGACTGAATTTCGAAAACTTACAGACGGGAACAACTGGGGAATTGTACTCCACGGCATCGATTCCAAAGGGAAAAACCTGTTTTTTTCTGCACGCAGAGAGATTTCTACCCGTTCTGATGTTTATTCAGTCTCTTTAGAAACCGGTAAAAAAATGAAAAAGCCTGTGATCCGGCGCTTGACATCGGGTGAATACCATTATACCAACGTTTCATTTTCTCCGGATTATCAGCATTTCTCGGCTTTGTTCTCCAACGTTTTCACTCCCACACAGGCTGCCTTGTTCAGCGTTAAAAAAGGCCTGGTCCGCATATTGGGAGATTCAAAAGGAGATGAGTATGATCGCCTGATGGCGGCGGGTAACGTTCCTCAATCACAGATGCATTTTATTACTACCGGGGATGGCTTTACCCTGCCTGCTGTAATTACGTTCCCACTTGAAATGGAAACAGGGAAGAAATATCCTGTGATAGTCAGTATTTACGGAGGTCCTGACAACGGGAGCGTCATGGATCGATGGACTTCTCCGGCCTCGAAATACCACTGGGCCAGGAAAGGAGTTATCCAGATTGCGATGGATCACCGCGGGAGCGGGCATTGCGGAAAGAAAGGTCTGGATATGATGTACAGAAATCTGGGTAAATGGGAAATACACGATTACAAGTTATGGATTGATTACCTGAGAGAAACGGGCTATGCGGATCCGGGGAAAGTGGGTATCACCGGGTACAGTTACGGCGGATATATGACGGCGTTGGCTGTTTGCACAGCCGGAGATTATTTTCCTTACGGAATTGCCGGTGCGGGAGTCTATGACTGGACGTTTTATGATACCCATTATACAGAACGGTTTATGGACACACCCGAGGACAATCCGGAAGGATACAAGAACGGTTCCGTACTGGAACAATGCGGTACTTACGGAAGTTTTGGACCTTCCGTGTTGATGGTCACACATGGCACCTCCGATGATAACGTTCATTTCCAGAATGCCTTGCGACTGGTAAATGAGCTTATGAAAACCAACAAACAGTTCCGGTTTATGATGTATCCGGGCCAGAGACACGGTTACAGGGGGTATCAGGGTGTCTTTTCCGCAGATGAGGATTTGGCCTTCTGGACCCGGTATCTATTAGAGGAATAAATTATGCTGACTGCCGGGGAAATAGCATTTGTCAGGGAACATCTTGAAGACGATGTACACGGATTGCTGCTTTCGGCAAACAAGTATCCGGGTAAGGATATTCCCAAATGTGTCCGGCAGATTGAAGGATTGCGAAAAATCAGGGACAAGGTTCCGGAATGGTTTGCATGTACGCAGGTGTTTATTCCATCTTTACTGGCTGCGGAACAGTGTTCCTCTGCATATACGGCCTGTTACAAAAGACGTTTTGTTGACCCGGACGACTCCGTTCTGGATATTACGGGGGGATTGGGAGTAGATGCCTTTTATTTTTCAAAAAGCTCGGATCGTGTTATCTATGCAGAACAGGAAATTGCATTATGCCGGGCTGCAGAACATAATTTCCGGGTTTTGGGAGCAGGAGATCGCATACGCGTTGTGCATTCACAAGCAGAACAATTATGGGAAAACATACCTGACATTTCTGAATCTTCGCTTGTGTATGCCGATCCTTCCAGAAGGGATGCAAAAGGACGAAGACTATACGGTCTGGAACAATACAGCCCCGATATTACCCGATTGCAACGTGAAATATTAAAACAAAGCCGTGCATTACTGGTAAAAATTTCCCCAATGACGGATATTTCCCGGACATTAGCTTTATTACCCGGAACATCAGAAGTACATGTAGTCTCCATGGAAAATGAATGTAAAGAGTTGTTGTTTCTGGTAAAATCCCGGGAGGATATCCCCGGAGATCCGCTGATCGTATGTACAGCCGGATTTTCTTTTTATAAAAGTGAGGAGATCCATGCCGCGTCTTTGATTGAAAAAGATTATAACGATCCCGTCATAAAGGAAGGAGATTTTTTATTTGAACCGGAAGTATCAGTGATGAAAGCGGGTGCTTTTGCTTTGACTGCCGTAAAATACGGGGTAAAAAAGATACACCGCAACAGTCACCTGTATTTTTCCAGCCGGCCGGCAGCATCATTTCCTGGCAGAAAATTCAGGATACGGGAAGTGATTCCGTTTACATCCGGCAATATCAGGCATTTGGCACAGAAATTTCCGAAAGCCAATATAACTGTACGCAATTTCCCCTTGACCGTGGAGCAGATCAGAATGAAGACAAAAATTGCAGAGGGTGGAAGTGAATTCCTGTTTGCAACCACTGTACAAAAAAACAAAAAAGATAAACGTATATTGATCCATGCAACTAAATGGGAGAAAACTATATGAAAAACAAAATTTTACTAATGGTACTGACCGTACTGACGGGATGCAGCACGGCAAAAACAACAACAGAAATGTCAAATATCAACGAACAAACGGTACAAACCGTTCTTTCCCGCCTGGGTGAGACCTCATCTGAATCATTGTCTCCACTTGCCGAACGCGGCGTCCGTCAGGCAGCTGCCTTGTGGAGAGAAATTGATGGCAGTCAGGATGACTTTATTGCATTCTGCCTGGAAAATTATTGTATGAATGAGCCATCCAGGGAAATTCTTTTCAATAAATTGTCTGTTGCTTGTGAAAACATTTTCGGAACAGCTAACCAATTGAGTGTAGCGCTTAAAAAACCCGTTCACTTACAGGGAGATGATCTGACGCAAATAGATCTGATTATGGGGAATTACGGACCTTCGTCACATTTTATGGAAGATATGTATGCCAATAAAGTAGCTTTTATCTGTGTCCTTAATTTCCCGAATTTCAGCTTGGAGGAAAAAGACACCCTGGGACACGAATGGAGCAGAAAACAATGGGCCTACGCCAGAATGGGAGATCTGTTCACCCACAGGACTCCGTCCCGTTTGAACCAGGAAATGGCCCGTGTTACAGGCAATGCTGAAAACTACATTGCTTCGTACAATATCATGATGGGACATCTGCTTACAGAAGACGGAAGACGTCTTTTCCCGGAGGATATGGTATTGTTGTCGCACTGGAACCTGAGGGACGAAATCAAATCCAATTATGCCGCACTTCCGGATGCTCTGGAAAAACAGCAGATGATACAAAAGGTAATGGAACACATTGTTTGTCAAACAATTCCTGCCTGTGTAATAAACAATCCTGCGTTCGACTGGAAACCGTTTTCAAATACGGTTTACAAGGACGGTCAGAGAGTAGATGCGGCCGGGGAAGGAGCTGTTCGTTACCAACACCTGCTGGCAACTTATACCGTAGAAAAGCAGATGGATCCTTACCATCCGAATATGCCTACGGCTATTATCAGAAATTTTGAAGGCTCTATGGAGATCTCTGCCAGCGAGATAGAAGATCTGTTTATTAACCTGGTTTCTTCTGACCAGGTAAAAAAAGTGGCAGCTTTCATTGAAACACGGTTGGGAAGGGAACTGCAACCTTTCGATATCTGGTACGACGGGTTCAAAAGCCGCACATCTATACCTGAAGACGAACTGACTGCACTTACCAGGAAAAAATATCCCCATCCGGATGCCTTCAGGGCAGATATGCCCCGGATGTTGCAGGTGCTGGGTTTTGAAAGCGGGGAAGCGCAAAAGATCGCTTCACGCATTGTGGTTGAACCTGCCAGGGGTTCCGGCCACGCATGGGGTGCTGCCGGGCGCTGGGAACCATCGCGTTTGAGAACACGGATCGGTCCGAATGGCATGGATTATAAAGGATACAACATAGCTGTACATGAATTCGGACATAATGTTGAACAAACGTTAAGCCTTTACGACATGGATCACTACATGCTTAACGGTGTTCCCAACACAGCCTTTACGGAAGCCCTGGCTTTCATTTTCCAGAAAAGGGATCTGCAACTGCTGGGGTATCCTGCTCATAAGATGGATGAAAATACGGTGCTGGATATTTTCTGGGGGTGCTACGAGATCATGGGAGTAGCCCTGGTAGACATGTATGTCTGGCAGTGGCTGTACGAAAATCCGGAAGCCGATGCAGAAATGCTGAAACAGGCCGTTGAAGATAAAGCCCGAATGGTCTGGAACCGTTATTATGAACCGGTGTTCGGTCAACCGGATTGCCCGTTGCTGGGGGTTTATTCACACATGATAAACAGTCCCATGTACCTGCCCAATTATCCTTTCGGGCACATCATAGAATTCCAGTTGGAAGCGTATTTCAACAAGAATGTGAACAAAGACGGAAAAACACTTGCCGGGGAGGTGAAACGCATGTTTACGCTGGGTTCCCTGGTTCCCCAGTTGTGGATGGAACAGGCTGTGGGATCACGCGTAAGTACAGATCCCCTGCTTAAGGCAGTAGATGACTGTGCTCTATAATTTCCAGGCACATCCTTGAATTGTGATAAGGACATTTCCAGAAACCGGCCTTGTCATCAGTAGTATTTCCGGGACTCCAGAACCATTCCCCGTTCTTGTTGTCCCGGATATGCTCTTTTATATAGTTCCAGCAATTAATGGCCATATCCATGGCATGAGGCACTTTGTGCCAGGTGTATAAATAATACAGCCCGACTACCGTTTCTGCCTGAACCCACCAGTGACGGGTTTTGTCAATTCTTCCGCTGGATTCTACCTCGTATATCAGGCTTCCGTCAGGCTGCAATCCTTTCAGGGCTGCGTAAGCGATGTTTTTGCTTTCTTCCGTGACCCGGCTCAATAAAGCTCCGTATACTCCGGGTTTGTAATCGGCCAGTTCCCTGGCAGCTTCCATCAGTAACCAGGATGCCTCAATATCATGTCCGTACGACAGGCCAGATTCTTTTATGTGGTATTCCTCGTCAAAGAACAAAGACAGGTGATGTGTCCTGGGATTGACGATTTTATCCAGGAACACCTCTATGAGACGTGCCAACGCCTGTTCCAGCCGGGGGTCTTTCCAAACCCTGAAAAGATTGGTATACGGTTCCAGGATATGCAGGTGCGTATTCATGGTCTTTTTCTCGTTGGCATCTTTTGCGGAAAGCCGTACATCGCGAATCTCACTCCAGTCCCGGGCAGCCGCCTCTATGTATCCTCCGTAGATCTGATCATAAGAATGGGTTTCAATATCACTTAAAAGAGCCACTGCCTTTTCCAGGGCAACGGGATCACCTGTCGCCCTGTGGTATTCACTCAAGCCGTAAAGAGCGAATCCCAGGGCATAATACTGTTTCCTGGGATCTTCAATATTTCCTTTATGATCCACGCTCCAGAAAATCCCTCCGAATTCATTATCGTACATTTTCTCCAGGATGAAATCTTTCGCATAAGCGGCATAAGCCAGGTAATCTTTATTCCTGAGAATCCTTGCTGCCGCAGAAAAAGTCCATAATATCCGGGATTGTAGAACGGCTCCTTTAGGAGCTGTTTTGACAAGTTCTTCTTTCCCGGTTACCCGGCCGTAATAGCCTCCATATTCATTATCACGGAGCTTTATCCAGTAAGGCAGGATATTTTGTGTCAGTTCTTCATAAAGTTCCCGGCGAAAAAAAATATCTATCAGGTCCTGATTATCCATTCATAGCTCTCCTCTCATTTAATTGAGCCGTGATCTCTAAAACTTTTTTCTCTCCAAGCGGGTACATAGCAATGGCAATAATCGCCAGCACACAACCTATGGCAGGCAGAAAACTCATCATCAGACGAACTCCTTGTATGGCACTCTGGCTTTGAACGGCCAGGTCTGCATCGTAACCGAATGCAGCCAGCAGCCAGCCGGTAATGGCTCCGCCTATTGCCCATCCGAATTTCTGTGACATGGAAGATGAACTGAGGATCAGTCCTGTAGCCCTTCTTCCTGTTTTCAGTTCCTGGTAATCCACAATATCTGCATACATGCTCCACAGGAGGGGAAATATGATACCGGCACAAGCACTAATTACTACCTGGAAAGCCATGATCAGCAGGATCTGATCCGGTCTGAGCATGAAAAAGAAACAACTTAGCAAAGTAGCCAGGACCATAGCGCCCAGGTATGTTTTCTTTTTACCGATCCTATTGGCCACAGGAGCTGCCAGTGCAACACCTATCATATTGGAGGCTTGTCCCACCAAAAGGTAAATGGTCCCGACCGTCCAGCCAAAAGCAGCCGTTCTGAAAGTGGAAGTAACGTAATCGGTAAAATAAAACAATGCCACACCGTCCCGTATGGAATTGAATAACAAAGCCGAAACTCCCGATGCCAGCAGGATCCACCAGGGACCGTTGGTAAAAAGGCGTTTCAGGTCCGTTCCCACGGAGGCTTTATTCCTGCTCTCATCGGCTGCTTTAACCCGTTCTTTGGTCCAACGGAAACACAGGAAAAACAGCAAAGCGCATAAAGCCCCGATCACGGCCACTGCCGCTGTCCAGGCGCCGGGCTCCATGGATATCTTTTCCCCGGCGGCCCCAGGGCTGCTGAAAGCATCTATCAAAGGCTGCAGGATCATAAAAGTGATGAAACTGCCTACATACGCAAAGAACATCCTGTATGACGACAGGGTGTTCCTGTCTTTGGGATGAGGTGACATCACCCCCAACAGGGAGGCATAGGGTACATTTACGACCGTATAGATCATCATCATCAGGGTGTATGTTACGTAGGCATAGGCCAGTTTTGCATTTTCACCCCAATCGGGCGTGAAAAATGTCATTACGCCAATAAGGGCAAAGGGAATGCCTCCCCATAAAAGATACGGCCTGTATTTACCCCATCGCGTTTGGGTCCTGTCCGACAACAATCCCATAATGGGATCGTTCACCGCGTCCCATATACGCGTTAAAAGGAACATGGTCCCGGCTGCTGCGGGGGATATGCCAAACACTTTTGTGTAGAAAAACAGCAGGTACATCCCAAAGATCTTCCAGAACATGCTGGATGCCATATCTCCGAACCCGTAACCCAGTTTTTCCCTGAAAGTGATTTTATCCATGCTTTTCATTATTTAACGGGTGAAAGAACAAGGCATAAGACATCGTGACCCGGCAAAAGCATAGCAAGGTCGTTGTTTCCGGTTGTTCCCAGGTTTTCCTTTGCCCATATATCACGTATGGAATAGACGTTACCGGTAACATCCAGTTGCTGTCCGCTAAGTTCATCCTTTACAATAAATTGTTTCCAGTCAATAGTGAGCGGGATGTCCCCGGTTCCCCGGTTCAGAAAACATACGGCCCACTTTCCTCCGGACAATGGTTTCAACCAGGTGTGCAGATCGCCTTCTTTTTTGAATGGGAATCCTTGTATACCCAAAGGATCCCGGTCAATGGCAATGGCTTCCCGGTTCATAAGTATTTCAATAGTTTCAGGACTCATGCTTCTAAGATCATTACCTGCCATCAGGGGCGCAGAGAGCATGCACCACATAGTGAAATGTGCCCTGTCTTCTGCCACTGTCATCCCGTTGCCAACCTGTAGCATGTCGGGGTCGTTCCATCCGTCAGGACCTGCATAAGTGCGCAGTGTATCCTGTAGATCAAGTATTTGTAAAACCCCCAGAGTCTTATAGGTAACATGATCTTCAATTCCGTCAAAAATGGCACTGATATCTCCCGTAGTTCTCCAAAGATGTCCCATTTCCGCACCCCATAGCCACGGTTTGTTGTTTCCCCATTCACACAAGCTGAAAACCACAGGTCTTCCGGCCTGGTAAAGGGCATCGCGCATGGTCATGTAAGCCCCGTAAGCATTCAGGCCCTCGGTGCCGCACCAGTCATACTTGAGGTAATCCACATCCCAGGAAGCATATACCATGGCATCCTGGTATTCGTGTCCCCGGCTGGCCGGTCTTCCCGCACATGTTTTAAAACCGGCAGATGAATAGATGCCGAATTTCAGCCCGCGGGCATGTATATAATCGGCCAGATCTTTCATTCCTGAAGGGAATAAGTCCGGATGCTCCCGGATGAATCCAAGGGAGTCTCTTTCCCCGTGCCAGCAATCATCTATTACCAGGTATATGTACCCCGCATCCCTCATACCTGTTTCTACGAGCATATCTGCCGTTTCTTTCAGCATCTTTTCATTCACGTTACATCCAAAACGGTTCCATGAGTTCCAGCCCATGGGGGGGACGGGAGCCATATTCTGGAATTTTTGGGCATGAACCGTGAAAGCACTACATAAAAACGAGAAAAACAATATAAAGACTAAGAGTCGCTTTTTCATAATAAGTATTATTCGTGGATCAGTTCAATATAGGATGTTATCAGGGGAACCGTATTATCCTGTGCAAAGACGGAGTTCAGGCCCTGTTCTTCCTGGGAAGGATCCCCGCAGTAATCGTCACCCGGTTGCCAGAATACATTCCGGGGCTGTGCAAATCCGCCCCATGCCCACATATTGCAGCCGGCAAAAGATCCTTTTTCCCTTACCGATTCCAGTAAACGGCTATAGATATGCTCGTAAAAGGCATTCCGGGCAGTTACGGGATCTTCCCTGTTGTACAGGTGATTGTCCCTGGGGAATCCGAATTCAGAAAGAACGATGGGTTTATTAAGTTCTCCGGCAAGGGCAATATGTTCATCCAGGTATTTATCTGCTGCAACAGAGGCCCGTTCCACAGATCCGGGAATATCCCGGATATCTATCCACATCCAGTTCTTCGGCCAGATATGGCAAGTCAGGTAATCTACGTACTCGGTCTGATGTACCCTCCGGTACAGGTCCATATCGTTTTCACTGCCGAAAGACCCTTCTGATCCAACGGATACCATATGATTGGGATCCAGGGATTTGATGTATTCTGCGGTAGACAAAATGAATTTTTCATACAATTCTTTGTTGTCTGCACCCATGGGCCTGGGTTCGTTGGCAATCTGCCAGGACATAATGGCAGGATCTTCACAATAAGGAACTCCTGACAGGCTGTTGACCCTGGTAATTATGTTTCTTACATGGTTCCTGAACAAACTGTCGCATGTTTCACAAGCGAGGTATTGATGAACATATTCCTGAAATGCCGGCCATCCGTCAATTACGGGAACAGGAGCCTTGCCGTGGCCGGCCCATTCCAGGTATTGTGAATAACCTCCCGTCCATTCCCAGGTATTGTTAAAAAACAGAACGGCCAACATATCCCTTTTGCCGAGTTCAACAAGCAGGTAATCCAATCCCCTGAGCAACGTGTCGTTGTATACTCCGGGTTCTGTTTGCAGGCTGGGACGCACCTTTGCCTTGTTTTCCGGACCGTCCGCACCTATCATGATCCGCAGGTTGTCCACCCCGGCGGATTTAAGAAAATCCAGCTCACGATGTAACCGGTCCCTGTTCCCGCCTGTTCCTTCCGAGGCGAGTATACCGGCATACCAGAAATTGAAGCCGATAAAATGATAGGGAGCGCTGTTTTTTATGAATTGTCCGTTTACCGCATGAACAAACGGATTGTCAGGGGTAGTATTGTTGCAGCCGCTGATGACAAAAGAAAACAGGAATAGTCCTGCGAAAAAAAGTGTCGTTTTTTTCATATTATTCCAGGTTTAAATATTTTTTGAAAAAGGCCATACGGACTTCCTGCCATTCGGGTGGCGTGTTGTGTCCGTTTTCCTGGTAGATACGGTATTCTTTAGGTGCGGTGATCATATTGTAGCCCGCAAAATTGGTGTGCGGCGGGCATGTTTCGTCCTGTAATCCTGCAGCCATTATTATAGGAGTCTTGATGCGCGGAGCCAGGTTTTTGATATCAAAGTATGTCAGTACTCTGAATATATTATCCCATTCAGCCTGGGGATTTTCTCTCATATAGGCGTCAAAATCAGTTCGGGGCCAGTCCACTATCCGGAAATAATCCGGGTAATCACTCAAAAACGGGATAGCCGGAGCGGCTACGGCTATGCGGTCATCCAGGGCACAGGCGGCTAAGGTGAAAGCCCCTCCCTGGCTGCCGCCTTCGGCAGCGATCCGTGCCTTGTCCACCTCGGGCCTTGAACAAACAAAGTCAATAGCCCGGACCAGGTCCATAAAAGCTCCCCGGTAATAATACTCGTTTTTGTCCTCCAGGCCGGAAACAATCCATCTGTTATGGTATTTGTTTCCCTGTTTGTAGATGCCTTGTCCGCGAACGGAAACGACAAAGGATACAAAGCCGGGTTCTCCGTCGGTATGGGGCATCCACGGGTCGGATCCGTATCCCATATAGGTAATGAGGGCCGGGTATTTGCCTTTCTTTTTTGGGACCGCGTAATAACCGCCCATGATCTGGTTGTCCAGGGATCTCATTTCCACATAGTATACGTTTTTTGTTCCTGTGGAATACTCCCTGAGCAATTTCATGGTGGCCCGCATGGGGATACGGTCCAGTTCCGCCCGGGTTTCCGCCCAGAACGCATCAAAGTCTTCCTGTGCATCTGCGGGGGATACGATCTTTTCCGGTTCGTAACCAACGTTGAATGTGACAGGATTGTCTTTCAGTCCGTTGGTCTCCATACGTAATGTGCAACGGTAAAAGCCGGGTTGGGGAAGGTCCAGGTTTACAGTCAGTACTTCTTGCTTACCGGGTTTTACCCTTACTTTGTAAGAGGATTCCGCGACAGGCTGGAAATCGTCTGTTGAAACGGTTACGTATACAATGGATTTTGTTGTTTTTTCTTCGTTGTTGGCGATGGTAAGGGAAAGGGTGTGGGCATCGTCTTCCATAAAGACCCCGTTTTCCGCATCAACTTTGTAATCAAGGGTGATCTTCCTGTCCGGGGCTGCCGGCTGAACAATCACCTGGGAGGTGCGTAAGCCTCCGTCACCGGCGCCGTCATATATCTGGATGGCTATCGTATTGGGGCCGTCGGCATGTATTTGTTTCCACGGTATGGTATAAGCTCTTTTAATTCCGTAACGGCTCACGTAATCGGGAGGGAAACTACCTGTCGTATCTATGATCTGTCCGTTAAAATACAATGCATCCGTATCATCGGCATTGTCGTAACGAATCTGAATGCCTCCGTAGTATTGTGCGGCTTTGAGTATATCATTTGGAAGGGTAATGGTTTTACGGTACCAGGCGTATCCGTCGTAATTAAAGAACCCTTGGTTTTCCCAGGTGTTTGAAGGAGCAATCTCGGGCCAGAGGCTGTCGTCAAAACCGGGTGAAGCCCATTGTATTTCGTTTCCCGTCTGGAATTTCCATACGGGATCCAACGCGATTTCCCTGACTGCAGGGGGCTGATTGCAGCCTGCCAATAGCAGTAAAGCAACAATTGGTGATAAGTATTTTTTCATGTTGTAAATTTAAGGTCTTTTGCCTTTATATCCTTTGCTTTTTTTATCTAAAACACATAAAATTGGCTACATTTGCTGTCCAACGTATGTAATTTGTATATATATGAAAGGAATAACTTTTTTGTTTATGACAGCTTTGTTTTTTGCCGCTTCCTGTTCGGGCGGTTCCGGGGACAATCCCCCTTATATGAACCCTGATCTAAGCGTTGAAAAACGCGTGGCCGACCTGATGAAAAGGATGACACTGGAGGAAAAGATCGGCCAGATGAATCAGTGTGTGGGATTGAATCATATTGATGAATCCCAGGCCGGTATGACCGAAGAGGATTTGATGCGCAATACGGCCCAGGCGTTTTATCCCGGATTTTTGAAAGAAGATATCGCGCAAATGGCCCGGGATGGAAAGATCGGATCTTTTTTACATTCGGTCACTATAGGAGAGGCCAATGAATTGCAGCAGCTGGCTATGGAATCGAGGCTTCGCATACCCTTGTTAATGGGGATCGATGCGGTGCACGGATGTGCCCTGGTAAGCGGAACGACCGTGTATCCTACATCAATTGGAATGGCATCCACTTTTGATCCGGAATTGGTATATGTTTCTTCCCGGCAGACCGCCCTGGAAATGCGTGCAATCGGTATGCATTGGACATTTGCTCCCAATGTTGAGGTGGCTCGGGACCAGAGATGGGGCAGGGTGGGCGAAACATTCGGTGAGGACCCTTACCTGGTATCCCTGATGGGAGAAGCAGCGATTAAAGGATTCCAGGGGGATGACGGCCTGGAGAAAGACCTGGTGCTTGCCTGCGCCAAGCATTTTGTGGGAGGATCCCAACCCGTAAATGGCACGAACGGAGCCCCGGCCGATGTCTCGGAAAGAACATTGCGGGAAGTCTTTTTTCCGCCGTTTAAGGCATGTGTGGATGCCGGGGCACTTACTTTCATGATGGCACATAATGAACTCGGCGGGATACCCTGTCATGCCCATAAGGGGTTGATGCAGGACGTGCTCAGGGATGAAATGGGGTTTGAAGGGTTTGTGGTTAGTGACTGGATGGATATTGAACATATTTTTGATTTGCACCGTACAGCTGTTTCTGTTGAAGATGCCTACGCACAGTCTGTAATGGCAGGAATGGATATGCATATGCACGGCCCGGCATTTGTGCCGGCAATGATGAAGCTGGTGAAAGAGGGCGTGGTTCCTG
>Ga0265294_10000552_pt1 | contig 50015 bp, 38 predicted proteins | sample MunlanPumphouse3_FD_192504 | JGI IMG/M metagenome (GOLD analysis project Ga0265294, IMG submission 192504) | Groundwater microbial communities from a municipal landfill in Southern Ontario, Canada - Pumphouse #3 | ecosystem: Environmental > Aquatic > Deep subsurface > Groundwater | place...
CTGAGCTGGCGATGACCTGACCGGCCTCTACCGGAAAGCGGCTGCTTTCTGGGAAGAGATCCACCGAAAAGGACTCCCGGCGGTACTGCTCGTGCTTGACAAACTCGGCAATATTCTTGTTAAAAGATTGAAGATGAGCATAAACCGACGTGTACCCATTAGGATGATTAAGGTATAAAGCCTGCCCATATCCACCCGGTTCAACCTTGATCCGGGAAACGTACCCCGGAGCAACACTCCTGACCGGTACACCCGGAACGCCACCAGTCTTAATGTCTATCCCGGAATGAAAATGATTGGCTCGTGGCTCTCCGAAATTGCCCGATAAAAAGATGGGGATTTCCATCGGCTTGATTACGGTTGAAACGGTTTGTTTACTCCCGACCTGAGCTTGGAGGTTACCTGATAACAGTAAGTTAATCAAGAAGATGCAAAGTATATGGAGAGATGTACGGTGCTTCATCGTCACCAAAGATAAAAACAACCGGAGGAATTCTGAGGGAATTTTGAAATCAACCGGGAACCACCTATATTTGTATTAAAAAGTGACCATGACGATCGAGCAGGAGGAACTGATCCGTCAGCTGACCTACCAGGTCAGATTGTTGATGGCGAAGTACCAGGGATTAAGGAAGGATGCAAATGATCTGGTCAGGGAAAAAGAGGAGTTGTTAGAACTAGTTGAGAAACAGAAACGAGAGATAAGCAATCTTGAACAACAATATACAACGGCCCGATTGGCCAAATCGATCCTAGTCCCTTCGGAGGACAGGGAGATAGCCAAAGGCCGGATCAAAAGGATTGTGCGGGAAATAGATGAATGTATAGCTCTTTTAAATAGATAAGGATGAACGGATGGATAGCGTATTCAAAATACAGCTTCAGATAGCCGGAAGACACTACCCTCTGAACATCAACAGAAATGATGAGGAGATTTACCGAAAGGCGGCAAGGCTGGTTAATGAAAAGATCAGCCAATATCAGCAGCGGTACCGCGACCGGGACGGTCAGGACCTGTTGGCCATGGCAGCCTTTCAGTTCGCATTCAGAGTCTTGGAATTGGAAAGCAGAGAGGATGATCAATCGCTGTTAAAGGCGATGGAGGAGTTGACCGAAGACCTGGAAGAGTTTATGCAGAGGAATTGAGCGTTCTTTGAATAAAAAATACTGCCCGTATTAATCCTTAAGCCTTGTAAAAACTCAACAAGATTCACATTGGAGCAAAGCTCAAGCTTTCTAGAACAGGCCTCAGTTATCCCGGTTCTCCGGGAGAGCTTCTTCGGAAGCCAGTGGAAGTTCGAAATAGCAGGCGGCTCCATCCCTGTTCAACTGGGGTTTTTCTTTGCGTTAAGGAATTAATACGGGTTTTTTTTGGATTTTCGGGCTGGTCCCGTTTTATTATAAATCTTTTTAATTCAATACTTTATGGAAGTACTAATTGGCGTTATCGCATTTCTTGCAGGTGGGTCAATAGCCTATTTCATCGGTAGGAAATCGCTGCTTGGCAAGGCCAGGAATATACTGAAAGAGGCGGAAGCCGAAGCTGAAATGATCAAGAAGGATAAAATCCTCCAGGCAAAAGAGAAGTTTATCCAACTGAAAGCTGATCATGAACAGACCATCAATGAGCGCAATAACAAAGTGCTGATGGCCGAAAACCGCATTAAACAAAGAGAGGCAACAATCTCCCAGCGCATTGAAGAACTTCAACGGAAAAAGCAGGAACAGGAAGCTATTAAGAATAACCTGAATAACCAGATTGAGCTGATGAACAAGAAAAATGAAGAGCTCGATCGTTCGATCCGAATGGCCGTGGAACAGCTGGAAAAACTCTCCGGAATGTCAGCTGAGGAAGCCAAAGCCCAACTGGTCGAATCCCTTAAGTCTGATGCAAAAGCTGAAGCTATGGGCTATATTTCAGAGGTGATCGAAGAGGCAAAAATGAGTGCTACAAAAGAGGCTAAAAAGGTTGTTATCAACACTATACAACGTGTTGCAACCGAAGAGGCTATCGAGAACTCCGTTACCATCTTTAATATCGATAACGATGACATCAAAGGACGTATCATCGGCCGCGAAGGTCGTAATATCCGTGCACTGGAAGCTGCTACCGGAGTCGAAATTATCGTTGATGATACCCCGGAAGCTATCATTCTTTCAGCCTTTGACCCCGTTAGGCGCGAAATCGCCCGACTGTCACTACACCAGCTCGTGACCGACGGACGGATTCACCCAGCCCGCATCGAGGAAGTCGTGAAAAAAGTCGAAAAACAGGTGGAGGAAGAGGTGATCGAAGCCGGAAAACGAACCTGTATCGACCTGGGAATCCATAACCTCCACCCGGAACTGATCCGGCTGGTCGGAAAAATGAAGTACCGCAGCTCATACGGTCAAAACCTTCTCCAGCACTCCAGAGAGGTGGCTAACCTCTGCTCGATCATGGCAGCCGAACTTGGACTCAACGCCAAAGCAGCGAAAAGAGCTGGACTCCTGCACGATATTGGAAAAGTGGGCGAGGAAGAACCCGAATTGCCACACGCAGTGCTGGGAATGAAACTCGCTGAACGGTATAAAGAGAAACCTGACGTGTGTAATGCCATCGGATCACACCACGAAGAGGTCGAAATGACTACCCTTCTGGCTCCTATTGTCCAGGTCTGCGATGCAATCTCCGGAGCTCGCCCTGGCGCGCGCCGCGAAGCTGTCGAATCCTATATCAAGCGACTGAAAGAACTCGAAGATATGGCCCTTAGCTACCCCGGAGTCGTTAAAACATACGCCATCCAGGCCGGCCGCGAACTGAGAGTGATCGTGGGAAGTGATAAAGTGAGCGACAAAGAGGCAGAAACCCTCTCCTACGATATCGCGAAAAAAATTCAGGACGAAATGACCTACCCGGGTCAGGTGAAAATCACCGTCATACGTGAGACCAGGGCGGTCAGCGTGGCTAAGTGATGCACCCGAAACAACAGAAAATTCAAGAAGCGTTCGCCCGATTGTACCAAAAATGGTCGGGCGAACCTTGTCTCGATATCATACCAGTCCCCGAATCGGGATCCTACCGAACATACGCCCGACTGAAAGGTCCTTCCCACCAAGTCATCGCAGTCCATCATACCGATCTGCACGAAAATCGAGCTTTTATCGGCTTTGCAAAGCATTTTGAATCAATTCAATTACCAGTGCCACAGGTATTTGCGGTGGATTCCAGCGAGCAAATCTATCTGCAGGAAGACTTCGGCGATACCGACCTGCTCGCCCTGTTGCAAACTACAGCAACCAATCCCCTCACTACCGGTAAACGAAAAGAGCTGCTCGGAGAAATTATCGACTGGCTTCCTAAGTTTCAGATCGAAGGCCATAAAGGTCTCGATTACTCATTGGCCTACCCGAGAAAAGTGTTCGACCACCAATCTATGTTGTGGGATCTGAACTATTTTAAGTATAACTTTTTGAAAATGGTGCGGGTCGGATTTGATGAACAAGCCTTGGAAGACGATTTTCAGCATTTTACCACTTTCCTTTCCCAGGCACCACTGAACGCTTTTCTCTATCGCGACTTTCAGAGCCGAAATATTATGGTCTGTGAGGATAAATTGGGTTTTATTGATTTCCAGGGCGGTAGAATGGGTTTTCCCGCGTACGACCTGGCATCCCTGTTGTTCGATGCCAAAGCGGAACTGACCGCTGAAGAACGGGAGTGGTTGTACCAACGCTATCGCACCCGGCTTGCTGAATACCAGAATGGCTGGGACCACCTGCTCGACCGATTCTTCCCGGGGTTTGTGCTGATTAGAAAATTACAGGCCCTCGGCGCCTTTGGATTCAGAGGAATATCAGAACGAAAAAAATCCTTCCTCCTGAGTATCCCCCCAGCAATGAAAAATCTGCAATGGGTAACCTCCAATTATCATTTGGAAGTTGAGATTCCTGAACTGTGGAGGATTCTGATTGACCTCCCCGAATCTTCAGGTATCCAGTCTATTAATGAGGAAATTAACGAATTGACCACCGGAGAATGAAAGCTATGATTCTGGCAGCAGGTCTAGGAACCCGGCTGCAGCCACTGACCGACTCAAAACCAAAAGCACTCCTCGAAATCAACGGGGTCAGCCTCCTCGAAATGGCTATCCGTAGAGTCGCCGGCGCCGGAATTCGCGATATCGTCATCAATGTTCACCATTTCGCCGGTCAGGTGATCGATTTCCTCCATAAAGCTGATTCTTTCGGACTCAATATCATGATCTCCGATGAATCGGACCTCCTCCTTGATACCGGAGGCGCACTGAAAAAGGCTGCTCACTTTTTCAACGGGGAGGAAGACTTTTTAATTCATAATGTCGATGTCCTCACTGATCTCAATATCAATGAACTGATAATCGATCACCAGCGCTCAGGTGCTAGGGCAACTCTGGCGGTTAGAGAACGCCCAACCTCCCGAAATCTTTTAATCGATCAATCGGGACAACTCTGCGGTTGGGAGTATCCGGAAAAACACCTTCGAGTCCTAAACCGTGATTCTATCCGTGGACTCCGACCGGTAGCTTTTAGTTGTATCTACCTCTTATCAACTAAGCTCTTTGAGAAAATGCCTGAGGATCAGGTTTTTGGTTTGATGCCATGGCTGTTGAGCCTTTGTGGACAGGAAGGAATCCGCACTTGGGAGCATCCCGCCGGATTCTGGTATGAAGCTGGGCGGCCCGAATCCCTTGCCCAAGCAGAGAAGAAATTATTCTTTGATCCTGATAGCCCGGTTTATATCTTTGAGAAAAGAGTCTAAACCGATTAGAAATACCGCCGAAATTGTCTAAATTCCTCGTTTACCGTGCATCCGCCGGAAGCGGCAAAACCTACACTCTGGTGCTGAAATACCTGGAGTGTGTTCTTCGATATCCCGACGAGTACCGCAAAACTCTCGCTGTTACCTTTACAAACAAGGCTGCTGACGAGATGAAAGAACGAATACTCAGAGAGCTCGATCTCCTCAGCCAAAATCCAAACAAATCAGCTTATACCTCATCCCTGATTCAAACCCTCGGCCTTTCCGCCGAAATCCTCTCTAAACGAGCAGCATCCACTTTGTGCCAGATGCTGCACGACTATTCTCACATTTCGGTTGGAACAATCGACCGTTTTTTTCAGCAGATTTTGCGAGCATTTGCCCGCGAGGAGGGAATCTCAGGTTCTTATCAGATTGAACTCGATGCTGAAGCCGTCCTGCAGGAAATTGTTGGTCGATTAATTAGAGAGTCAGCTAATGATAAGAAAATCAGGCGATTATTGGTGGGTTGGATTTTTCACCGAATGAAATCCGGGAAATCTTGGCATGGAATCGAAACCGAATTGGTTGGAATGGGTGGCGAAATTCTGCGTGAGAATATTCTGGATCAGATCATTTCGGACGAATCTGCATTTCTAGATCCGGATCAGCTCAACCGGGTGAGGCAACTCTGTGAAATCATCAAAAATAATTTCGAAAAAGTTATTGAAGAAATAGCCAGGGAGGTAGAAAAAACCCTCGCACAATCCGGATTCACGGTTGAAGATTTTTCTTACAAACAATCTGGTCCGGTTGGCTTCTTGCTCAAAAGGAGTTCGGATAAATTCAATAACTCAGCCAGAGCCCTACAATGTATAGACTCCCCGGATAAGTGGATCCCCCAAAAAGCCCCAGCAGTTCTAAAAGAACGATTTGAGAGCGGAGTTTTTGATGATCTTAATAATCAGATGATCAGGCTATTCGAATTTTTTGAATCCGACTATAGAGATTACGCCACTGCCAATCTGATCATCGCGAACATCCACTCTTTCAGTTTGGCAAGGTATCTGGTTTCGTTTCTCCTCGAATTTGGTCGTGAAAGTGATACGATCCTGATGAACCTTACTCAGCCGATCATCAGGAACATTATCCGGGATAACCCCACACCGTTCATTTTTGAAAAAACGGGGACCCAGTATCGTCACTACCTAATCGATGAGTTCCAGGATACCTCCACCATGCAATGGTCAAACTTCAAACCTCTGCTGATCAATTGTCTGTCGGAGGGAGGCCTGGGAATGGTGGTCGGGGATGTTAAACAATCGATTTATCGCTGGCGGAACAGTAACTGGCGACTGCTTCAGGAAGATGCTGTGAGGGATTTAGCTGGATTTGGAAGTAGCGGGGCTCCGCTGCTGCAAAACCAAAGAAGTCGGGAGGCTATTATACGCTTTAATAATCAGATGTTTGCAAAACTACCCAATATCGTTTCAGGGTCTTATCCATTCGACGATCTGGGAGCTTCTGATCCCGATAAAATATCGCCCAGCTTAATCTGCGATGCTTATAGTGACTCCACTCAGGAGAGAGGTGTGAAATCAGGAGACGGGGGTAGGGTTGAAATCATCTTCCGAAGTAAAGAGAAGGGTGAAAAGAAGAGCGATTATATTAATTGGCTCAGCAAGGAGCTTCCGTTGATGGTCGATGATCTTCTTCTGAACCGCGGGTATCGACAAGAGGATATTCTCTTTCTGGTGAGAAGAAATCGTGAGGGCCAGCAGATCAGCAAAATCCTGACTAACTATAGGACCAGAGCGGACGGTACTCCGGTGGATGGTTGGGCGGTGGTTTCGGCGGATGTCTTTAGGATTGGAGCTAATCCGGTCATCCAAAAATTGATTTTGGCTTTTCATATCCTTGCTGATCCAGATAACTCCTTTTATCAAAAGTTGTTATCCTGGGAATTGACTGATCGTCAACCAGATGGATCCGACATTGATCCGGATTCGCTGAACCCCCTGATCGAAGTCATGAGATCTCAGGTTGATGAGCTCAACAGACTGGATCTGACCGGTTTGCTCGACCGGTTGATCAACCTGCTAAGTTTTGGAGAACCGGGGGCAGATCAGCTCTATTTGCTACAGTTCCGGGATATGGTGAGTCGGTTTAGCCGAACAGGACAAGGACATATAGCCGGTTTTCTAGAGTGGTGGGAACGAAGGGGGCATAAACAGATGCTGGTCAACGAGGGTGGCCCAGATGCCATGAAGATCATGACTATCCATAAGGCAAAGGGACTATCCAGCCCTGTGGTTATCATCCCGTTTTGCAACTGGGAACTCGATCATAGCTCGACGAAGGCCCCTTATTTGTGGGTTTCTACTGATCAGGAACCCTTTAGTTCGGCTTCTGTCTTGCCGGTTGTGTATTCATCGAAGATGAAAGATACCTGGTTCTCAGAATATTACCAGCAAGAATGGATTGATGTTCATCTGGATAACTTAAATCTTCTGTATGTCTCTTTTACCAGGCCGAAGGATGTGTTAATTGCTTTCTGTTCTGATGCCGACAAGGCAGGAACCGTGGCGAATGCTTTACGCGAAGCGCTGGTCGATGAGTTGGATGATTCCGGGCGCTATGTTACTGGTGATCCAGAGCAGCATAAAACTCAGGTAATTGTGCCGTCAGTCACGAAACAGATGGTTGGCGGAAAAATACGTCTGGGCCAGGGATCATTTTCCATCAAGCCACAATCGGCCGTGACCCAGCAAGCACGGCTGACTGGAGAAATGGTTCACCAGATTCTTGAAAAGATGATCACGGTTGATGACCTTGATCGTAGCCTGATTGCAATTGCCCAGGAAAAAACGTTTGCCGGGCTCGATTTATCGACTGCCCGTAATCAGTTGGAGGAGATTTTTAAATTACCTCCTGTCGTTCGCTGGTTTGACGGATCCGGTCGAGTGATCGTCGAACGTTCTATTCTAATACCCGGGAAGGGGCAGCGACGTCCCGACCGGATTGTTATTCATGAAGATGCAGTGGATATCATTGACTATAAGACCGGTAATCCGGAATCAGCCCATCGGCATCAGGTGGCTGAGTATATGGAATTAATGGCTCAGCTTGATTTTTCACCAGTGAGAGGTTTCATTCTGTATATTGATCAGAAGAATGTTGTGGAGGTGATTATAACCCCAACAGGCCCCGTTCTGCGTTCCCTTTGATGTCCAGCATATTAAGCGGATTTTCAATAAGCTCACGGATCATTTTCAGGAACTCCACCGAATCCTTTCCATCAATCACCCGATGGTCATACGAGAGTGCCACGTACATCATAGGGCGAATAACCACCTGTCCACCAACAGCAACCGGTCGTTCGATAATATTGTGCATTCCCAGGATGGCAGGTTGTGGCGGATTGAGGATTGGGGTCGAGAGGAGGCTACCGAAAACTCCGCCGTTGGTGATGCTGAAGGTGCCACCCTGGAGATCGTCCAGTGAGATCCGGTTATCACGGGCTTTTTGAGCCGTTGTCGCGATAGCTTTTTCGATTTGTGGTAGGAGCATCCTGTTGGTATTCCTGATTACCGGAACCATAAGTCCCTTTGGAGTCTGAACAGCTATTCCAATGTCGGTGTAACTAAACGTAACGACCTCTTCTCCATCGATTTGTGAATTTACCTGCGGGAATGCCATCAATGCCCGGGTGGCGGCCAGAGTGAAAAAGGACATAAACCCCAGTTTAATTCCATATTTCTCCTCAAAGATTTTTTTATTCCGGTTTCTTAAATCAATGAGTGCACTCATATCGATCTCGTTGAATGTGGTCAACATTGCAGTCTCATTCTTAACAGCGACCAACCTTTCGCTCAACTTTTGCCTCAAGAGAGAGATTCTGTTTCTCTCAATTGTTCTATCTTCTTGATTAACAGTTGGTTCAGCTGATTGCTCAGAAGATCTCTTCTTGAGAGAATCAGCAGCAGCTAGCACATCTTGTTTGGTGATCCGGCGGAGACCATTCAGAACATCGTCTATCGAGAGTCTCTGATCTTCCATCTCCTTACGGGCTAGTGGTGTGATCTTGATTTCTTCTGTTTTCGGTGCTTCAGCTGGAGTCTCTTTTTTGGGTTGTTCTTTCTTGGCGGGGGCCTGATCAGGCGGAGCTGGTTCTGGCTGCACAACGTCACTGGTATCAATACGGGCAATGACAGCTCCAATGGCGATTCGGGTGCCCGGCTTAACCAGGATTTCAATCTTTCCAGCCACGGGCGCATTCACTGCTAGGGTTGCCTTTTCGCTTTCCAGAAGGGCAATTTCCTGATCTTTGGCAACAATTGAGCCGGATTCAACCATCCAGGATCCGATTTCCACTTCTGAAATGGACTCACCCGGTGACGGAACTTTAATCTCGATCATGATGCTAGACTTTTATAAGTATTCAAATTCTCTGAGGATCTCAATTCTGCTCTTACCCTCCACACATTGGAGACCGCAATAGGTATTTCTTAGCTCGCAGGTGCAGCGGCGGAAGACTTTATCGATCAGCTCCTGCTGGGTGATCTGGTGAATCCGGTTCAGGCCGGTTGCAGGAGAGCCGCTTGGCTTGCGGCAGACCGGGATCCAATCGACATAAGTGACCTCATTTTTGATGAATGGCCAGGCGCCCATGTTTTCGGGCTCTTCCTGAACCCAGATATGAAGCTGAGCTTTCGGGTACTTTTTGAGGAGCGTTTTTACTGCTTCGTGCGGGAAGGGATACATTTGTTCAATCCTGACCAAAGCAATATCTCGGGCGTTCCACTCGGCTTTGGGTTTAAGGAGTTCGTAATACATTTTACCCCAGCAGAATACAACCCTTTTGACGTGATCGGGATCAGTGTTTGGGTCATCAATAACCTCCTGAAAACCACCACTTTCAAAGTCTCTAAGGGGAGAGGTACAGTTGGGGTGCCGGAGAAGGCTTTTGGGTGAAAAGGTAACCAATGGAACGCGGAAACGCCGGATCATTTGGCGGCGAAGGAGGTGGAAAAAATTGGCTGGGGTGGTTGGGTTTACCACGTTGATGTTAAGGTTTGCAGCCATTGTGAGAAACCGCTCAATCCGTGCACTGGAATGTTCTGGTCCCTGGCCTTCATAGCCGTGAGGGAGCAGAAGGACCAACCCATTTTGGAGGCCCCATTTCTCTTCGGCCGAAACCAGATACTGATCGATGATCACCTGGGCATTATTCGCAAAATCGCCAAATTGTGCTTCCCAGATAGTGAGGGTTTGTGGTCTGGCAAGAGCGTATCCGTATTCAAAACCCAGCACCGCATATTCAGAAAGCGGAGAGTTTAAAACGGTAAATGAGGTATCAACCTGGTCCAGCTGTTTCAGCGGATAGTATTTTTCACCTGAATCTTCCTGTACCCAGGCAGCATGACGATGGGCAAAAGTACCTCGTTCGCTATCCTGCCCGGATAGTCTGATGCTGATACCTTCCTGTAGCAGGGATCCATAGGCTAGCAATTCCCCCGTAGCCCAGTCGAGCTGGTCGGCATCCACCAGTTTTTTCCTGTTTTCGATGATTTTGTGTGCTTTCTGGAAAAAATTTCGGTCAGTAGGGAGCAACGTGATGAGCTCCAGCAGCTTTGTAAGCCGGCTCCGATCAACCCGGGTGTTCACGGGAGCTGCGATCTCATGGGCTGTTGAGTGCATGAATCCGGTCCAATCATCGAGAAGAAAGGGTTTAATCTTGATTTTATCGTTAGGGCCAACCCCATTGTAACAGGATTCCAGCTGGTTTTCAAATTCGTCAATGATTTGATTCTTTTCAGTTTGATCGAAAACACCTTCGTCGATGAGTCGCTTGGCATAAATCTCCCGGATATCGGAGTGTTTTTCGATGGCTTTATAAAGCAATGGCTGCGTAAATCGAGGCTCATCTCCCTCATTATGACCATATTTGCGATAGCCCAGGATATCAATAAATACATCCTGATGAAAGAGCTGTCTAAACTCCACGGCTAGCCGGATCGTGTAGATCAAAGCTTCAACATCATCACCGTTGACATGAAAGACAGGTGATTTGACCACCTTGGCAACATCAGTACAATAGGTGCTAGATCGAGCCTCCAGGTAGTTGGTGGTAAACCCAACCTGATTGTTGAGTACTAGGTGAATTGTTCCGCCGGTGCGGTAGCCTGGCAGTTGTGACATTTGCAACAGCTCATACACAACCCCTTGGCCCGCGATGGCAGCATCCCCATGAATAATTATTGGCAAAACAGGGGACTCAGAGCCCTGATGAACATGATCCATCCGGGCACGAGCCATACCACAAACCAGGGGACCCACAGTTTCGAGATGACTGGGATTTGGTAGGAGTTCAATTCGAACGGTCTGATCATCTTCCATGGTAACTTCACGGTCGTACCCCAAGTGATACTTAACATCCCCCAAGACTACACCTTCGGCATAATCGGTGCCCTTAAATTCCCTGAAAATATCAACAAAAGGCTTCTGCATGATGTTCGCCAGCACATTCAGTCGTCCCCGGTGGGCCATGCCAATCGTGAACTCACGAATACCCAGCTGTGATCCTTTTTCAATGACCTGATCAAGAGCAGGAATCAAGGCCTCGATTCCTTCGAGAGAGAATCGTTTTTGCCCGACAAACTTCTTATGGATGAATTTTTCAAAAGCTACTGCACTGTTGATGTGTTTGAATATTTTGATTTTCTCATCCCGGCTAAATTCTACCCGATTTTGGGTTGATTCCATTCTTTTCTGCAACCACTCCAGAATCACCGCCTTCCGAATGTACATGAACTCAGCTCCAATACTCTGACAATAAGTTTCTTGGAGATGGTGAATGATCTCTCTGAGGGTAGCCGGCCCAATACCAATCTGCTTGCCAGCCTGAAACTCTACGTTAAGATCAGCCTCTGATAATCCGTAATTCTCAATATCCAGAGTGGGGAAATACTTCCTTCTTTCCCTTACCGGATTTGTTTTGGTAAACAGATGCCCCCGCTTTCGATACCAGTCAATCAAATTGAGCACACGAAATTCCGTGTCAACATCGGTGAATCCCGCGGGGAGAATCGATTGGGTTCCCCTGGCGAATTCAAAACCTTCGAAGAATCGTCTCCAGCTGATATCAACAGATTGTGGATCAAGAAGATAGTTTTTATAAAGTTCCTCAATAGCACTGCTGTCCGCTTGGTTTAGGTATTCGTGTTTGTCCATTTTCTCAAAAGCATGTTTGGCTAATATAGAAAAAGGAACAACTCAAACGGTGACAAGGTTTAACAACCTTGCAAAATCGTTACCTTTGAATCAAACAAATAATTCATTTGAAGTCATTCCTGTCACTGGTTGTACGTGATATCCTGGACCTGACCGGGAACGATCCCGGTCGTTCTGTTTTTATTTTTCCCAATCGCCGATCGGGTCGCGTATTTTTGGAAGAGATGCATCACCAGATCAATGGACCGGTGCTGTCGCCGGAGGTTCTAAGCATTGATGACTGGATGATTAAGCTGTCAGGTTTTGTTGTGCCCGACCGGAACACCAGTCTTGCCGCTCTTTATCCGATTATTAGGAAGCGCCTGGATTATCGGGGATCCTTTGCGCAGTTTATGGATTTTGGGGAGATGATTCTGAGTGATTTTGATGATGTTGACCGTTATCTGGCAGATCCAGCGCGGCTTTTTCGTGGGTTAACTGAATATAAAATGACAGAGACTGTCATTGATTCGGATGAGTTTAAACAACTGACTGAGCTGATTGCCCGTTTCTGGGGTAGTTTTTCTGAACGTGTTAGCCGGCATCAGGAGAATTGGCTTGCAACCTGGGATCAACTGGACCCTATTTATCACGATTTTCATCACGCCTTGCAGAGTAAGGGAATGGCTACCTCTGGTTATTGCTACCGAGCGGTAGCTGAAAAAATTGAGCATGGAGGCTTGCTCCGGATGGAACAGGATCTGTTTGGCTTGGTAGGTTTTAATGCCCTTACACGAGCAGAAGAGGTCCTTTTTGAGCATCTCCAGGAGGCTGGGAAAGCCCGATTCTATTGGGATTATCATCCCTTTTATTGTAACGGTGCTCATGAAGCCGGCAGGTTCATCACTCCTAACCTCGTGAAATTTCCAGCACCGGAGAACTTTACTCCGTTCCCCGATGGATGTAGTGCCCTGTATGATACCCAGCCGGATCCGCCCTTGATCAGGATTCTTCCCGTAACTTCTCAATCAGGTCAGACTCACCTACTGACCGCACTTTTACAGGAAGAACCTATCGGTAACCGCGGAATTATTCTGGCGGATGAGGCTGGATTACCCGATCTGATCCGTTCCTGGTCGGATGATCTTTTGTCGGTCAACTTTAGCTCTGGCTATCCAACCGCTGAAACAGTCTCTGCAACGTTGATTAGAAGTCTAACTTACTGGTTAACAGATAAAAAGACTGGCACTTCTTCTTTCTATAGTACTGAAAGGACGGTAGCATTGCTCAAGCATCCCATGATGCAGGCTTGTTTGAATGAGGAGGAGCAGGATTGGCTGGATGTTCTTTCTGTTAGATATCCGGAGGCGGTGCCAGAGGATTTCTTCCGTGAAAATCAGGATCCCTCTGTTATTGGTTTACTTCCATCACTGTATGAGAAACCTTTGGATGTGGTGAGTATGATACTGCAACGTATCTTAGAGGGTGAGATTCCCGATGATCTGCTGGAGAGGGCTGCTTTGAGTGAAATACAACAGGAGGTGGGTCATCTAAGGCGCATCGTTCAGCAATGGGATCTTCCACTGGATGCTGAAGGGGTTTTTAAGCTTTTGTCGCGCTTTCTACAGAAGAAACGAATAACGCTGGAATCAGAAGAAAGAACAGCGGGCACGCTGGTAACAGGTGTTTTGGAAACCCGGTTGCTTGATTTTGATGAGGTGTATATTATGTCACTCAACGAAGGAACCTGGCCATTAAAAAGCCTACCGAGCTCTCTGATTCCCTATTCCTTGCGGAAATTTTTCCAGCTGCCTGTAGCGGAACACCGCGACCGTATTTACTCCTACTATTTCTATCGCTTGCTTCAGCGGGCACGAAAAGTTACCCTATTATACATTACCGGACATCGCGATGACCAGATAAGCTCTGGAGAAAAGAGTCGATACATTACCCAGTTGGAGTTGGAAACACCCCTGGAGGTTCAGCGACTGGATGAGCCAGCCATTCGGGTAGCGATTGACGAGTCTCCTCTGATTATTCAGAAATCAGGGAAAGTGCTGGCTAAGTTGAACAGCTTTCTCGATCCGGACACTCCAGGGCATTCCATATCACCCAGTTCCCTCAAAGAGTATCTCGATTGTCCTCTCCGGTTTGCTTTCAGTCGGATTTTAGATATCCGGGAGCCTTGGGAGGCGGGAACTGCCAGTGAACCAAAGGGCTTTGGTACTCTGATTCACTTGGTTATGGAGGAGTTGTATCAGCCTTTTTTAAACAAGCCGGAAGGTCCCGATGATCAATGGTTCGCAGCTTTGCTCCAGGATCAGAACCGAGTTGCTCAACTGCTGGTGGAGATGTATCCCAAAGCATTGGAAACGGATGGGATTCACCACCCAGGCAGCAAGGAGCAGTTAGGCCTTGATATTGCCAGGAATTTTGTTGATGCCATATTACAGGTTGACCGACAGGAGGCTCCCTTCAAAATAATCAGGATGGAGGAGTCGATCCGCTGTTCTTACTGTTTTGAGGAGAGAATGGGCGGTCGATCTGTCAACCTAGGTGGTATTATCGACCGGATCGACAGAACTGCTGATGGAATCAGGATTCTAGATTATAAAACCGGGAAAACTTCGTTGAATTTCAAAGAAATTGGCTCGATTTTTAAGGTCTCTTCCCGGTTAAAGGATGTATTCCAAGTGCTTCTTTATTGTGAGATGTTTGGATTGAATCATGGCTGGGAAGAGCCTCTGGTGCCAGTCATTTATCCGGTGATGAATTTTCTGACCGGAGATTCTGACACGAGAATAACAATTTCTAAAAAGCCTCTGGTCTATCAGGAGATTCGCCAGGAGTTTCGGGCGGGACTAGGAGATCTGTTGGCGGAGTTATTTGATGCGTCGGTTCCTTTCATGCAGACAGCTGACATCGACACGTGTAAGTATTGCCTCTATTCAGGAATTTGTCGGCGGGATAGCTGATCATCAAGAAGATCTGGTCGTAATTGTCGGGTTCGTTCAAGTGACTGTTCGAGTTTCCACTCCTCAATTCGGCGGTCGTTGCCCGAAAGTAGGATTTCCGGGACCTTCCAACCATGATACTCTGCCGGCCTGGTATAAATTGGCGGAGCTAGCAGATTGTCCTGAAAGGAGTCAGTGAGGGCTGATTCCTCATCGGATAGTACGCCCGGTATCAGGCGAATAATAGCATCGGCCATGATTGCAGCTGCCAATTCGCCGCCTGTCAGGACATAATCCCCGATTGAAATTTCCATGGTGATCAGGTGATCACGAACCCGCTGGTCAATTCCTTTATAATGGCCGCAAAGAATGATCATGTTCTCTTGGCATGACAAGCGGTTAGCCAGTTTTTGATTGAACGCCTGTCCATCGGGTGAGGTGTAAATTATTTCTTGATAATCTCGTTGAGCCTTCAGATCAGAAATCGCCCGGTCGATGGGTTCAACCATGAGTACCATCCCTCCGCCTCCACTGAAAGGGTAGTCGTCCACACTTTTGTGTTTTCCTGTTGCATAGTCCCGAAGGTTATGGATGTGGATCGATGCCAACCCTTTTTCAATAGCACGCTTTACCATCGAGTGATCAAACGGTCCGGTTAGCAATTCAGGTACTGCGGTGATGATGTCAATTCTCATTTTACCCATTTCTGATGCAAATATAACGATTAAGTGCATCTGAATTTATGCCTACCAAGCTCCTTTCATTACTAGAAATGCCAAAATGACACCACAACAGGTGATAAAAGTGACAATATGGCATTAAAATTGATTTGGTCTTTTATTTGAATGATACGGGTCAGAAAGAGAAATTAATAAACTAAAAGGAGATACATCATGACACTAGTAAGATTCAGAAACAGTGAATGTGTTCCCAACAGGGTTGACACGTTTGGAGTAGGTCAGTTGGCCAATTTGTTCTACAACGGCCAGGGTATGGATTCACGTTATGGCATGGTTCCGCCGGCCAATATTTTGGAGACTGCTGATGATTTTCGGATTGAGATGCAGGTTCCGGGGTTTGCTAAAGAAGAGATCAAGATCAGGGTTGAGGATCAGGTTTTGACGGTTTCGTCTGAGGTTGTTGAAAATGAAGGAAATCAGGATGAACGTTTTGCTCGCAGGGAATTTGAAAAGTCCTCCTTCAATCGCCGGTTTAGACTCTCGAATTGGGTTGATACACAGAATATTACAGCCAAATACGAGCAAGGAGTTCTGGTCATCCAAATTCCGAAAAGAGAAGAGATCAAAAGCAAGCCGATTATGGACATTACGGTCAGCTAACACAAGCTTGGAATTTAACAGGGAGCCATCTCAATCGAGATGGCTTTTTTTATAAAAATCGGTATCTTTGCCAGAATGTGATCATCAGGGCGAAAGCTACTGAGTCTGTTCGTTTGAACACACCGGCATCTGCCGGGATTATTTACAACTAATATTGATAGCTATGACCGAAAAAGAGCAGCCTGTAGAAAATCAGGAGCCGGTTGAAGAAAACCTCAGCGCCTCTACTTCAAAGTCTGAAGAGATTGATGAACAGGAAGTTGTCAATAATGCTAATCCGGGTGAGGTGGAAGAGAATTCTGAGTTACCACCGCTCAACGTTAACTATAGTGAAACCGCTCGTCCTGAATTGGTGGAAGCTCTGCGACTTCTGTTAATGCACCGTACGATCACGGAAATTGGCAGGGATGTGGAGAATATCCGTTCGTCCTTTTATCGCAAGTTGAACCAGGAGTCAGCAGCCAAAAAGGCGACTTTTATTGAAGAGGGTGGGAATGCAGAGGAGTTTGAGCCAGCGGAGGATCCCCTCGAAGAAGAGTTTCGTGAATTGTATGAACAGTACAAGATTAGGCGGAACGAGTATGCGAAGGTGCTGGAAGAGGAGAAGGATCTCAACCTGAAGAAGAAGCTTGATATTATTGAAAAGATCAAAAATCTGGTCCATACCCAGGAGTCGCTGAATAAAACATTTAACGAGTTCCGGGATCTACAGCGAGATTGGAGAGAAACCGGTCCGGTTCCACAGGGAGAGCTACAGAGCCTGTGGGAGAATTACCATCACAATGTTGAGGTCTTTTATGATTTCATCAAAATTAACAAAGAGCTTAGAGATCTCGACCTAAAAAAGAATCTGGAAGCCAAAATCCAGCTTTGCGAGCAAGCTGAGGAACTACTGCTCGAACCCAACGTGACCAAAGCCTTTGGCGATCTTCAGAAGCTACATGCAGACTGGCGTGAGATTGGACCGGTACCACGGGAAAAAAAAGATGAAATCTGGGAACGTTTCAGGGAGGCTACGAATCAGATCAACCGGAAGCATCAGGACTATTATCTGAGCTTGAAAGAGGAGCAAAAAAGTAACCTGGATGCGAAAACACACCTGTGTGAGAAAATTGAGGAGATCCTGAAAAAACAGCTCGAAAGTCCGAAGGATTGGAATATTTACTCTCAGGAGGTCATCAATATCCAGAAAATGTGGAGGAGTATCGGTTTTGCTCCAAGAAAAGATAACAATCGAGTGTACCAGCGTTTCCGCACGGCTTGCGATGAGTTCTTCAGCCGGAAGCGCGACTATTTTTCAAGACATCGGGAAGACCAGCACGAAAATCTTCAATTGAAAACTGATCTTTGTGTACAGGCAGAAGCCTTGATGAACAATAAAGAGTGGAAAAAAACCACCGATGAATTAATCAATATTCAAAAACGATGGAAAGAGATCGGTCCGGTTCCTCGAAAATATTCAGATGCGCTTTGGGCACGCTTCCGTAACGCCTGCGATACCTTCTTTCAGAACCGATCCGAGCATTTCAGTTCTCAGGATGGTGAACAGATCGAAAACCTTAAGCTGAAAACTGCCCTCGTTGAGAAGGTCCGCAATTTTACACTGACCGATAACCAGGCCGAAGACCTGAAAGAGCTGAAGAAGGTTCAGAAGGAATTTACCGATGTCGGCCATGTTCCATTGGATAAAAAGGATTCCATCCAGCGTGAATTTAGGGAAGCGCTGCATGAAGTATTTGATAAATTGGATCTGGATGATTCGAAAAAAGAAGTATTGCGTTTTAGACAAAAAGTTGATAATTTAGCTCAGTCCCCCAAAGGTAAGAACCGGATCTCAACGGAAAGAGAGAAAATGGTTAACAAACTGAAGCAAATGGAAAGCGATATCACCCTGTGGGAGAATAATATCGGTTTCTTTGCCAAGTCCCAAAAATCGGAATCCCTGATCCGGGAAATTGAAAATAAGATTCAGCAAGGTCGAGAAAGAATCCAAACGCTCAGAGAAAAAATCGATTTGCTGGACCAATTTGATTAACTATTGACCCATAAACAAGAACCATGAGAACAGTTAAATTTCTTGGCGCCTTCATCCTTTGGGGCGTTTTTGCCGGATTTAGTGCCTTTGGGCAACATGGAATTGTCCGAGGTTTCGTCTATGATAAAGAGAATGGCGAGCCAATAATCGGGGCCAACGTTTACCTCAATGGAACAACCATGGGAGCGGCTTCTGATGTGAACGGGTTCTTTAGTATCTCCAGAATACCTCCCGGTGATTATATGTTGATATATAGTGCAGTAGGATATGCAAAGGATAGTGTTCCTTACACCATTGCTGCCGATCGGGTCTATAACGAGAAGTTATATCTTTCAGAAGAGATGCAAAGCATCGATGAAGTGGTGGTATCGGCTGAGCGCCAGGAAATGAGAACGCAAGTCCAAACTTCTGTGGTCAAAGTAACCCCAAAACAAATGGAAAGAATCCCGACTGTGGGAAGTGAGCCCGATCTTGCTCAATACCTACAGGTGCTACCGGGGGTCATCTTTACGGGGGACCAAGGAGGTCAGCTTTACATCAGGGGTGGAGCCCCCATCCAAAATAAGGTGCTCTTGGATGGCATGATCGTCTATAACCCGTTCCACTCCATCGGCCTATTCTCTGTATTTGATACCGATATCATCAAGATGGCTGATGTTCACACTGGCGGCTTTGGAGCCAATTTCGGTGGCAGAATCTCCTCCATCATGGATATTACCACCCGGGATGGGAACAAAAATCGCCTTTCTGGAAAATTTTCCGTAGGAACATTTATGGCTAAAGCTCTCCTCGAGGGTCCAATTAAAAAAGCTAAAAGTGAGGACGATGGATCGATCTCCTTCGTTCTGTCAGCCAAACATAGTTATCTGGAACAAACATCGAAATACATCTATTCATACGTGGATACGGCCGGGCTGCCTTTCAATTTTACGGATTTCTACGGCAAGATCTCTATGAACGCCCGAAACGGCAGTAAAGTCAATTTCTTCGGATTCAATTTCTCCGACCAAGTCGTGTACCGGGATGTCACTGATATCGGTTGGAATTCCTTTGGCGTGGGATCCAATGTGGTCCTAATTCCGGGCAACTATCCCGCTCAGATTAAAGCCAATATTGCTTATTCGAAATACTTGATTACGATGCTTGAGGCTGGCCAACAGCCCCGGGAGAGTTCAATTAATGGTTTTAACGTCGGATTGGAATTCGTTTACTATTTCGGGAAAGATCAACTGGAATATGGCGTTGAAACCCTGGGTTTTAACACCGACTTTAATTATTTCAACTCCGTAGGCCGGAAAATCATCCAGACACAGTTTACGACCGAGCTCGCTGCTTTCGGTAAGTATAAGATGACCTTGGGAAAATTCCTGGTGGAACCTAGCTTCAGGTTACACTATTATGCTTCACTGGGAGAAGTTTCGCCAGAACCCAGACTGGGTGTCAAATATAACCTGAGCGATATCTTCCGCCTAAAAATGGCCGCCGGGATGTATAGCCAAAACTTGATTGCAGCCAACTCAGACCGCGATGTGGTGAACCTATTCTATGGATTCCTCTCAGGTCCGGAAAACCTTCAAAAAGAGTTCGATGGTAAAAAAGTAACCTCCAGGTTGCAGAAGTCAAATCACCTGATTCTCGGATTTGAATTCGATATCTCGAATCGATTGGATCTGATCGTTGAAACTTATATCAAGGATAATACCCAGCTAACCAATATCAATAGAAATAAACTGTATGATGATACCGGAAGTAATCAGGATAAACCAGAATATCTCCGAAAAGATTTCATCATTGAAACCGGGAAAGCTTATGGGATTGACTTCCGGCTGAAGTATGACTACAAACGAATCTATTTCTGGGGAACCTATTCCCTTGGGTATGTTACCCGCTACGATGGAGTTGTGGAATATCCCCCACATTTCGATCGCCGTCATAATGTAAACCTGGTCACATCCTATACGTTTGGGAAAGACCTAAGTTGGGAGGTCAGCGGCCGTTGGAACCTGGGTTCAGGATTCCCGTTCACTCAAACTCAGGGATTCTATGAAAAAATTCCGTTCTACGATGGAATCAATACAGATTATACCCGGGTTAACGGAGAGCTGGGAATCGTTTACGGTCCGCTTAATCAGGGACGTCTGCCTTATTACCACCGACTGGATGCCAATATCAAGAAGACCATCCACACCGGGGAAGATAGTATCCTTGAACTCACCTTTAGCGTGACTAACGTTTACAATCGTAAGAACATCTTCTATTTCGACCGGATTCGGTATGAAAGGGTTAATCAATTGCCCATTATGCCATCTATTGGTTTGAACTGGACCTTCTAAAACAATTTTATGGGAATCAAACATACCAATTACATCTTCGTAACGGGAGGTGTCACATCCTCATTGGGTAAAGGAATCATTTCCAGTTCGCTGGCTAAACTTCTACAAGCTAGAGGCTATTCAGTTACTATCCAGAAACTTGACCCTTATATTAATGTCGATCCAGGTACCCTGAACCCATACGAGCACGGTGAGTGTTATGTCACGGACGATGGGGCGGAGACGGATCTCGACCTGGGTCATTACGAACGCTTTCTCAATATTCCAACGTCCCAGTCTAATAATGTGACTACGGGACGGGTGTACCAGTCAGTCATCAATAAGGAGCGTCATGGTGAATACCTAGGTAAAACCGTTCAGATTATTCCTCATATCACGGATGAGATCAAAAGAAGAATTAAAATCTTGGGTACCAAGGGTAAATATGATTTTGTCATTACGGAGATCGGAGGAACAGTTGGGGATATCGAATCGTTACCCTATATCGAATCGGTTAGGCAACTGAGATGGGAGCTGGGAAAACGAGTCCTGGTTGTCCATCTGACACTGGTTCCTTACCTGAGTGCATCGGGAGAGCTGAAAACAAAACCAACCCAACACTCAGTGAAAATGCTGTTGGAAGAGGGAGTGCAGCCGGATATCTTGGTTCTAAGGACAGAAAAACCACTGACGCGCGATGTCCGGAAGAAAGTAGCTCTCTTTTGTAACGTGGATGAACGCTCCGTGATCGAATCCAGAGATGTCTCTACTATTTATGAAGTACCCCTCCTGATGCTCAAGGAAAAGTTGGATGAAATCGTGCTGGGAAAACTTCAGTTGCCAATCGACCACCCCATCGAAATTGAACCTTGGCTCAATTTTGTCAAGGCAGTTAAGCATCCTGAAAGATCGGTGAAAATCGGTCTGGTAGGCAAGTATGTGGAGTTGCATGATGCTTATAAGTCAATCACAGAGGCTTTTGTACATGCTGGAGCAGTTAATTATTGTAAAGTGGAAATCCAGTGGATTCACTCAGAACAGCTAGAGAAGAATGGTCAAGCTTCTGCTAAACTGGATGGATTAAAGGGAATTCTTGTTGCTCCAGGTTTCGGCCATCGCGGTATTGAAGGGAAAATTATGGCTGTTCGCTATGCACGGGAACATAATATCCCATTCTTAGGGATCTGCCTGGGAATGCAATGCGCTGTCATTGAGTTCGCCCGAAATGTAGTTGGCCTTATGGGAGCCAACTCGACTGAAATGGACGAAAAAACAAGTGATCCAGTTATCGACCTGATGGAAGATCAAAAAGAGATAACCGATAAGGGAGGAACCATGCGGCTTGGCTCCTATAACTGTAACATCCGGAAGGAATCGGTCGCCCATCGAATTTACCAATCAGACTCCATACGGGAGAGGCACCGCCACCGTTACGAATTTAATAATACGTACCTCGAATCATTCAACAAAGCAGGGATGGTAGCTTCTGGAATTAATCCCGAATCGGGACTGGTCGAGATAATGGAAATACCTGATCATAAATGGTTTATAGGGGTTCAGTTTCATCCTGAGTATCGAAGTACCGTCATGAGACCGCATCCGCTTTTTGTTGATTTTATCCGGGCGACCTTGGAATAAATTACTATTTTTGCCCGCTTATGTGGGTAAATCTATTTTATTGATTGATAATGGACAAAAAGTCACTGATTGGCTTGTTGCTAATGGGCGCTCTGTTGATTGGCTACAGCATTTTAACCAGGCCATCCCAGGAAGAGATTGAAAGAAGCAGAAGAATAGCTGATTCCATTCAACAGGTAGAACTTCGGAAACAAATTGAGGCTGAAGCAGCACGCTTAATTCAGGATTCAATTATCCAAGCCAGCCCGGAAGAACAGGAAGAACTGGATCGTCAACGCCAGTCGAACGAACTCGGACAGTTTGCCGAGGCTGCTACGGGGGAGGAACAGTTCTTTGTCCTGGAAAACCAGAAAATTAAAATGACTCTTTCGACCAAGGGAGGAAGACCTTATAGTGTCGAATTGAAAGAGTATCAAACACATGACGGTAAGCCATTGCTTTTATTTGACGGTGACACAACCGTTTTTAACCTTAACTTTTTCTCACAAAATAGATCCATTGCCACGCAGGATCTGTACTTCCAGCCACTTTCCGAAACGCAAAACCTGAATGCGGAAGCGAGAGAGCAGACTCTGGTGTTGAGGTTACATGCCTCTGATGGAAATTTTATCGATTACATCTATACGCTTAAACCCGATGATCTGAAGGTAGATTTTACCATTCAATTCAACGGTGTAGAACAACTGATTGGAAAGAATAATCCAATGATCGACCTGAACTGGTCCATCGCCCTTCGTCAGCAGGAGAAAGGATACAAGTGGGAGGACCAGTACTCAACGATCTACTATAAATATTTTGAAGATGAGGTTGGTAAAATCAATCCCCGAAAAGGTGGGGGAGGGTCGGCCGACTTGACAACCAGGGTGGAGTGGATTGCTTTTAAGCAGCAGTTCTTTTCCACTGTTCTTCTGGCTGAGAAGAGTTTCCTCAGCGCCAGGGTCTCCACCACAAAACTACCAGAAGAATCGAACCATCTGAAAACTTGTACCTCCGTCATGAGCATTCCGGTTGGAGGTGCTGATGGCGACCGGGTTAACATGACTTTCTTCTTTGTTCCCAACCATTTCAAAACGCTGAAAGAATTGGGTCATGAGATGGAAGATCTGGTTGATTTGGGTTGGCCATTTATTTCCTGGATTAACAAGTGGTTCGTTATCAATATTTTCAACTTTTTTGAGAAATACATAGCTAATTACGGGATTATAATCATTATCCTGACCATCATCTTCAAGCTTATCGTGTTCCCGTTATCTTACAAATCCTATCTCTCGGGAGCAAAAATGAGGGTGTTGAAGCCTCAGGTGGATGAGTTGACGAAAAAGTTTTCAGCTGATAAAGCCATGGAGAAACAACAAGCCACCATGGCCCTCTACCGAAAGGCGGGAGTGAATCCGATGGGAGGATGTTTGCCAGCCCTTCTGCAGATGCCTATCTGGCTGGCTCTGTTTCGTTTTTTCCCCTCGTCTATTGAACTGCGTCAGCAGTCTTTTCTGTGGGCAACAGATCTATCAGCCTACGATTCCATTCTGAACCTTCCGTTTACCATTCCGGCTTATGGCGATCATGTCAGTCTGTTTACCCTACTGATGGCTATCTCCATGATGGTTACCACCAAGATTAATATGGATCAGACCAGCACTGCTCAGCCGATGCCGGGAATGAAGGTTATGATGTACATCATGCCTGTGATGATGCTGGTTTGGTTTAACTCCTATGCTTCCGGTCTTAGCCTCTACTATTTCTTTTCCAATGTCTTCTCCTACATTCAGCAGGTCGTTACTAAACGATTGGTTAATGAGGACAAGCTGTTGCACAAGCTTAAGGAGAACCAGAAAAAACCGGTGAAGAAATCCGGTTTTCAGGCGCGACTGGAAAAGATGGCTAAAGAACAGCAGGCAAAACAGCGGAGGTAAGCTTCCTCTTAACTCCGATTAAAGGATGCCATTTTGATGGCCGTTACTGCTGCCTCAGTACCTTTATTCCCGTGTTTTCCCCCGGCCCGGTCAAGTGCCTGATCCAGGTTGTTGGTAGTGAGAACACCAAAAATCACAGGGATTCCTGTATCAAGGCCCAGTTGCATACACCCGTGGGCAACAGCCTGACTGATGAAGTCGAAATGAGGGGTTTCGCCGCGGATTACGCAACCGATCAGGATGACCGCATCCAGCGGATTCGATTCGATCAGCATACGTGCAGCAAGAGGTAATTCAAAGCTGCCCGGCACCTGCATAATCAGTAGGTTTGAAGGGTTAACCCCATGTTTAATCAGAGTCTCCTGTGCTCCCCGGGCTAGCTGGCCGGTAACCTGATCATTCCACTCAGATACTACTATTGCAATCTTTAAGTTCCCAGCGGGAGGGATCAGGCTGGGATCATAGCTGGATAAATTCTTTCCTGGTGTGCTCATAACAAAAAAAAACCGGGCCGAACCCGGTTACTTAGTTATCATTTCTGGGCCGACTTGACCCTTGCGATGTACTTGTCGATTTTCCGACCCTCTTCTGATTCAGGATACTTTTCCTTGATTTCCTCATACAAGGAAAGAGCCTGATTAAGGTCACCCGACTGCTCTAAAAGCTCGGCTCCTTTCATTAAAAATATCGGAGTGGTGAAGCTGTTCGTGCTGATTCTGCCAGCTTCGAGATACCATTTAATGGCTTCTTTCTCCTGACCTAGCTCAATGTAAGCATCTCCAATGGCACCACGTGAAATTGGAAGAACCAATGCATCTTTTAGCTTGAATTGCTTCAGCTGATCGATGGCCTCCTGATACTGCCCTAATCTTAAATAGGAAATACCGGCGTAGTAACGGGCCAGCTTTGCAGATTTGGTGATCTTGTACTCATCGATAATATCAAGAAAACCAAGGTAGTTGCCATCACCATTCAGGGCAAGATTGAAGGAGTCTTTTTCAAAATAGGCCTCAGCGGCAAACATCTGAGACTGAGCATCCTTTTCTTTTGGATTGATAATGAATCGCTTAGTTCCAAGAAAAACCCCCACGATCAGAACAATGACAATGATTGCTCCAATGATGGTTTTCTGATTCTCCTCAATAAAGCGCTCTGAACGAGTTAGAGCGTGCTCGACAACTTCAAGGTTCTTGTCTTGTGTTCCTTTTGACTTGCTGACCATGGATATAGATTATAAAAAGCATGCAAATTTAGAACAATTTACCTGTTTTCGAAACATCCCTTGCAAAAAACTCCCACCGCTGGAGGTTCTCGATCGATTTGTTACTTTTGACCTAAATTATTGCCGATGTTTTTAAGCCAGTTAAGCCTCATTAATTTCAAGACTTACAGCGAGTTAGATGTTTCTCTCTCCTCACGCTTAAACTGTTTTGTCGGAAACAATGGGGTAGGTAAGTCTAACCTCTTCGACGCGGTTTACTACCTTGCTTTTGGAAAATCCTGGCTTAATGGAACCGATGCTGATTCAATTCGCCATGAGGAAGATTTTTTCATGATCCGCGGAGATTTTGAATTTGACGATCGGCAAGAGAAGATTCATTGCGGGCTCAAGCGTGACCAGAAAAAGAGGATAACACGAAATGATAAAGAGTATTCCAGGTTGGCAGATCATATCGGGCTGATACCGCTGGTCATGGTTTCCCCTGCTGATAGTAGTCTGATACAGGATGGTAGTGAGGAGAGACGGCGCTATATGAACGGTGTTATCAGTCAGTACGATCACCAGTATCTCGAGGATCTTATGCGGTACAATAAGGCCCTCATTCAACGAAACCGACTTCTGAAGGAGTTTGCCCGTGGAGGTTACTTTGATGAGGAATCACTCGAGATGTGGGATCACCAAATGGCTATGCTCGGAGAGCGGATTTTTACGCGTCGGAAAGAGTTTATCTCAGAATTGCTACCGGTTTTTCGTTACTACTACGAATTTATCAGTCAGGGAAAAGAAAAGATCGACCTGACTTACCGATCCCAGGCATTGCGTGGTGACTTAGCCGAACAGATGCGAAAAGCTCGCGAGCGCGATCGCAGCTTGCAATTTACAACCATTGGGATTCACCGGGATGATCTGATTCTGGAACTGGCGGGCTATCCAATCAAACAGCAGGGTTCCCAGGGACAACAAAAGACCTATCTTGTGTCACTGAAAATGGCACAGTTTGAATTCTTGGCTCAGGTTGCTTCATCCCGACCCCTCCTTCTGCTGGATGATCTTTTTGATAAGCTAGATAAACAGCGAGTTACGCAAATAATTAAACTTGTGTCGGATAATCGGTTTGGACAGATCTTTTTGACAGATACTAATGAACAGCACCTCCAGGCTATTTTATCCGAGATCCCGATCGATCACAAACTTTTCCGGGTGGCAGACGGCCAATTATTTGAAATATAGATGGTTATTCGACGAACACAGACGAGGGCGTTAAAGGAGATCATTGAAGATATCCTCAAGGAGAGTGGTATAGATCAAAAGCTTAAAGAGAGAGAGTTGATCTCACACTGGGAGGAAATTGTCGGGAGAAATATTGCCCGATCAACCACTGATTTAGCCATTCATGATCGAAAACTTTTTATCAAAGTTCGATCGGCAGTGGTGAAAAATGAACTTATCATGATCCGTGAGGGGCTTCTTCAGGAGCTGAACCGACGTGTTGGTGATCAGATCCTTGATGAGATCATCATCAGGTAAAGCAGGCTAATCCGAAATCTCCAAGAAGTTCCCGTTCCGGTCGAACCGCTCACATTTTGAGAAAAAGAAATTGGCTTCCTTCTTGGCGTTGAGATCACTGTCCGATCCATGTACCGCATTTCGCTGAATAGATTCGGCAAATAACTTCCGAATAGTGCCAGGATTAGCTTTAGCCGGATCCGTATTTCCAATCAGCTTCCGGTAGTCTTCAACAGCATTCTCTTTCTCCAGAATGGCTATGACAATAGGTCCGGATGTCATGAACTCAACTAGCTCGTCATAGAAGGGCTTCCCTTTGTGAATGGCATAAAAATAGCTAGCCTGACTGTGACTTAATTTGATGTATTTCAAGGCAGCAATCCAAAAGCCGGCATCGGATATCTTTTGCAATATGTCGCCGATGTGCTCATGCGCTACCGCGCCAGGCTTAATGATGGTAAAAGTGATGTTTCCTTTCATTTTGATCCTGATTATCGCCTAAACTTAACAAATTCCAACATCGAATACTATCTTTGAAGTCATGATTTCTATTAATCAGGAGAATAGTATTGATCTGACCACAGGGGCAGGATGGGAAGAGCTGAAGAGCTATTTCGAGACTCATCGTAAAATCCTGATTGTCAGTCATAAGAGTCCAGATGGCGATGCGGTGGGCTCGGCTTTGGGGCTGGCATTGGTACTGAAGACTTATGGTCATCAAGTACAGGTTGCTGTGCCCGATGATTCGCCAGGATTTATACGATGGATCCCTGGGCACAAAGAGGTGCTGGTCTTAAATCGGAAAAGTGGGAAAAAGATTCCTCAGGTGATTCAGGAAGCTGAAGCCATCTTTTATGTTGATTTTAACACAACTGATCGCCTCGGACCATTGGAAGCTTTGATCAATGAATTTGATGGTTTGAAAATTCATATCGATCATCATCCGGGAGGAAGTGAGTTTAGTCATTTCAAGCTTGTTAACGAAGCCAAAGGATCGGCTTCTGAATTGGTCTATGACTGGATTCAGCAGATGGGCTACGGTGCAAATATCTCGGCGGATGCTGCCACTTGCCTATTGGCTGGTATCATGACTGATACTGTAGGTTTCCGTGTTAGCTCATCTTATCCGGAGGTTTTTATGACCGTTGCCGGGCTTATGGCTTGCGGTGCTGATAAAGACCGGATTAATGATGAGGTGTATAACAGCTACTCTGTAGGAAGAATGAAGCTGCTGGGCTATAGCCTTCTGGAGAAGATGGTGATCATACCGGAATGCAAAACTGCTTTTATTGCGCTCAGCAGGGAAGAGATGAATCGATTTGATCACCGAAAAGGAGACACCGAAGGATTTGTTAACTATCCCCTGTCTATGAACGAAGTCCACTTTTCTGTGCTGTTTACTGAACAGGAGGATGAGATTAAATTGTCCCTAAGATCCAAAGGCCAGTTCCCCGCTAATCAATTTGCTGCCCGGTATTTCGCTGGTGGTGGGCATTTGAACGCTTCGGGAGGTCGTTTTCTCGGTACGTTGGAGGAGGCAATCCGTTATTTTACCGAATCCATTTGCCAGTTTTATTCAGCGTATCATCAGGATTAAATTCTAGATTATGAGTAGTTTACAACGATTTACGATAGGCGTTGTAGTGCTATTGCTCACCTTGGTGCTAAGCTGTTGTCAGGGGCGGGGTAAACGCATTCAGGATTCCGATCAGGCCATACCCGATAGGGAGGAGCTCATTCGGGCTAATCAGATGATGGTAAGGGAGGACGAAAACCGCATAAATGAAAAGGCGGCTCAAGCAGGTTGGACTCTTAGCAGAACACAGACAGGAGAATTCTACCAAATACGTGATTTCGCTTCTGATAAGGAAAATAAAAAAACCGGTAAACGGGGTATTCGCGCTGGTGATGAGGTATCGCTTACCTATACCTTGCGATTGCTAACTGGGGAAGAGATTGGAAATTCTCAGCAGAATGGCCCGAAACAATTCATTATTGAAGGTTCTGGTGCAGAATCAGGTATGCATTCAGTCATGAAAAGATTCAGCGAGGGTGATAGCGTGCTGATCCTGTTGCCTCCCCATCGAGCGTATGGGCTGATGGGCGATGGCGATAAAATCCCCGGAAGAGCAATCCTGTGGTACGAAATCCGTATCGACTCCGTAACATCTACCGGAAACAATGGATAGTTTGCTAATTTTGACTCAAATGAAAGGACGAAAAATGAGAACTGCTTATTTGGTTGTATTGGTGGCACTCATGACACTTGCCGGTTGCGGGGGTGGGAATGATGGTTTTAAAGAACACCCGTCCGGGTTACAGTATCGCTTCTTTGAAATGAACCCAGAGGGTGATACCCCGGAAGTGGGAGATATTATGGTGATCTCTTTCAAAATGACCACAATAAATGGGGATCTGGTTGATGAATCGGCATTCTACCGACTGCAGCTGAGTAACCCGGTGTATCAGGGTGATTTTCATACCGGCCTTGCTATTATGCAGGTGGATGATAGCGTATGTTTTAAGCTAGATGCTTTTGATTTCTATGAAAAATCAAGAAAGCGAGATCTCCCCCCCCAATTTCAGCAGGGAGATCCGGTGTTGGTTTATGTTAAACTAAAGAATATCCTGAATATTGATGATTTAGAAACGGAGCGACTGGCCTATTATCATTCCGATCGAGATATGGAGATGGAACTTCTTGAGGATTATCTTGAACTCACTAACACAACAGTGGCTCCAACCGAGTCGGGATTATATTTTATCGAAAAGAAAAAGGGAACCGGTAAGAAAGCCGTCGCCGGAAGCCGGATCTCTGCACATTATACAGGAAAAACTATCGATGGGAAAGTGTTCGATTCATCCCTTAACCGGGGAAACCCACTGGTTTTTGTGCTGGGCCAGGGACAGGTGATCAAAGGATGGGATGAGGGGTTTGCCCTGATGAGTGAGGGCGGAGAAGCGCGACTAATTATCCCTTCGGATCTGGCTTATGGGAAAGAGGGCTTTAAGGATGTCATCTTGCCCTATTCTACTTTGGTGTTTGATGTTCAGTTGATACGGGTCGATTAACATTCAATCTGCAACCCGTCATAGGCGACTTCAATACCATCCGGCATTTTCTTCAGCAAATCCTGATGCATGCCAGCTTGATGTGATAGATGTGTCAAATAGGCTTTTTCGGGACCTATCTCCTGAATGATCTTGAAAACTTCTGGAAAACTATAATGGGAGAGGTGTGGTTCCCATCTTAAAGCATTAATAACCAGAATTTTGCTTCCTTTGATTTTCTCCATTTGCTCCTGGTCGATATAATTCGCATCGGTGATGTAGGTGAAATCCCCAAAACGAAAGCCCAAAATTGGAAGTTTATAATGGAGAACCCTGATTGGAACTATTGGTAGTCCATCAATCTCAAAGGGATCAGGATCGATCAGGTGTAACTTCATTTGGGGTATTCCCGGGTACTGAATGATGGAGAAAACATAGGCAAAATCTTGCCGGATCGAATCATGGACCCGTTTTTCTGCGTAAATATCGATGGCCTTGTGATGTAAAAAATTAAGCGCACGAATGTCATCCAATCCTGAAACATGGTCTTTATGTTCGTGTGTGAGCAGGATGGCATCAATGTTTTTTATATGGTTGCGAATCATCTGTTGCCTGAAATCCGGACCGGCATCGATTAGAAGGGTAAGGTGGCCGTATTGAATTAGGGCAGAGGTTCGTAGCCGGTTGTCTCTGGGGTCGGTAGAGGTGCATACCGGACAGTCACAACCGATGATTGGAACTCCGAGCGAGGTTCCGGTACCAAGGAAGGTGACTTTCACGGGTATATTCATGATGAAAGATGTGCAAAGATAGCAAAGTGGGGGCTTTTTACTAAATTTACTGGATGAAAGGTACACTCTTCCTGATTCCCAATTTGCTGTCGGATAGTAATCCGAACATGAGTCTTCCGGCGGAAACAGTCTCTCGAATATTAGAGCTGCGATATTTTATCATTGAAGAAGAGAGAGCAGCCAGGCGCTTTTTGGTTCGCCTGGGGATGAAAGAACTTCTAAGTGAAATTGAGTTTGGTTTTTTGAATGAACATACCCAGCCAGATCAGGTGATGAATTTGCTTCAACCTATCAAAGCCGGTTCTCACGGAGGTGTGCTCTCAGAGGCCGGATGTCCCGGCGTTGCCGATCCGGGCTCCGAAGTGGTTCGCTTAGCGCATGAACAGGGTATCCAGGTTAAGCCTCTGACCGGTCCAAGCTCCATCCTCCTGGCACTGATGGCTTCCGGTCTGAATGGTCAGCGCTTTTCTTTCCATGGCTATTTGCCGATTAAAGCACCGGATCGAATACGAAGAATAAAAGATCTTGAACAGCGATCCAAACAATTGGGAGAGACTCAACTATTCATTGAGGCTCCTTACCGGAATCGGCAGCTTATGACCGATCTGATAGCCCACCTGTCGCCCGACACCCTGCTGTCAGTATCAGCGGGGCTCAATTCGGATAAGGAGTATATCCGAACAGCACCTGTTTGGCAGTGGCACAACAATGTGCCCGATCTGCACAAAATCCCGACTGTTTTTTTATTCTTAAAAATTAACTAATCACCAGAAAATCAATAACTTATTATGGGACTAACCTTGATCGAGAAGATTATTGCCAACCATGCTGGTGCCTCCGAGGTTGTGCCAGGTGAAATTATGGATGTGTTCATGGATGTTAGGGCTGCACGCGATTTCGGAGGGGCTAATGTGGTTAAGAACATCCGGGATTACCATCTTGGCATAGAGGATGCTTCCCGAACCTTTTTTACGTTCGACTGTAATCCGACGGGAAGTGACCAAAAGTATGCTGTTAACCAACACATTTGCAGGCAGTTTGCAAGAGATCATGGAATCCGGGTGTATGATATTGATCAGGGAATTGGAACCCATATCATGATTCATCAAGGCTTAGCCTATAGTGGATCTACTGCTGTTACAACTGATTCCCATGCCAATATATTAGGAGCTGTTGGAGCCTTTGGACAGGGAATGGGAGATCAGGATATTGCTGCTGCCTGGGCGCACGGAAAGGTTTGGTTTAAAGTACCCCCGTCGGCAAAAATTACTCTGACCGGTAAAAGACCAGACGATGTGAGTGCTAAGGATATCGTCCTGAACCTCCTTCATCGCTTTGGCGCTAATGAGCTCTTGGGATATAGTGTGGAGTTATATGGAGAAGAGGTTGATAATCTGACACTTGATGAGCGAATTACCATTGCCTCTATGGGAACTGAAATGGGAGCCATCACGCTTCTCTTTACACCCAATCAGGCCATTCTGGGATACTCCTCTGAGAAAGCTGGCCGGGAGATCGAGCTGGTTCAGGCTGATGAGGATGCAAGGTATGACAAAGAGTTTGTCATTGCCATGGAGGAGTTTGTCCCAAGAGTATCGCTTCCTGGTGCTCCCCATGATACCATTGCGGTGTCTGAAATAAATGGTCGGAAAATCGATTCTGCCTTTATCGGTAGCTGCACAAACGGGAGATATGATGATTTGGCCGCCGCCGCAGCCGTTTTATACAATAGAAAAGTGGCTCCGGGTGTGGTGCTGAAGATTGTTCCTTCTACCGATGAGATCTGGCAGAAGTGCCTAAACGACGGATTGATCGATGTGTTTAAAGCTGCCGGTGCTCTGGTATCCAACGCCGGATGTGCTGGATGTGCTGCCGGTCAGGTGGGGCAGAACGGCCCTGGCGAAGTAACTATCAGTACCGGAAATCGAAATTTCCCAGGTAAGCAGGGGAAAGGAGAGGTGTATCTGGCATCGCCTGCCGTGGTTGCAGCATCCGCTGTGGCTGGTTATGTTACCACGCCGGACCAGATCCCGGATTCCCCGGCAATCTTCAGCCATCCACCTAAAAATGAGGAACCGGAAAATGGATCGGGAAAAGCTGATCAATCGCCCAAAACCAAACAGGAAAGAGCCTTTCCGGTTGAGGTTAGCGGAAGAGTTTGGTACATCCGGGAGGATAATATCGATACGGATATGATTTTCCATAACCGATACTTAGCGATTACTGATATCCGAGAAATGGGGCAGTATGCCTTAGATAACCTGGAAGGATATCGTGATTTTTCCCAAAAAGCCCAACCCGGAGATGTTGTTGTCGCTCGCAAAAACTTTGGAAGTGGCTCTTCCCGGCAACAGGCTGTTGACTGTTTTATCTCGCTAGGGATCAGCTGTATCATTGCCGAAAGCTTTGGCGCCATCTATGAGCGTAACGCGATCAACGCTGGGTTCCCAATCCTGACCTACGACAAGATCGAAAAGCTCGATCTGGAAGAGGGTGATCAGGTTATGGTAAATTTCCAAACTGGAAAAATTAGCAATCAGACAAAAGAAAAAGACACCATGATTCATCCATTCAGTCAGGTCCAAATGGATATCTACCTGCGTGGTGGACTTTTTAAGTAATTGTAAATTAAACTATCCTGGAATATGGGTTCGACATTTGCTGAAAAGGTACTTGGTGCTCCTGCAGGAGCGATCGTTTTCCGGAAACCGGATCTCATACTGACTCATGATAACACGTCCAGCATCTTCAATACCTTCAAGAAAATGGGAGGCGTGAATCTGCATGATCCTGATCAGGCATTGGTTGTGCTTGACCATAATGCGCCTCCCACTGATGCGAAACTGGCCACGCAATATCAAAATATCCGTGAGATCGTTAAAGATCAGGGAATCAAGAAATTTCATGATGCCGGTGAAGGCATTTGTCATCAGATCATGGCCGAATATGCCAAGCCCGGGATGATCATCGTCGGAAGCGATTCTCACACCTGTACAGCCGGAGCTTTTAACGCGTTTGCGGCCGGGATCGATCGTACCGAATCTGCTGGTATCTGGAAAAAGGGGGAGACCTGGTTTCTGGTTCCGGATTCTGTCAGGATTACCCTCACAGGAAAATTACGACCCGGGGTTTACGCAAAAGATCTTTCCCTGCTGTTGATAGGTCTAATTGGTTCTGATGGAGGTAATTACCTCTCATTGGAGTTTCACGGACCCGGTGTTAGTTCCTTGGGCATATCAGAGCGTATGACGTTGACAAATCTGGCTTCTGAAATGGGCGCTAAAAATGCTGTTTTTGAGGCTGATCAAGTCTTACAGGAGTTTCTTGGAACGCCTATGGATGGTCTCTGGGCCGACCCGGATGCTGGCTATGTTCGTGAAATCCAGGTGAACCTGGATGAGGTGGTGCCCTTGGTGGCGGCTCCGCATTTAGTCGATCATGTTAAAACCGTTGCAGAAGTTGCAGGAACAAAGATACAGGAGGGGTTAATCGGAACATGCACCAATGGCCGAATAGAAGACTTGAGGGTTGCTGCCAAAATCCTGGAAGGGAGGCGGGTTTATCCTGGTTTTCAATTGCTTGTAGTTCCTGCTTCAAAAAAAATCTACCTTCAGGCAATCCGCGAAGGTCTTGTGACCACCTTTCTGGAGTCTGGTGCGACGATACTGAGTTCCTCTTGTGGCCCATGCCTGGGGACAGGCCAGGGAATACCGGCTGATGGTTTTACCGTGATCTCGACAGCCAATCGGAATTTCAAAGGCCGAATGGGTAACCCTAAAGCAGAAATTTATCTGGCTTCACCGGCAACGGTGGCAATCACGGCAATCCATGGCGAGATTACCGATCCCTCCGGAATCTCGGGTGTTGCATCGTTTGAAACAGGTCGGCCGATGGGTAAAACACCCGAAATTCCGGAAGGCGAAGATCGCTACTTTAATGGCGTTTGGAATTATGCCGATCAGGATAATCTGAACACCGACCAGATGTTTGCTGGAAACTTGACTTACAGCGTGTTGAGCTCAGATGCACCGGCAATAGTGCCCCATCTCTTTAAAGGGTTCGACCCGGCCTTTTCGTCACGAGTGAAGTCAGGCGATCTGATCATCGCAGGAGATAATTTCGGGTGTGGAAGCTCCCGGGAGCATCCTGCTGTTGGGTTGGCTCATGCTGGTGTGAAAGCCGTTTTGGTTAAATCTGTTAATCGGATTTTTTATCGCTCAGCCATCAATCAAGGACTGGTGCTGATTGTTCATCGCGAAGCTGTGGAGGCCTATAAACCCGGTGATCACCTAGAGATAAATCTAAGGAAAGGAACCATCGATCTCGAAGGGAAAGTCTTCCGGTTTGAACCCTTGCCGGAAAAACTGATGGAGGTTCTGGAAAGCAAGGGATTGGTTAATTGGATTAAAGAACACTAAATACCATGAGAAAAACTGACTGTTCATCGAAATGGCTGATTCTGACCCTGCTGCTTTCCCTGACAGTCATGCCAATGCTTTATGCACAGGTATCCGATGTGTATAAAGTACAGGTGGCTTCCTCAAAAATAAGATACAGCGTTGAGAGAATCAGCAGTGATCTCCGGCTTCAGGAACCTCTATCCCTCCATTTCATTGATGGCCGTTACAAGTATTTCGTAGGCACATTCTCTAGCGAAGCAGAGGCCATTGAGCACCTCCCGAGGGTCCCGGTGGATGGCGCTTTTGTTGTTAAACTATCGGGCGAACTGGAAAATCTGGCTGACACCGTTCGCCTGACTCCTACCGATACCATTCAGGCTGAAAGGATGATTACTGATTCGGTTGAAGCACCAGTTAGCGACACCTCACTGGTGCCTGAAATTATTCCTCATTCTACCCAGGAGGCTTTCCCCTATCAGCCGCCCGTTCGGGGGAGAAATCCAGTGATTTATATACTGCTTGGGTTGGCGGGAGCGGTTCTGTTGATCCTCCTGATCGTGACCATCATCAACTCAATCAATAAACGATGGCGTTTATACCGGGAGATGACACGGGATCGGGTGAAGGAACGCCTTACGCATGTAGTTCTAGAGGAAGAGGGGGAGGGTATTGAAGTTGATTTGAAGACAGAGAAAATGAGTCATCTGGAGAAACAACTCCTGATTGAAGAAATCATGAAACTTTACCCCAATCTTTCAGGGGAGATTGGGAACCGGATGCGAGAGATTTATGTCGAAACTGGCCTAAAAAATGAGTCGGTAGCCAAGCTGAAAAATCTCGATTGGAAGGTGCGTGCCGAAGGATTTAGGGAATTGGCCGTTTTGAATGTGCCCGTTGCTTTGGAGGAGATTGAAAGAAGCTTGAACTCCAACAATATGGCACTTCGGATGGAGGCACGTTTGGCACTGATACGGCTAGATCGAGACGACCCCTGGTGTTTCCTCTCCCGGATGAAAAAGACCTTTACGGAGTGGGAGCAGCTGAAAGTTTACGAACTATTGAAAAGCAGCAATGTCGCAATCCCAGATTTTGGTCGCTGGATCGACTCCTCTAATCAGTCGGTGGTAATATTTTGCATTCGAATGATCCGTGCTTTTAACCAGCAAGAATCGCACCGAAGCCTCATTCCTCTGCTGTATCATGATAATCCAGAAATCCGACAGGAGGTGATTATGACTCTGGGCCATTTCCGGAAATCAGAATTTCTTCCTTTATTGGTTGAAAGATACGGAATTGAAAATCAGGATAATAAGAAGAAGATCATTAAAGCTGTGGCCCAAATACCGAACGATGAAGCTGCCAATTTCCTTCGTGGAATTCTCGATCCGGATCAAGATTTGAGGATGGAGGCGGCGGAGGCACTGGCAAGTATCGAGTCGGTTGGACTGAATGGTATTGAGGAGATCTTGAGAAAATCGGACGAAAAACTACAAACTGTTGGTCGGTATCTGCTTCTGAAAAAACTTGAGAAGAGCTTGCCGAACAATGATCTTTCAGATAAAAGCAACTCCTGACCTGAGTATAGCGATATTGAATATTTAATAGAAACAACGTACCTTTGCACTCCAATTGGGTCTCGTAGCTCAGCTGGATAGAGCAGCAGCCTTCTAAGCTGCGGGTCGTGGGTTCGAATCCCGCCGGGATCACATAAAAAAAGCACTTGCCGGAACTTTCTGGTGAGTGCTTTTCTTTTTTTGGAATTTGGACTAACTTTAGATTAAATCAATAATGATCACCATGATGAGAAAGACCTTATCTATCAGTGTTTTAGTATTCTTTTTTTCTTGGTTGGGCCAGGCTTCTATCGCGCAGGTATCTGTTCCGTTACCAGGAAGTAAAGTGTTGGAAGACCTCAATATGCCCTCGAAAATCCTGGGCAAGCCAGTCAACTTTACGGTTTATCTGCCGGAGGATTATGATACATCGACGAGGAGGTATCCAGTTGTATATCTGTTGCATGGATATAGTGACAACGAAACCGGTTGGGTCCAGTTTGGTGAAGTCCAGGAAGCGGCTGATCGTGCTATTGCCAACAGGGAGATCCCTCCAATGATCATCGTGATGCCCGATGGTGGTGTTACCTGGTATATTAACAACCATGATGGAACCGTACGATGGGAGGATATGTTTATCAACGAGTTTATTCCGTTCATTGATAAAGAATTTCGAACCAGGCCTAAGAAGGAGTTTCGAGGTATATCAGGCTTGTCGATGGGAGGTTACGGCTCTCTGATTCTCTCCATGCATCATCCAGATCTCTTTGCAGCCTGTGCCGCTTTTAGTGCAGCAGTCTGGACCGATGAGGAGGTTAAGGCTATGCCAGTAAATACTCGTGGAGGATTGTTTGAAGATATTTTTGGGACGACCAGCGATAAAACTCTGCTGACCGATCACTACAAGGCCAACAGTGTCATGCATATTGTTGGGACACGACCAAAAGCTGATCTGGAAAAAGTCAGGTTGTACTTGGATTGTGGGGATGATGACTTCCTATATAAAGGGAATTCTTCCCTTCATATTCTCTTGCGTGACCGTCAGGTTAGGCATGAGTTTCGCATGAGGGATGGTGGACACACCTGGAGTTATTGGCGAACCGGAATCACGGATGGGCTTCGTTTCATCGGAGAGAGCTTCCACCGATAAACAGGTTAGCGATTACTTGTCCTTAACGCACCGGACGCTTACGCCTGTGCGTTTGTTGTACCGTTCACGTGCAAGATAGCCGTTACATGCGGCAATCTGTCTGACATATCCGTCATTAAACTCATCAACCGTAAACCACCCCGATTCCATAAAGTATCCGGTGGCATCAAAGCTGAAAAACCCGCCCAGTCTGTTTCGGTTGCCCGAAAAGTGCCCCTCAAAGCCACTATCGCCCCCCACTTTCAGATGGGCACCTCCATCACCATATTTATAAAAGCGGACAATCTCTTTCCAGTCTTCATCACTGGGTATGTGCCATCCTTCAGGGCAGATTCCTCTGGCTCCGATCTCTTCGGTGTACCTCATCGCCTCATCCCAGTCATATAATCCTCCATACAGGTCACAATTGTACGGATCATTGTTGTAACAGTATTTTTCAATGATTCCGTTGTTTGAAACATTAGAGTGAGGCTGATCCTTTACCGTGCTATTCACCATCTTCCCAATATTAAGGCTCCTGGCCATCCAACACTGGTCGCCGATCTGAACCGTGGGATAGACGTTTCCTTCATCATCTGTCATGGTCGGGGCCCCGGGGCACGGATTAATACTGAGTTGAAAAAAGCTGATGTCAACTTCATCTGATTCTGATCCGCAACGACTGACGATAGTCCAGCGAAGGGTGAAGTCCAAGTTAGATGAATCTCTTATGAACCAACTGTTTGGGTCATTTATGTCGCTAAAATGTCCATGGATCCCATTCACAATAGACCAGGATCCTGTTCCGTTTACCGGAGCATTTGCATTCAGTCGAACGGAGTCGGAAGTTATGGTAGAAAGATCATCGCCGGCGATAGCCGAATCAGGTAGGGGAAGAATTTGGACCAGAACAGATGCTGTGTCGGCGCAAATGTTTTCCGGGTTCCGATATCGGTAGTGGATGGCGTGAAGTCCCGGTCCGGCTTCAGACGGAATAAATTTACCATCTATCACCCCCGGACCCCAGTAATTCCCCCCGTCGGGTGTTCCGCCCGATAAAACGATGGCAGATTCCGAAACGCAGATAGAATCCCTAAAAGTCAAGCTGACTATGGGTACATCGTGTACGATCAGTTGAATGGCATCTGAATGAATTTCCTGGCACTCTCCTTCCGCAATTGAGGCTCTGAACCAAATGTTTTGTTCGGCTGATACGTTCAGCGTATCGCCGCTGGCACCTTCCAGAACTGACCAGTCTGTACCATTCGATGATTGTTGCCATTGTGCCGAGCCACGATGTGGGTTAATCATAAACTGAACACGATCCTGCTTGCAGGCATGTTCCTGGGCTGATAGGCCAGAGGCTAATGCCATGCTGGCTATGATGGTAAATAGTCTTTTCATTAAATATAAATTATCTGATAATCAGATTTTTAGATAATACTTTATCCTGAATAACGACACGAAGAAGGTAAACTCCTGGATCCAGCTCGCCCGCATCGACTTCAATACCTGTTCGGGTGTTAGCGGGAGGATACTCTTGCTGGAACACTACCAGGCCCAGTCGGCTGATTAGTTCAATTGATATGGATTTCACTAGGGTTTGGTTAATTCCCGCAATTGTAAACCGTCCATCAGAAGGGTTAGGAAAGACCGCCAAGGTTTCACTAATCGGCCGGTCATCAATCCCCAGGCACTGGTCAACATTTATCTGTACTTCACTGACGGCCTGACAACCATTCTGATCGGTAACGGTTAAACGATACGTAGTGGAGGTTGATGGTAAAGCTTCAGGATTTGGGGATGTAGGATTATCCAGTCCATCCACGGGGCTCCATAGATAAACGTAACCCGGCACACCGCCGGTTGCGGATGGGTAGCCTCCAAGAACAACTGAATGATTTTTGCAGATAAGGGTATCCTGACCGGCATCTGCGGCGAGTTCCGCTGGCTGATTAAATGACAGGACGATCTGGCCTTGTAAGGCAACTCCGGTTACCATTAAAAGGCTGATTATTAAAGTGAATTTCTTAGATGACATACGTTATGTTTAGCTGACAAAAATAGACACAAAGCCTTTGCTTCATTGATGCTCACTAAAAGAGGCTGAAAAATAATGAAGGTTTTGTCGTTATTAATCAGTTAATCAATCGGTTAGTGCACGTGTTAAAACGGTGTTAAATCCTTCAGACCCCTCCCTATCGGTTACTGAACAGCTTCGGATTCAATGCTTATCTTTGTACCCTGATTAGATCATATGACAGAAGAAGTTTTTCAGCAAGGCAGGATGCTTCCCGTTATTGAAGAGTTTTATACCTTACAGGGAGAAGGCTTTCATACTGGCAAGCCTGCCTACTTTATCCGGGTTGGCGGATGTGATATTGGATGTTCCTGGTGCGACAGTAAGTATAGTTGGAACTTTGAGGTTGACCAGCTTGTGGCTACGGATGAACTGGTGGTTCGTTGCCTACAGTACCCATCAAAGGCGGTGGTCGTAACCGGTGGTGAACCCTTACTGTACCCGCTCGATTATTTAACCAGAAAACTCAAATCAGTTGGAATTCAGACCTTTATCGAGACCTCTGGTGCCCATCCATTGACGGGTCAGTGGGATTGGATCTGCCTCTCCCCAAAAAGACAATCGCCACCCTATCCTGACCTGCTTCCTAAAGCGGGAGAGCTGAAAGTTATCATAGAGAACTCTGAGGATTTTCTCTGGGCTGAAGAAAATGCCAAATTAGTATCTGCGGATTGTCACCTATTTTTACAGCCGGAATGGAGCAAGAGGGCCATCATGACCGACCGGGTGATTGAGTATGTGAAAAGTAATCCAGCGTGGAGGCTCTCCATTCAAACGCACAAATACATTGGAATCCCTTGATTAATAGGATATTAATAATTGTAATTGTATTATTTTTTTCTGTTACTGCGGAGCAGATAACGGCTCAGGAAAGCAGAAAACCATCTTCCTTAGCTATTAAAAGGTTGGAGGCTATCAATCAACAATTTACCCAAATGGAGTGGGATAGAGCGATGGAGGGGATTCGAAAACTGACTAATCGCTATTCCGAATGGAAGGAAGCTTGGTTGCTGAAAGCCGCCATTGCGGAAGAGATGGAGTTGGAAAACGAGGAATATGAGGCGTTAGAGAGAGTGGTTCAGATTGATTCTCAATATTGTTATCATTGCCTCCTTCGTTTGGCTGAGATGGAATACAAAGCTGGTCGATATGCGGAGGCTTCCGGCTTTTTAAATCGGCATCATCAGATTCATCGTGAGCAGGTTAATGAGAACGAGCAGGAAGTCAGGCTTGCGTTGAACATCACCTTTGCTCTGGATCAGGTGACACGTTCGGGGCAGCGTGGGATTGCGCGGTTGGGGGATCGGATTAATACGGAAGCTGATGAATATTTTCCTAGTTTAACGATCGATGGGGTAATTCTCGCCTTTACCCGTCAGGAGTGGATTCAGGAGAATGAGAAACGGATCCCGGGACAGGAGGATCTGTATCAAGTCAGGATGGATTCTGGTGTTGATGCCAATCCGGAGTCATTCCCGGCACCGGTTAATACGGAAGAGAATGAAGGAACCATGAGCATGTCGCAGGATGGTCGAATCATACTGTTTACCAGTTGTGGTCGTAAAGACTCGAAGGGTAGCTGTGATTTATATATCTCCCGGAAATCTGGTTCTGAATGGTTGCCTCCAAAAAACCTGGGTTATCCCGTTAATACGCGGTATTGGGAATCCACCCCGTTTCTTGCTCCTGATAGCCGGACACTCTATTTCTCCAGCAATCGTCCCGGTGGAATAGGGGGTACAGATCTCTGGTACTCTTGCCTAAATGAAGACGGATCCTGGCAGGAGCCTGTTAACCTTGGATCTCCCGTTAATACGCCAGGAAATGAAATGTCTCCTTTTATCCTTCCGGATGGCCAGTTTTTATTTTTCTCGTCAGATGGTCATATTGGAATGGGAGGGATGGACCTTTATCGGTCTCAATCCAATGAAAATTCGGGTTGGGATGAACCACTGAATTTGGGGTATCCCATTAATACTCATTACGATGAGGAGGCGTTGACCATGCCGGGTAGGGCCTATTTTGCCATTTTTTCATCCAATAGAAGTGATTTGGGAGGGAAGGATCTGTATCGTTTTACTCCTTCGGATTCAATCAGACCAACCCGGTCGGTGATTGTACGTGGAACCGTCAAGAACCGTCTCACTGGCGAACCGCTCAGGGCAGCAATTGAGATATCTGCAACTGAGGCATCCTCTACCAGTCGCGTGGAGTCGGATGATCGTACGGGAGAGTTTTTAATGGGTATGCCAGTCAGCCGACTTTACCGGGTCAATGTAACAGCTCCCGGATTTCTTTTACACTCGGATCAGATTGATGGTGATACCTTGAGTCGATATCAGGTCATCGAGAAGGAGTTTTTTCTCGAACCGATTCAGGTAGGATCTTCAATAGTCCTCCGAAATGTTTTCTTCGAGACTGATTCATTTGCCCTTCTACCATCCTCGAAAGGGGAGCTTGATGAACTCGTCATTCTTGTCAGACAGAATCCTCGAATGATCATTGAGATTGGTGGCCATACTGATTCTACAGGTTCTCCTGAGTACAATCAAGAGCTTAGTCAGAAGCGAGCAGAATCTGTTCGAACCTATTTGATTGCTAATGGAATAGCTTTTGATAGATTATCAGTTAAGGGTTATGGTGATACTCGGCCCATGGCTTCGAATGAGACCCCGGAGGGTCGATCACTGAATCGAAGAACCGAGATCAAGGTTTTACGGATCGAATAGAAAAAGGCTGCCTTTCGAGGCAGCCTTTTTTTTAAACCTTCTACCGGTTTTTCTTAGGAAAATCGGGTATTGGGGGAACCGTTTTTTTGTAGGTTTTCATCTCTTCTAGGATGAGTTCGATGGCTTTATCAAGCTGTCGGTCGATACCCTGATACTCTTCGTAGGGATCATTATCGATGACTACGTCAGGTTCTACGCCGTAACCTTCTATGATAAAGCCACTTCCATCTGCAGCGTAAGGAGCATAGGATGGGGTAACCAGAGATCCTCCGTCGATACAGGGAATGGATCCGGAATAGCCCACAACGCCTCCCCAAGTCCGCACGCCCACCAGTTTACCCAGGTTCAAATGCCTGAAACGATAGGGGAACAGGTCGCCATCGGAAGCTGAATAACGATCGATCAGCGCAATCTTTGGACCGGTTAGGGTTCCGACCGGGTTGACCGAGCCACGTTTCTGGTTGGTGTTCATGGTGGCATAGGTAATCTCTCGCTGGAGTCGTTCAATAATCATGGGGGAGACGTTTCCGCCACCATTGCCACGGTCATCGATAATCAAGGCTTTTTTGGTTAGCTGTGGGTAGTAGTGCTTCACAAACTCGTTCAGCCCGGTAACCCCCATATCCGGAATATGGATATAGCCTACCTGGCCATTGGTTGCTTCATCAACCTTACGGATATTCTCCTGCACCCAATTATAATAGTATAGTGAGGATTCATCAGCAAGGGTTTTCACCAGTACAGTCCGGGGATTATTTCCTTTGGCATCGCTTGAGACGGTCATTTCGATGAGCTGGTTGGCTTTGCCCACTAACAGAGAATAGAGATCATTTGTTTCTTTAACTGATTGTCCATCAATGGATAAGATAAATTCCCCTTCTTTAACCTGTGCTCCTTCTTCTGTTAAGGGAGACCGAAGTTGGGTACTCCAGTTAGCGCCGGGTATGATATGGTCAACCCTGAAATATCCGGAATCGTCCTGACTAATTTTGGCACCCAGGAGGCCGGTTCTAATTCGTTCAGGAGTTGGTATTTCTCCGTTATTAACATAGGCATGACCCACATTTAGTTCGCCAACTAATTCGCCGAGGATATAAGAAAGATCAGAGCGGTGGCTGACGTAGTTGACCAGGGGTTCATATTTTTCATGCATGGCCTTCCAGTTCACACCGTGCATGCCTGGATCGTAGAAGAAATCCCTCATGTGGCGCCAGCTTTCGTTATAAATCTGATTCCATTCGGCTTGCAGATCCACCATTACTTTCAGTCCGGAAAGGTTGATGGGGTCATTGATCGTGACTTTTCCGCCTGGTAAGTCAATCACCTCGTAGCGGTTACCCTGTCTCACGAGCATCTTTTTCCCGTTTGGACTCAGGCTGAAGCTTAATCCCTGCCCCAGTTCGGTCTCTTTTTTCTTTTTCAGGTCGTAGAGTTTAAACGCTCCCCGTCCTCTGGATGAGGAGTAGCTGTAGTAGATGCGGTCCTTAACTGCCTCAATTCCATAGTAATTTCCTGCAGGGACAGGTAGTTCAATAATTCGGGAAATGATGTTTTCGGGATCGATTTCAATCGGGGCTTCATCTTTCTTTTGATCTCCATCGGCTTTTTGAGTTTCCCCAACCGTAGCCACCTCATCGTCCTTTGGGGCGAAAGGCGATGGGGTATTGGGATTCAAGGTCGCCAGGTATAGCTTGTTCATGTCCTGGTAACTATGATTCCATTCGGTTGATGAATAGGTTGGATTGAAGGTTCTTGCGGAGACAAAGACAAGGTATTTGCCGTCGCGGCTAAAAACGGGATTACCGGAATTGTACCAGCTGTCGGTTACCTCATACACTTTTTTCGATTCTGCTGAGTAGAGACGAATGATGGAGGAGCCTTCCTCTGGTTTGACAAAGGCGATCCATTTGCTATCGGGCGACCAGGTGTATTGACGGATCGGTCCGAGGTCGGATTCTGCCACGAGTGTTTTCTTTTCGGATTCGACATCGACCATCCAGAGTTTGTTTCTCTTGTCTGAGAATAGGATAGATTTACTATTGGGTGCCCAGTCGAGCCCGAATAGGTAGGTATCGTTTTTCTTGGTCAGAGATTTCGGGGTAGTTTCAGCTTTCGGGTCTTGGATATAGATTTCAAATTCTCCGGACAGGTCTGAGATGAAGGCGATCCATTTACCATCTGGTGACCAGGAGGCTCCCTGTTCGTGTACATCGGATGTTCGGGTCAGGTTACGAGTAATACCCTCTTTAGCTGGAACATTGAAAAGTTCGCCTCTTGCGGAGATGATTAGTCGTTCGCCGTTAGGTGATAAGCCTATGGAACGGATGGATTTTGCAGCGTCTTTCAAAACTTTTCGATCATTCAGGAAATCGTTCTGAATGAATATTTTGAGTTTATCCAGTTTCCCGTCAGCCAGGTTGAAGGTATAGAGGAATCCGCCGTTTTCGAAGATAATACGTTCATTTCCCAGCGATGGGAACTTGATATCAAACTCTTTGAAGTTAGTTACTTTAGAAATCTCTCTGGTAGGGATATCGTAACAGAACAGGTTCATGGTCCGGTCGCGGTCCGATAGAAAATAAATTTTGTTTTCGGCCCACATAGGAAAGATATCCTGTGCTGGATTATTGGTGATATTTTCACTCTTACCAGTAGTGAAATCAAAGATCCAGACATCATCGGCCATTCCTCCCTGATAATACTTCCAGGTTCGGAACTCACGAAAAACTCGGTTATAGGCTAATTTCTTTCCATCCGGGGAGTAAGAATTAAACCCTGCGACAGAGAATGGGAGCTCTTCCGAGAGTCCTCCAGAGGCAGAAACTTTGAAAAGCTGGCCTTTGAAGTCATTAAATGTTTGTTTGCGTGATCGGTAAACCACCTCTTTACCGTCGGGTGTCCATCCCATAACGATGTTATTGGGACCCATCCGGTCGCCAATATCGTCGCGTGAGAGGGTAGCCGTGTGGGTTAGGCGTTCGGGAACTCCACCGGAGGAAGGGATTGTAAATACTTCAGTATTACCATCATATTGAGCAGTGAAAGCTATTGTTTTTCCGTCAGGTGAGAACTTCGGGAAAATTTCAAAACCATCATGAGAAGTCAGCTTGCGTGCAGTGCTACCTGGCCATGTTGCACTGTAGAGGTCACCTCCGTAGGAAAAGACGACCTGATCGCCATGAATAGCTGGAAATCGAAGCAACCGTGCTTCTTCCTGACTCTGGAGATTCAGAGTCAGCAGGACGAGAAAGATGGAAAACAGAAGTTTACGTTTCATAGTAAGCCATTTTTTATGATTGGATAACAGAATGCGAGGTAAAAGATTTCTCACCGCTTTCGAAATATAGCATTTACGTCTAGGAAAACAATTGATGAAAGTCATGGAAAAAGTGTGAAATTTTCAATAACCAGCTGAAAAGCAATGAAATAAATAAAGAAAATAATGATAAAAATCATACCAACAACTTCTGGAAGATTGGTCAATACGGTTAATTTTGCAGGGCAATAATTTAATGGTAACCGTAACGACCAATCCGATATGAAAGTAAAAAGAATTGAACACATTGGGATTGCAGTCAACCACCTGGAGGAGGCCATCCGCTTTTACGAGGATGTTCTGGGTTTAAGCTGCTACGGAGTGGAGGAGGTGCCTGATCAGAAGGTCAGGACTGCTTTCTTCAAGGTAGGGGACACCAAGATTGAACTTCTTGAATCAACCGATCCGGAGGGGCCGATTGGCCGATTCATTGAGAAAAAGGGTGAGGGAATTCATCATATGGCATTTGCCGTGGATGAGACTGCTCCAGCGCTGGCTGAGGCAGCTGAGAAGGGGATCAGGCTCATTGATGAGAAGCCACGGAAAGGTGCCGAAGGTCTTAATATCGGATTTCTGCATCCGAAATCAACGCTTGGTGTGTTAACCGAATTTTGTTCCGATAAGTAAATACAATTAAATATGTCCAATCAGGATAAGATCAGAGAACTGATCAAAAAAAGAGAAGAGGCCAAACTCGGCGGCGGGGTTAAGCGTACTGATGCCCAGCATGCTAAAGGCAAAATGACAGCCCGGGAACGAATCGATATGCTGTTGGATGACGGCAGTTTCGAGGAGTACGATATGTTTGTAACTCACCGGTGTACAAACTTTGGAATGGAGAAACAACAGATCCTTTCTGATGGTGTTGTTACAGGTCATGGTACAATCGACGGGCGGGTAGTTTACGTTTTTGCACAGGATTTCACCGTATTCGGTGGAGCTCTGTCAGAAGCTTTTGCGATGAAGATCTGTAAAGTGATGGATCAAGCCATGAAAGTTGGTGCTCCCGTTATCGGAATCAATGACAGCGGTGGTGCCCGGATTCAGGAGGGCGTTAACTCGCTAGCTGGATATGCCGAAATCTTTGAGCGCAACATCCTCGCTTCAGGCGTGATTCCTCAAATCAGCGCGATCTTCGGTCCTTGTGCTGGAGGTGCTGTCTATTCACCGGCTCTTACCGATGTGATCATCATGAGCGAACAAAATTCCTATATGTTCGTGACAGGCCCGAAGGTAACCAAAACCGTTACCGGTGAGGATATTACCGTTGAGGACCTGGGTGGACCGCTGGTACATGGGAAAAAATCTGGGGTTGTACAGTATATAGCTAAGGATGAAGAGGAAGGATTGATGCTTATTCGTAAAGTGTTAAGTTATCTGCCTTCCAATAATCTGGAAGAGGCTCCTTTGGCAGAAACCAATGACCCGGTTGACCGCCTTTCGGATGCATTGAATGAAATCATACCGGAGAACCCAAATCAGCCTTACAATGTGAAGGATGTCATCCACGAGATTGTTGATGATGCCGAGTTTTTCGAGATGCATCGTAATTATGCACAAAACATTGTGGTTGGATTTGCTCGGTTTAATGGTGCTTCGGTTGGCATCGTCGCAAACCAGCCCAATTATATGGCTGGCTGCCTTGACATCGATGCCTCCAAAAAGGCTGCTCGGTTTGTCCGCCTTTGCGATTGCTTTAACGTGCCCCTTCTTACCCTGGTCGATGTTCCCGGTTTCCTCCCGGGTAGTGGTCAGGAGTACGGTGGAATCATATCCAATGGGGCTAAACTTCTCTATGCTTACGGTGAAGCTACTGTTCCGAAGGTGACTGTTACCTTAAGAAAATCCTACGGAGGAGCCCACGATGTGATGAGCTGTAAACAATTACGCGGTGATATCAATTACGCATGGCCAACTGCCGAAATCGCTGTCATGGGTGCCTCTGGTGCTATCGAAGTGATTGAGGGAAAGGCTATTAGCGCCATTGCCGATCCGGAAGAGAAGAAAAAGTACTTCGACACCAAGGTCGCCGAATACAAGGAAAAGTTTGATAATCCTTATGAGGCTGCACGCTATGGTTATATCGATGATGTCATCGAGCCTCGTAACACCCGTTTCAGAATAATCCGGGCATTCCAGGCTCTGGCTACCAAAAAGGATACCAATCCACCGAAAAAGCACGGGAATATCCCACTATAAAAAGAAACAAAATGCTATTACTGATATCTGCGAATCCGGAGGAGATGAGGCTGGGAGTAATCATTGCTATTACTGGTGTAGCGGTTGTTTTTGCTGCGCTCCTAGCATTGAGCATTGTTTTCAATCAGATTCCACGGATCCTGAAAATCCAAATTCGCCGGAAAACCATCAAGACTAAAGGCCCTGATAGTAAGGAAAAATGTTGCCCAGAGGTCAGCTCCGGTAATGTCACTGCTATTGCATTGGCTTTGCATCTTTTCTTCGATGATGTCCATGACAAGGAATCTACCAAACTGACGATCGAAAAGGTGTCCAAACGGTATTCACCTTGGAGTTCAAAAATTTACGGAATGAGAAACTTACATTTAAAATAATTCGAAAGACCCGCGATGAAATCATTCAAGTTCACCATAGAGGGCGTTAAGTACGATGTCGATGTCAAGTCAGTGGTTGACAACATCGCTCAAGTCGAAGTTAACGGAACCAGCTTTGAGGTCGAAATACACCGACAGGCTCCTGTTACAAAAACCCCGGTCCTGCTTAGGGGACCAGTGAAAAGCCCCGAAGCTCCAAAAACAACAACCCTGACAGGCTTCACCAAGGTTAGATCTCCGCTTCCCGGAAATATCCTGTCTGTCATCAAGAAAAATGGTGATAAGGTTAACAGAGGGGAATTGGTCCTGACTTACGAAGCTATGAAGATGGAGAATCAGATTCTGGCTGAGAAGGAAGGCGTGATCCGACAACTCACTCTTTCACCCGGAGACACAATTATCCAGGACCAGGTATTATTTGAAATTGAATAAGTCGATGAAGAGAGCCATCACAATATTCGGAATCCTTGCTATTCTTGGACTGGTTTCCTGGATTCTTCCAGGCGCCCAGGCCAGCGGGGCTTCAGAAAAGGAAACGGTCGAAACGGCCGTAGTTCAGCAGCAGCAAGTGCAACAGGTTGATCCGTCAGATCAGGAGGATCTGTCTTTTGTTCAGGCTGCGAAAAACGGAATCAAGCGATTTTTTAGCTTCAGTGGCTTTGCTAATGCAACCCCGCAGCACCTGATTATGATTGTAATTGGTCTGATATTCATATATCTGGCTATTAGATTTGAATATGAGCCACTCTTGCTCATTCCCATTGGTGCCGGGATTCTACTCGGGAATATCCCATTTCTCCTTAACGCGGGGATGGGTATTGGAGTTTATGAGCAAGGTAGTGTTTTGAACTTTCTCTATTTCGGGGTGCGATACGGGGTCTATCCCCCGTTGATCTTCTTGGGGTTAGGTGCCATGACCGACTTTTCATACCTCATTTCCAATCCGAAACTCCTTTTACTCGGTGCTGCTGCCCAGGTGGGTATTTTCATCACCCTCCTAAGTGCCCTTGCCTTTGGCTTTAGCCCACCGGAAGCCGCTGCTATCGGTATTATCGGAGGAGCAGATGGCCCAACGGCAATTTTTACTTCCTCTAAGCTGGCCGATGGGGTCAAGATGTGGAACGGTGTGACAACTTCCAACCTCATTGGTCCTATCGCTATTGCGGCATACTCCTACATGGCTCTGGTGCCAATCATGCAGCCACCAATAATGAAGCTCCTGACTAGCCGGAAAGAGCGTCGTATCCGCATGAAATCACCGAGGCAAGTATCGCGGCTCGAAAAAATACTCTTCCCGATTATCGGACTACTGCTGACCTGCTTTCTCTCGCCAAGTGCTTTGCCACTGCTTGGAATGCTCTTCTTTGGTAATCTATTGAAAGAGAGTGGCGTAACTCGTCGATTGGCCGATACAGCAAGAAATTCATTGATTGATATCGTTACCATTCTGATCGGTTTAACAGTGGGTGCTTCAACTCAGGCGGATGTATTCCTGACAGGCA